>Ga0116226_10004935_pt1 | contig 11867 bp, 11 predicted proteins | sample S1TSphfallax_FD_89692 | JGI IMG/M metagenome (GOLD analysis project Ga0116226, IMG submission 89692) | Host-associated microbial communities from peat moss isolated from Minnesota, USA - S1T2_Fa - Sphagnum fallax MG | ecosystem: Host-associated > Plants > Peat moss > Unclassified | place: USA... | reverse complement strand
TTTTACATTACCAGTGATGCGAGGCGACTCAACAGGAACATAAATGACTTTTCCAGAACGTAAACAATTTGTTTTCAGATGATTAATACGGCGAAGCTTATAGCTGGATATTTGGAAACGTGCGGCGATACTTTCTATGGTTTCGCGACGCTTTACTTTATAGCGTTGTAGTGAGGTATAGTTAACCACTGACAATTTAGTCAGATTATTTCTAAAAGTTTCTACCCGATCAATAGGTAACAACAAACAGCAAGGGCTGCGAGGACCTGTCAACTTATGGATATAGGCCGGATTAAGTCGGTGAATTTCGTCGACACTAATAGCTGCTAATTGTGCTGCTTCATTTAAATCAATCTGATAACCGATATTTACTTCAGCCAAATAAGGCTCATCACGAACTGACGGTAATTTAACAGGATATTCTTCTGGATTGCTAATAATCGCTGCCAATGCCAATAACTGGGGAACATAAGCTTGGGTTTCTTGCGCCAAGCCTAACGAGAAAAAGTCGGTGCTACAGCCTATTTTTGCATTACGCCGCACCGCATTTTGTACATTGCCTTCACCAGTATTATAAGCGGCAATAGCTAACAGCCAATCACCATCAAAATAACTTTCTAAATAGGTTAAGTAATCTAATGCGGCATTAGTTGAGGCATGAATATCACGACGACCGTCATACCACCAGTTTTGTTTAAGACCATAACCAGTACCGGTATGCGGCATGATTTGCCAAAGGCCAGCTGCGCCAGGGCCCGAATAGGCAAAAGGATTAAATGCACTTTCAATAAACGGCAATAAAACTAGCTCTCCTGGCAAATTACGTTTTTGCACCTGCTCAAAAATGTAATACATATAAGGAGCAGCACGTTTAACACTGCGATTAAGATAAGCTTGGTGGCGAATATACCATCTAATCTGTGCTTTAACTTTTGGGTTGTCGACTTGATGCTGCAACTGAAAACTACTTCGCATCCTATCCCAAAAATTGCCAGCCGACACAGTAATTTGCGTATCATCTACTAACCAACTCTTGTCGCCAGAAGCAATTCTATGGTGATACTTGGACTTTATTTTCGAGTAAGTTGATGGGCCGTCCTCACTCATCAGCAGAGAAGAATCAGCATCACAACTGTAAAGACACGTTAAGACTGTTGCTAAAAGAACTACTAGACCTAACTGTCTTTTGCGTACCATCAATAATTTTATCATGCAGTTAATACTCATCGCGGCATCTTACGAACCTAAAGCCCTCAGGTCAAGTTAATTGTATAAAATTTATACAATTTGTGCTTTGATAAAAATACCCCATCACCTCTCCCATAAGAGGGAGAGGTGAATTTGTATCTTTTTATTATTAACAACACCATTATTGGTGACATTCGAAAAAATAAGTAAACTCTGCTAAATTGTGGCAATGTAATTGACCTTAAGACCTTAAAAAGGAATCGCTTGTGGGTGGAATCATCCTGAAATATTTAGACCGCTGGTATGAGCAACCTTTAGGCGCTGCTTTTGCCAAAACGCAACGGGCCGAAATAGAAGCGATCCTACCCAAACTTAGAGGCCAACGTTTGCTCCAGTTAGGCGTTAATCCGGGCATTGACTTTGCTTCTGTCAGTCCTATTCCTTATTGTATTTCACTTGCACCAGATATAGGGCTTAAACAATCTGCCCCTTTTGTAGCAGGCTGTTATCACGCACTCCCCTTTTTACCAGATAGCATTGACTTAGTTTTAATGAATCAAGTATTAGAATTTGAAAGCGACCTTCAGATAGTGTTAGAGGAAATTGGACGAATTCTCGTTGGAGAGGGGTATGTTGTTGTGATAGGGTTTCATTCATTAAGCCTATGGGGGGTAGCCCAATTATTTAAAAGAAAGCCGACCCAAGCTCCTTGGTGTGGGCACTTTCACTCACTGTTTGAAGTAAAGCAAGCCTTATCAAATTTGAATTTCAGTATTGTAACCAGTAAAACTTTTTTCTTTCGCCCACCAATACAAAACAATTATTTATTACAGCATCTGGAATTTTTAGAAAAGTATGGCGCATTAATGTGGAAAGCCTTTGGCGCAGGCTATCTCTTAGTCGCGAAAAAAAAGACGCTTGCAACCACACCTCTGCGCTCCAGGTGGGAGTTTTCAGAATTGGTGACCGATCGAGCAGTGAAACCCGCAGCTAGAGTGTAACTATGCAGCCAGATTTTGTAGAAATGTTTACCGATGGTGCTTGTCGAGGAAATCCTGGGCCTGGTGGATGGGGCGTGTTACTTTGTTATAAAGGTCGCAAAAAAAGTATTTATGGCGCAGAGTCTGTAACCACTAATAATCGGATGGAATTAACCGCCGCGATTATGGGATTAAAAGCATTAACCAGATCCGCCAAGGTTGTTATCACTACTGACTCAAACTATCTATGTAAGGGAATCACTGAATGGCTCCCAGGCTGGCAAAAACGCGGCTGGAAAACCGCTGACAAAAAACCAGTTAAAAATGTCGATTTATGGCAAGCTTTAGCAACGGAAGTTCAACTGCATAAAGTGACATGGCGCTGGGTTAAAGGCCATAGCGGTCATGCTGGTAACGACGCCGCTGATGCGTTGGCAAATCAAGCTATTGACGAGTTATTGTCCAGAACAACTGAAGAATAAATCAAATGTCCACAGGCCCTAAGAGTCTTATTCGCTCAACCACCCTAGTTTCTATGATGACTTTTCTATCGCGTATTTTAGGATTTATCCGCGATATGGTGGTAGCTAACTTATTTGGTGTTACTGCTGGGGTCGATGCATTTTATGTTGCCTTTAAAATACCTAACTTTATGCGTGGACTTTTTGCCGAAGGATCATTTTCCCAAGCATTCGTTCCAGTGCTATCTGAATATCGACACCAAAATAGCTTTGAGGAAACAAGAGAGTTTATTGGCCATATTTTTGCCGCACTAAGCATTGTTTTAATTGGCATCACCATTTTTTGTGTGATTGCCTCACCACTGTTAATCACCTTATTTGCCCCTGGTTTTAAATCAGGCATGCCACGATTTGAATTAGCCACTTCCATGCTAAGGATTACTTTTCCTTATTTATTATTAATTTCTTTAACTGCATTTTTAGGCTCCATTTTAAATGCTTACCACAGATTTGGCGTGGCCTCATTCACCCCAGCACTACTTAATATTGCCATGATCGGGTCAGCATTTTTCCTTGCTCCTTTCTTCCACCCACCAGTGATTGGCTTAGCATGGGGTGTTTTTATTGGTGGTGTTATCCAAGTTATTTTTCAAATGCCTTTTTTGTACCGGATGAATCTACTACCACGTCCTAGTTTGAATTGGCAAAACAGTGGTGTACAAAAAGTATTTCGCTTAATGTTGCCCGCTTTATTTGGCGCATCAGTAGTGCAAATTAGCTTATTATTTAATACTATTTTTGCCTCTTTCTTAAAAATAGGTAGCGTTTCTTGGCTGTATTATTCAGATCGCCTCGCTTATTTCCCGTTGGGTGTGTTTGGAGTAGCGTTAAGCACGGTGATATTGCCACACTTATCGAAAAAATTTACTAATAATGAACATAGTGAGTTTGCTGCAACTTTAGACTGGGGAATTCGTTGTAATTTATTAATTGGTATTCCCGCTTCACTCGCCCTGCTGTTGCTCGCTGGGCCTCTAATTACCTGTTTATTTCAATACGGAAAATTTACGGCATTCGATGTGATCATGACTCGAAAAAGCGTGATAGCTTATTCATTAGGTCTATTAGCTTTTATGCTGATTAAAGTTTTATCCTCCGCATTTTACTCAAGACAAGATATCAAAACGCCGGTGCGTATTGCGACGATAAGCATGATCAGCAACATCCTATTAAATGCTGCGCTGATTATGCCACTAGCACATGCCGGGCTCGCCTTAGCTACCTCGTTTGCCGCTTGGATCAATGCTAGTTTGTTGTTTTATTCGCTCTATCGTACAAAAATTTATTGCCCCCAACCTGGTTGGAGTAGATTCATCAGGCAAATATTATGCGCCAATGTGAGCTTGGCTGTTTTTTGCTATTTTGCCAGCCCAAACGTCGCTGCCTGGATAAATTGGGGCTGGAAATTACGGCTTTTGCATCTTATGCTATTATCATTAGGTGCTATAGTGCTTTACTTCGGTGTTTTGCGCTTATCAGGCATGCGTTGGCAAGAATTTAAGAGAGCATAAAGATGCAGTTCATTAGCAGCCTCAATAAGCTGCAACCTCATCATCAACAGGCAGTCGTTACCATTGGCAATTTCGATGGCGTACATTTAGGCCATCAGCATTTAATTTCAGCACTTAACCTTCGTGCGAGCAAGCATCATAAAGCTGCGATGGTAATTACTTTTGAGCCTTTACCTGCTGAATATTTTTCAGCCGGACATTCCCATTCCCTGCCACGATTAACATCACTGCGCGAAAAATTACACTACTTTAACCAACTCCATGTTGATTACGTCTTACGTCTTAACTTTAACCATTGCCTGGCTAATTTATCGGCACAAGCATTTATCGATGAAGTGCTGATTAAACGCCTCAACATTACCCATTTAATAGTCGGCGAGGATTTTCATTTTGGTTACCAACGCGAAGGCGATATTACTTTACTTGCACAACAAAATAGTTTTACTGTTGAAGTTATTAAAAAAATAACGAAAGAAAACGAGTGGATCAGCAGCTCTCGTATTCGTACTGCTCTATTTCATAATGATTTTGAGCTTGCCAAGCAATTACTTGGCAAAAATTATACTATTTCTGGCCACGTTACCTACGGGCAACAGCTTGGACGCACATTAGGATTTCCTACTGCCAATATTAATTTATTTAATTTCACTTACCCAATTGCAGGTGTTTTTGCGGTTGATGTGTTAGACCTTGGGCCAAAACCTTTACCAGGCATAGCTAATATTGGTCAAAAACCTACGGTGAATGGCGTTAAAAAATTATTAGAAGTTCATATATTCGATTTCGATCAATCGATCTATGGCCAACGCATTCGAATTATTCCACGCAAGAAAATTCGCAATGAACAAAAATTTGCTGATCTTGCGGAACTTTCAGCACAAATCACAAAAGATGTTAAAATAGCCAAACAGTTCTTTAAGGATCTTCATGACTGCGCTGACTACCAACCAGTTAACTAAAACTTATGCCAATGGTGTAATGGCATTAAAAGGCATTACTTTTGCTGTTGAGGAAGGAGATTTTTTTGCCTTGCTTGGCCCAAATGGTGCGGGTAAATCAACCACCATCGGCATTATTTGTTCTTTAATCAATAAATCCAGCGGCCAAGTAAAAGTATTTAATTACGATATTGATCAAGAATTAAACGCCGCTAAAACCTGTATTGGTCTCGTTCCACAAGAATTTAACTGTAACATTTTTGAAAAACTAATCACTATCTTAGTACAACAAGCAGGGTACTATGGCGTACCAGAAAAAATTGCCGCAGCTCGCGCAGAAATTTACCTCAAACAGTTGGGGTTATGGAAGAAAAAAGATCATCCGGCTGGTTATCTTTCTGGCGGATTAAAACGCCGTTTGATGATTGCCAGAGCATTAATTCATCAACCTAAACTGCTCATTCTCGACGAACCTACTGCTGGCGTTGACATTGAGCTACGACGATCACTATGGCAATTTATTCAAGAAATTAATCACCATGGCACTACCATTATTTTAACCACTCATTATTTAGAAGAAGCAGAAAGTCTCTGCAAGAATATTGCGATCATTCATCAAGGCAATATTATTGAACAAGGCAGCATGAAAAATGTATTAAGTAAATTGCATACAGAAACTTTTATTTTTTATCTTGATAACCCGTTAACGCAGCCTTTTATGCACGGAGATTTTTCAATTCGCATGCTAGATGAATCCACATTAGAAGTTGACATTGATGATCAGCAAACTTTAACTAACCTCTTTGGCTTATTTTCTCAAGCAGGGTTGCAAATTAAAAGTATGCGTAACAAAGCAAATCGCTTGGAAGAATTGTTTGTCCGTTTAACTTCAACTTAAATGAATATGAATACATTAAAAACAAACTGGATCGGTTTTAGTACTTTAGTCGTCAAAGAAGTTCGGCGCTTTTTGCGTATTTGGATTCAAACGATTCTGCCTTCTGCCATTACTGTTACTCTATATATTGTTATTTTTGGCAACTTTATTGGTTCGAGAATTATGCCAATTCAAGGTTACAGTTATCTTCAATATATTATTCCTGGCCTGATCATGATGTCAGTAATCAATAATTCTTATACAAACGTTGTCTCCTCATTTTATGGTGCACGTTTTCAAAAAAGTATTGAAGAAATTTTAATTTCTCCATTACCAAATTCTCTTATGTTACTAGGATTTGTATTAGGCGGAGTTGCGCGTGGCATTGTCGTTGCAATTGTTGTTACCGGAATTTCGCTATTTTTTACCCACTTACATGCACATAGCATATTGCAAATCTGCTCGATAGCTATTCTTTCAGCAACCTTGTTTTCTCTTGCCGGGTTTACTAATGGATTATTTGCTAAAACATTTGATGACACTTCATTTATCACCACCTTTGTTTTAACTCCATTAACCTATTTGGGCGGAATTTTCTATTCTATCAATTTACTGCCTCCTTTCTGGAAATCAGTTTCCTTGGCCAATCCTATTTTGTATATTGTGAATGCCTTCCGCTATGCTATTTTGGGAATTAGCGATATTGATGTTACTGTATCGTTCATCGCTATTTCGTTAATGGTTATCTTTTTATTTATGCTTAATCTTTACATGTTAAAAAAGGGTATTGGCATTCGAACTTAAATATTTTCAGGACATATCCTATGATTGCCACACAATTACTTGGAGAAATCGCGCTTAGGCGAGAAAAACTTTTTAGCTGTCTTGGTGAAAATAGTATCGCGATAGTGTTCAATGGTTCTGTCATGATGCGCAATGGTGATTGTGAATATCCTTTTCGGCCATCAAGTGATTTTTATTATCTTACCGGAATAGAAGAACCTAATGCCGTTGCTGTATTTATTCCCGAACACTTTGAAGGAGAATATTTTCTCTTCAATCTTCCGCTTGACCCTGAGCGAGAAAGATGGACTGGTAAACGCATAGGACAAGAAAAGGCCTGTGAGATATATGGCGCGGATCAAGCTTTTCCAATTGAAACACTTGAAAATCAATTAGCTAAATTGTTTACTGGCAAAAAAACTATTTTTTACGCATTTGATGATCCAGTTGCAGAGCAAATCGTTCATTCAGTGCTCAAAAACCTGCCACAACACTCTCGAACACGTTCACTCATGCCAGGGCAACTAGAAAATATTTCGCCAATTATTCGAGAATTGCGTTTATTAAAAAGCGATGATGAAATTGCGCTGATGCGCAAAGCAGCACAAATTAGTGTGCAAGGCCATCAACAAGCAATGAGAGCTTGTCAGCCTGGGCTGTTTGAATATCAACTTGAAGCAGAATTAAAATATGCTTTTATGCAACAAGGAGCAAAATTTGAAGCTTACCCTAGCATTGTAGCTAGTGGCGCCAATGCCTGTGTGATGCATTATCATGCCAACACCGCAAAATTAGAAAATGGTGATCTCGTTTTAATTGACGCTGGCGCGGAATACGATTATTACGCTTCGGATGTTACTCGAACCTTTCCTGTGAATGGAACATTTACTGAGCCACAACGAAAAATTTATGAGATTGTTTTAGCAGCACAATTAGCTGGCATAGCGGCAGTTAGGCCCGGAAATGATTGGAGCAACATTCACATCACTATTGCACGCACTATTACTGAAGGACTGGTAGATTTAGGCATTCTAACTGGCAATATAGACGACTTATTAGATCAAAAAACTTATCAACGTTTTTACATTCATAACTTTGGTCACTGGCTAGGACTCGACACACATGATCCTTGCGAATATCAATATGAAGGCAATTGGCGTCTGCTTGAATTAGGCATGGTATTCACTATTGAACCGGGTATTTACATTCCAGATGAATATACCGATGTTGATCCAATTTGGCGCGGCATTGGCATTCGCATTGAAGACGATATTCTAGTAACCCCGGGTGGATCAGAAGTATTGAGTCAAGGTCTTGCGAAATCGATTGAGGAAATCGAAATATTAATGGCAGAAAAAACTCATAATAGTTTTTAGCGCCTTAAAATTGCGACTTCAACCATTCTCGTTTACTATAGCGTTCCTTGCGGAGCGGTGTCCGAGCGGCTGAAGGAGCACGACTGGAAATCGTGTATGCGGTAACCCCGCATCGAGGGTTCGAATCCCTCCCGCTCCGCCATTTATTTAATGTATGCCTAAAGATATGTTTTAAATAAAAGATTTTCCTCTCGTTTATCTGTCTCCACCTCAAAAATAAACTTTTTTTCTTTCTTTTTCTGCAAATTTAGCAAGAATAGTCAAAAACGCATTTCTCAATTCCAGTATATTTTGCCATGTAAGCAGGACAATATTTATGATGAGTGTTATATGCCTCTCGGAAACAGGTTTACGGTTTTTTTCATCTCATTTTACTGCGAAATTTTAATGTTCTTCAATCGAAAAACCTCGAAATACAGGGAGTATTCCTGTGGTTTTTCTCAATCAGAACATTAAAATTTCTGGTAAACTGAGCGAAAAAATTCCGTAAACCTGTTTCCGAGAGGCATATGAATTACGAGCAACGGATCAATAAAGTGATAAATTTTATTGGCAAACATCTTGATGATGAACTTACCTTAGAACAACTAAGTAATGTTGCATATTTTTCAAAATATCATTTTCATCGCCTATTTACTGCTTACACAGGTGTATCTTTACGACAATATGTAAAGTGGCTGCGGCTTAAAAGAGCCGCACATCAACTGATTGTTGATAAAGATAATACGATTATTGAAATTGCATTGAATGCGGGATTTGAATCTCATGAATCGTTTACTAGGGCTTTTAAACAAATCTGTGGTGTAAGTCCAAACGATTTTAGAAAAAGTATGAGTTGGTCTGCATGGGAAAAACCACCGTATTCTATGCCGAAGCGAGGAGAAAACATGATGAATGTAACGATTAAAAATTTACCTCACCGGCGTTTAGCTGTTTTAAAGCACCGTGGTGACCCAAAAACACTAGGAGATAGTGTTAACAAATTGATGTCCTGGGCTAAAGCTCAATCCATAGATTTGAAACCGAAACCAGGTGAAGCCTTTGGATTTGCATACGATGATCCAAACCAAGTATCAGCAGAAGAATTTCGTTTTGATCTTGCTATCACTATTCCGAAAACTTTAAAGCTCACGGGTGAAGTCATAGAAAAAGAGCTTCCTGCGGGCAGATACGCCGTTGCTGTTCACAAAGGCTCGCGCGACAATATCGGTGATACGGTTTATGGCTTATATCGTGACTGGTTGCCGAAATCAAATGAAACACTTGGAGACCTACCCTGCATATTCTGTTACTATAATTTTGATCATGAAGTAGCAGAAACTGAGTTAATAACAGAATGCTGGTTGCTCCTTAAGTAAAGAAAAATCAGTCATAATTTACTGCTTCTAGGGCGTATCCCAAACCCTACGTCCCGCGGCTTGTCCGCGGGACGTAGGGTTTGAGATGAATTGTCAAAACGCCCTACTACTTCTAGCACCAATCAGCAGAAATTTTATGTTAGACATTCGCCAACTTGCCATATATTTTGGCCAAAAATCTTTATTTCAAGATGTGAACTTAATTCTGCAGCCCAATCAACGCTATGGCATTACTGGGGCAAATGGCGCGGGCAAATCAACCTTTTTAAAATGCTTAGCTGGAGAAGAAACTGCAAATCAAGGCAATGTAGAAAAATCAAAAAATCTCAGCATCGGTATTTTAAAACAGGATCATTTCCGTTACGAAACCGAATCCGTCATTAATGTAGTAATCCACGGCAATGCTGCTTTAAGCAAAGCGTTAGCTGAAAAAGAAAGTTTATTAAATAAACCACAGCTAAATGAAACAGATGGCTATCGACTTGCTGCACTCGAAGAAATTATCATGCATCAAGGTGGTTATGAAGCAGAATCTATTGCCAAAACTTTATTAACTGGACTAGGTATTGAAGAAAAATATCATCATGGTCCATTAAGCGCATTATCTGGCGGTTACAAGCTAAGAGCATTGCTAGCGCAAGTTTTATTCCAAAAACCTGATGTGATGTTACTCGATGAACCGACTAATCATTTAGATATTGTCTCGATTGCCTGGCTAGAGGATTTTCTAAAAAACAATTTTAATGGCTTGTTAGTATTTGTATCTCACGATCGCGAACTCCTTAATAATCTTTCAACGGTTATTCTCGATATTGATTACAGCACTATTACTGAATATCCAGGCAACTATAATCAATTTGTTAAAACTAAAGAACAAATTCATTCGCAAAAGCAGCATGAGTTACAGCACAAAGAAAAACAAATTGAAGCCATGCAACGTTATGCCGACAGATTTCGCGCAACTCCAAATAAAGCACGGCAAGCTTTATCGCGCTTGAAAATGATTGAGCGTATTGAACTACCAGAAATAATTGATTCCTCAATTACTAAACCTTATTTTCGCTTTATAGCTAACAAACCTTCAGGAAAACTGGTTTTGAAAGTAGAACGCCTGAGCAAACAATTTGATCAAAGGGTGTTATTGAAAAATGTTTCTTTTAGCCTACATCGCGGAGAAAAATGTGCAATTATTGGCCCTAACGGCATTGGGAAATCGACTTTATTAAAAATTTTATTAATAAGGTTCTAGCCGAACAAGGTCAACATGAATGGAGCGATACCGCTAATATTGGTTATTTCGCTCAGGACTATCGCGCACAGTTACCATCAAATTCTACGGTCTGGCAATGGATAGAGCATCATGCTACCGCTAGCTCACAAGAAATGAGAAATGTACTCGGACAAGTATTATTCCGCAAACAGGAGGTAGATAAAAAACTATCTGTGTTAAGTGGCGGAGAATCAGCGCGTTTGGTACTTGCAAACCTTATCCTACAGAAAAATAATGTACTGGTATTAGATGAACCCACTAATCATCTCGATTTAGAGTCTATTGATGCACTAGCCGAAGGCTTACAACAATTTCACGGCACTGTTTTATTTGTTAGCCATAATCGATATTTCATCGATCGTATCGCCACTCGTATTATTGCGCTTACTGAACATGAGGGAATTAGAAATTATCTAGGCAATTATCATAATTATTTAGCCCAATATGGGAAAGATTACCTTGTCAGAACTTAATTTTACTTTGAATTCAACGGTTGCTAATTTTCCAATCAAAAAAATTATTTCTGGTGGCCAAACAGGAGTTGATCGCGCTGCATTAGACGTTGCCATCGCTTTGAAAATTCCTCATGGAGGCTACTGCCCTAAAAAACGCAAAGCAGAGGATGGTATTATTCCTTTACACTACCATTTACAAGAAACAGACTCGTCTGATTACACAGAAAGAACGCAAAAAAATGTACTCGCGGCTGATGGCACATTAATCATCCTGCAAAAACCACCTAGTGGTGGAACACTCTTAACGATTAATACCGCCAGACAGTGCAAAAAACCATGCTTAATTGTTGATTTATCCAAAGAACCATTCATCGGCAATATAGCAGCGTGGATCAATAAGCATTATATTCAAATACTTAATATTGCAGGGCCACGTGAATCACAAAACCCTGGCATTTATCGTCTAACCTATGATTTATTACTAGCCCTATTGCAATAAACAGATCCACTATTATGACAAAAAAACTCCCGCAAAATATTTATGATAATCCTGAATTCTTCCAAGGCTACTTAGCATTAAGAAATAGACTTAGTAATTAGTTCTCTCGCT
>Ga0116226_10004934_pt1 | contig 11868 bp, 9 predicted proteins | sample S1TSphfallax_FD_89692 | JGI IMG/M metagenome (GOLD analysis project Ga0116226, IMG submission 89692) | Host-associated microbial communities from peat moss isolated from Minnesota, USA - S1T2_Fa - Sphagnum fallax MG | ecosystem: Host-associated > Plants > Peat moss > Unclassified | place: USA... | reverse complement strand
TGATTTTACAGCTTAACCATTGCAGGCCGTGTTAGTCTAACGTCATGAATTCGCCATGGGCTCGCTACCAAGTAAGAGCAATCCTCATTGGTCTATTGTGGTGGATTCCATACTTGGTGATTTTGAGATGTCTTCCGGGCTCTACGGCGCTGATATTTCTTCCTGCGTTTCCTGTCCTGATCGCATTTTTCGTAGCCGTGATTACCGGCCCCTTCGATTTATTGGCGCTCGTGACGCTCTTGATACCGGGCGCATTCTATTTCATAACCTCGACTCACATTGACTGGGTATGGCATTCACGCCATGCGGGAACACTAATCGGCCCTTCACCCATTCTTGACATATTGACTTTGGTAGCAACCGCTGCCCTAGCTATCGTCGGTATTGCCATAAAACGCTGGCTTACGAGTCACAGGCCAGAATTGAACCTGCAGGAAGTCCGTTTGCTGTACAGATGCCTAACTTGGGATGTGGGGTTGCTCACGGCTACCGTGGTGGTAGTGCTGGTCATCGACGCAGCCAAGATTTCCTACGAGAATGAGCCTCAAGTTCTCGCTGAGAACCAAAAAGAAGTTCTACGATCCTTTTCGGCAACCGAGGCGGATAAGCTCCAAGTGGTGATGAAGCTGCAATACAGTCGGTCGCCTGAAACCATGGACGTGCTGAGGCAGGCACTAAATGACACCTCATCTTCCGTGAAAATTGTTGCCGCTGCTTGCTTGTTGGAAAAAGGCGACATTAGCGGGCTGACCCTGCTAGAGGCACGATTAATGCACTCTTCCACAATCACGATTACCAATGAACACCAAGTGATTCATTCCGACTGGTTGGGTTATGATGAGGGAGGTCCAGTCAGTTTGACGTTCAATCTGGGCCGATACCTGGGCTCCATCACTGATCCGAATGCAGCGCCGATCCTTGAACGTCTAACATCTTCGACAGACCCGGACATTCAAAGCGGCGCCAATCAGGCCTTAGACAATATACGCTTAGCGCACCGCTAGCTGTCTTGATGTAACGTAAGAGTATCCCCTCTCTGTTGCGAATTGTGTGACCAAATTCGCGACCATTGCGACCGAAAATGCGACCGCTTTAAAAGAGCCCGATTAAACCGGATTAAGCTGAGTTCAGCTTGATTATGAGCCTCTCAGCGGTACTGTGATTTCCGTTCTAGAGTGTGTAGGTAGGCCGACGGCTACCACTTGCGGCTGGCTCTCATCGTTGAATCAACGTGTGCATGACTCGAGCTTTTGCTCTACAGTCTCGTTTCGTTGAAACCATGAGCCCGCCCCCGGATCGCACCACGGCCAATCCCGGCCGGATTTTTCTCCTGCCGAACCTGATGACGGCGGGCAATCTCATCTTCGGCTTCCTCGCGGTGCTCAAGATCATCGACGCCACCTTTCAGCGCGACACCGGCGGCGAGCATTGGCAGCACACCTACCTCGTCAGCATCTATTGCATCCTCGCGGCCTGCGTCTTCGATCTGCTCGACGGCCGGCTTGCGCGCCTCGGCGGCAAGGAAAGCCCCTTCGGCCGCGAGTTCGATTCCCTGGCCGACGTGGTCAGCTTCGGCGTTGCGCCCGCGCTGCTCGTCTTCAAGGTCGTGCTGCATAACATTCCCCACCAGATCGGCTGGCTCATCGCCGGGTTCTACCTGGTCTGCGGCGCGCTGCGCCTCGCGCGCTTCAACATTGCCGCCACCTACAATCTCGGCACCGGCACGCGGGACTTCACCGGCTTCCCCATCCCGGCCGCGGCGGGGGTGATCTCCTCGATCACGCTGCTCATCATCTCCAACTACGACAGCGAGGAACAACTGCGCGCCGGCTATGCCGATCTCAGCCTGGCCGGGCTGATGCTGTTCCTCTCGTTCATGATGTTCAGCAAATTCGAGTACCCGAGCTTCAAGGGCTTCAACCCCAGGACGCAGTTTTCCCTTCCGAAGTTCATCGTCATCGTCTTCGTACTCCTGCTCACGATTCTCTACCGAACGTGGATGCCGGCCGTCCTTTTCGTCTCCTATTTGCTTTACGGTTTTTTCCGTCCGTTCCTCTCCCGCGCCATGCGCCGGGAGATCGAGGAAGAAGATGACGACACGCCCAACCCATCAGCCACGCCGCACGGCCCGTAGATCGCCCGCTTAAGGACTTGAGGGTGCGCTCGCGCCGCCGGACTGGCCGCTGCCGCTGCCGCCGCCCGCGTTGACATTCGGGTTGACCGTCCCCGTCCTCGCCGTACCGGCCGGGGGATTCGAGCCGTTCCCATTATAAATACCAGACGTTCCGGTCGAACCGCCCGTATTGGGCGTGTTGTAGGGTGAGGTGTTGGCGGTATGCGGGGACGTGACGCTCGACGGAGTGCTGCCGGGCGTCGTCGCGCCGCTGGTCGTGGGCGTTGTGGCGGTCTGCGCGCCGACGGGCACCAGGGACAAAGCGAATCCCACAAATAAGAGTCGCGCGAGCCGTGACTTCCGCAGCGAAAAGAGATGATGGGGAGTTTTCATGCCTTCCTTTGTGCACAGGGCATGCCAGTACGGCATCCGCCGACTTTTACCTCTGGAGAGGCGCGGGACCAACACCACGCCGCAGGGCAATTTGCACTTGGCGAGGTCGAAGGCACCGCAAGGCGCACCCGTTGCCTGCGCTTCGATGGGGCATGCTACGGATTCAGCCCGTTAATGTTCCCAATCGGCGTGTTGGTCCCGCTGCCACCATTGGCGGTCGGCGGCGTGTTCGGAGCGTTCGCGGTCGGTTGGGTTGAATAGGGAGCATTGGCCGTCGGCTGGGTGTTGGGGGCATTTGCCGTCGGCTGCGTATTGGGCGCGTTGGCCGTGGGTTGCGTGTTCGGAACATTCGCGGTCGGTTGCGTATTTTGCGCATTTGCCGTCGGGCTGGTGGGCGTATTGACCCTATTCACACTGTTCATGGCGGCGCTGTTGTAGGAGGCATTCGCTCCCGAGCTCACGCCCGGTCCCGTTTGGGAATGAGCCGCCGCGCCGGTTGATCCAGCCGTCGTTGTGCTGCCGCCCGCGGTCGTGCTGGAGGTCGCCCCACCCGACGTACCGCCAGAGGCACCGCCGCCGGATGCCCCTCCACCCGTGCCGGCGCCCCCGCCGCCCGCAGCATAGGCGCTCAACGGCGCAACCGATAAGGCGAGACCGATTAGCACCGGACGCAACCACCGGGCGTCACCCGGAGAGAAGAAATACGTGTTCGTTGTCATGATAATCCTTCGGCAGGCCTCATGCCAGCGAGCCGCGCGCGGTCCTGCCTCTCAGCGCACACGGGCCGCAGCCCATGCCGAGGGCTTTTTGCCGCTTGCTTAAATGCCATGCACCGCAAAGTGCGGAAGCGATGCAGCCGCTTCACGCCCGTCGCCGCAGGACACCGCCAGTTGGCGCGGAGTAACAGGGATTTAACGCAAAAACTTCAGAGAGCTGCGGGAAATTCCTGTGAATAAGCGCGTTAAATGCGTATAGTAATGGCGTGTCCGCCAACCTGCTCAAAAGCCTGGCCTTGGAGACTCGCCTTGGCGACGAGAACTCCATCGTCGAGACGATCGAGACGAGCCGCATCCAGCAGACTTCCACCGTCGGCGCTTTGCTGGAGAAGCAGCTCGTGGCCGAGAACGACTTCCTGCGGGAACTCTGCGCGCATATCGGCCTGCCTTACTGGGAGACCGCGCTGCCGCCCATCGACGAGAAGCTGCGCCAGCAGGTGCCCGCCCGCCTCGCGCTGCGCTACCACTTTTATCCGGTCCGGCTGGACGACGCCGGGCTTTACCTGCTCACCTACGACCCGTTCAACCTGATCGCGCGCCAGGTGGTGACCAAGGAGATCAAGGAGCCGGTCACCTGGTGCGTGGCCACGCGCCGCGCCATCCTGGCCGCGCTACGCACCGGTTACGGCGTCGGCGCGGAAACCTTCGAGGCCATCCTCGAGGGCCGTGATGTCGATGACGCGGCCTTCGAGCTCAAGGAAGAGGTCAATGTCCTCGACGAGGAAGACCCCGAGGCCACGGTGGTGAGCTTCGTCAACCAGATCATGCGCAATGCGCTGCAGGAACGCGCGACCGACATCCACGTCGAGCCGCTGGAGAACGATCTGCGCATCCGCTTCCGCATCGACGGCGTGCTGCACGAGGTGCCCGTGCCAGCCAAGATCAAGATGCTGCAGGCCAGCGTGCTCTCGCGCATCAAGATCATGGCCAACCTGGACATCGCGGAGCGCCGCATGCCGCAGGACGGCCGCATCGGCCTGGAGCTCGAGGGCCAGCCCATCGACGTGCGCGTGGCCACCATCCCGACCGTCACCGGCGAGAGCATCAGCCTGCGTTTGCTCGCCCGCAACAAGTTCGACTTTGCCCTGCTCGGCCTCACGCCCGCGGGCGAGCGCAAGATCCGCGATCTCATCTCCCAACCCAACGGCATCATCCTGCTCACCGGCCCAACCGGCTGCGGCAAGAGCACCTCGCTCTACACCTTCCTCTCGATGCTCAACACCATGGAGCGGCGCATCGTGACGGTGGAAGATCCGGTCGAGCACAAGCTGCCCGGCGTGATGCAGATCGCGGTGAAGCCCGAGATCGACCTGACCTTTGCGCGCGCGCTGCGCTCCATTTTGCGCGGCGACCCGAATGTCGTGATGATCGGTGAAATGCGCGACTTCGAGACGGCGGAAATCGCCATCCGCGCCGCGCTGACCGGCCATCTCGTCTTCTCCACGCTGCACACCAACGATGCCGTCGGCGGCATCACCCGTCTCATCGACATGGGCGTGCAGCCGTTCCTCGTCGCGTCGTCGGTGCGCGCGTTCCTCGCCCAGCGCCTCGTGCGGCTGCTGTGCCCGCACTGCAAGAAGCCCGCGCATCACTCGAAGGAGTTCCTGCAGCAGGCCGGCTTCCCGATGATGCACGCCTCGCGCGTCATGCAGGCCGTCGGCTGCGAGGAGTGCCGCCACTCCGGCTACCAGGGCCGCGCCGCGCTCTTCGAGATTTGCCAGGTCTCGCCCGCCATCCAGGACCTGATCACCGCCGGCAAGCCGGCCGAGATGATGAAGAACAAGGCTCTGCAGGAAGGCATGGTGCCGCTGCGCCAGGATGGCTGGAACCGCGTCATCGCCGGGCAGACCACGATTGAGGAAGTCGTGCGCGTCACGGCCGCGGAGCTGGATGTGCTGGATGAGTGAACTGTAGCGGCGGTCTATGACCGTCGCTGACTTTTCTGTCATGCCCGATTATCGAAATCTTCCAAAAAGTAACGACAGTATCTGTTTTCATCTCAAGCGTATTAGTACATTCTAGCGACGGTCATAGACCGCCCCTACAGTTATGGCTGTTTTCGCATACCAAGGTACAAGCCTCGATGGGCAGAAGCGCACGGGCGAGCTCGAGGCGCCGTCGCGCTCGGAGGCGCTGCGCAAGCTGGCCAATGATCGCATCCAGCCGCTGTCGCTCGTGGCCAAGGCCGACATGGTGGCGGGCAAACCGGCGCGCGCTGCGGCATCCACCAGGGGCCAGGCCGCGGGCAATATCCGCCTTTCGCGCGGGCAGGTCATCCAATTCACGGACGAACTCTCGGACTTCCTGACTTCCGGGCTGCAACTCGAGCCCGCGCTGCAACTGATGGAACGCCGCGAGGCCAAGTCCGCGGTCAAGGACGTCTCCGCTTACCTGCGCGAGAAGGTGCGCGACGGCACCAGCTTCTCCGAGGCGCTGCGCACCGCCTCGCCCGCATTCGATGATCTCTATTGCAACCTAGTCGCAGCGGGTGAAGCCAGCGGCGCACTCGCGCCCATGCTCAAGCGCCAGGCCAAGCACCTGGTCGACATGGCCGCCCTGCGCAGCCGCGTGACCCTGGCGCTGATCTATCCCGCCTTCCTCGTCGCCGCCGGCATCATCGCCGTGGGGGTCTTCATGACCGTGCTCGTGCCGCAGATGACCAAGATGTTCAACAAGACCGGCGGCACCATGCCGCTGCCGACGTTCCTGCTCATCAAGTCCAGCAACGGCATCCATCACTACGGGCTCGTCGCGCTCGTCGCGGTGGCGGCCATCGTCACGGGCTTCTTTGTCTACACGAGCCAGCCGTCCGGCCGCCGCTGGTGGGACCAGGCCAAGCTCAGCGTCCCGCTGCTGGGGCCGCTGCTGACCGCGTCGTTCTACGCGCAGTTCTGCCAGACAATGGCCAACCTGCTGCAGAACGGCCTGCCGCTGCTTGGCGCGCTGAAGCTGACCACCGGTGCCACTGGCAACACCTTTTACCGCTCGCTGCTCTACCGCATCACCGATCTCGTCGGCGAGGGCGCGTCGCTCACGCGCGCGATGAAACAGGTCGGCCACTTCGACGCGAACCTGCGCGACCTGCTCAAGGTCGGCGAGCAAACAGGCGATCTCGGCGTCGCGCTGGAGAAGGTCGGCGTCCGGGTCGAGAAGGAGATCCAGCTCAAGATCGACCGCATCATGTCGATTGTGCCGCTGCTCATCATCTCCGTGCTCGGCCTGCTCGTCGTGCTCATCGCCTGGTCGATGCTCGATGGCATCTTCAAGGTCATGCAAGACCTGCAAGGCAAGCAGGATTAGAGCATATTAAATAACTCTATAGCCTCTTGAGAGGTGGTTTTTCATGCCTTAAGCCCCGAGGGGGCGAGTTAGCCACAGCCCAGGGCATCGCCCTGGGTTAGCTCCATGGAAAAACAACAAGCCCTGAAAGGGCGGCTTAAATCGCCGCGCTTAAGCCGCCCTTTCAGGGCTCACCGCCCGCGCTCCGATTTCCCAGGGCGTTGCCCTGGGCTTTGGTTAATCTGCACCCTTGGGGCGGCTGAAGCAGCCACACGATTACTTAATAGGCTATAGCCGGACGATCTTGCCGAAACGAATCGCGCGTCAAAAAAATTTAACCGAGTAGGGCGAATCAGGTTCGGATAAATTCAAACGAAACCGACCTCTGCAAAAGTCGGTTTCGGTTTTAACCAAGCCGGAGGCTTGCCACGTAAGTAGCCGGTGGTTGAGCGATCCTGTCCCGCCGCAGCGGGACGGGATCGCGATACCACCGGAAAGTCCGAAAACGCGATTGCACCCCGGAGCGGGTGCCACCCCCGGCCAGGGTGGTTTTCTTTTTTATGGTTTACCGGTGGTATCGCTCGCGGACTCGCTCGACCACCGGCTACGGCTCCCTCAAGCCTTCGGCTTGGCTTGCGACCAACTGCGCGCGATTGGTGTTAACAGACCCTACGGCGAGTTGGGCGGCGGCGCGTTGATCTTGGGCATGGAGCCGGGGGCCACGTCGGGCGAGGCTGTGGCGTTGCCGGGGCCGACCGGTTCCAACTGGGGCGAGGTGACGCGGGGCGCGGGATTGAACGTGGTGGCCCGGGTCTGGATGCCCTTGGAGTCGTAGGTGGTGGTGGTCGTGGTGGTTCTGCCGGAGTAGATCGGCTCGGGCGTACCGGGAGCCCACGGCAGGCCGCTCTTTTCTTCCGGCTGGCGACCGTTCGCCGCATCGACCGCTTCGCGGCCGAGGATGGTGCGCTGCTTTTCCTCGTCATCGACCGTGATCTGGTCGGCTTCATTGGCCACCACGGTGGGCTGGATCATGATGATGAGTTCCTCGCGCTTCTTGGCCTTGTCGACCGCGCCGAAGAGATAGCCGAGCACGGGGATGTCGCTGAGCCAGGGCAGGCCGCCGGCGCTGCGTTCGGTGGTATCGCGGATCAAGCCGCCGATGACGACGGTCGAATTGTTCGACACGGTGACCTCGGTGTTGATTTCCTGCGTGGCGATGTTGGGCACGGAGTTGCCGCTGATTTCCACGTTGCCGTCGAGCGAGTTGTTGGTCTGGCGGATTTGCAGCGTGACCTCGTGGTCGGCGTTGATGAGCGGGATGATGTCGAGCTGGAGCAGCACGTCCTCGTAGGCGACGCTGGCGGTGGTGGTCAGGTTCGAGGATGTACCGGCATAGCCACCGGTGATGCTTTGCGGCACGGGTACCTGTTCACCGTCGGCGATGACGGCCAGCTTGTTGTTGCTGGTGTACACGCTGGGCGTGGAGATGATCTTGAAGCGGTCGGTGGATTCGAGCGCATAGAGGTAGGCGTCGAGGGTGCCGGCAATGCTGCCGTAAAGGGTCAAGCCGGTCGGCAGGCTGCTGAAGAGGCTGCTCTGCGTGAGCGAGCCAGGGTTCGGGAAGGTGCCGCTGGTCCCGATGGGACCGACGCTGCTGGAGCCGGCCACGGAGCTGCCCACGCCGCTGCCGCTGATATTGCTCGCCGCGATGCCGCTGGAGCCGATGCCCTTGAATTTGGAGAGCAGGTCGAGGCCGAATTGCGTGTCCTGGGTCACGGTCAACTCGCCGATGACGGTGCGCAGGTAGACTTGCAGTGGCTTGCGGTCGAGCTGGTCGATCATGTCGAAGACGCGGCCGACCACGTCGGGCGAGCCGAAGACGATGATGGAGTTGGAGTGGTTGTCGGCCATCAAGCGGGTGCTGCCGATGGTCAGGACGGTCGGCACGTCGTTTTCGGTCGGCGCGACCAGGGGCGAGGTGATCGACGTGGAGGAGGTGCCGCCACCGGAGCTGGCCCCGGCGGTGGACGTCGGCGCGGCCGTGCCACCGGAGGCAGAGCCTCCGTTCCGGGTCTGGTTGGACTGCGCGGTCTGCTGGTCCTGCTTGACCTGCTGCAACTGGTCCTTGCCCTCGGCCAGGGCGGCCTCGATGGCGGGGAGGATATCGCTGGCCGTGACGTACTTGAGCTCGCGGCGCTGGGGTACCATGTTCATGGCGGGCTGGTCCAACTGCGCGACGACTTCGCGGAGGAAAGGTATGTTCACCGGTCGCGTGGAGATGATGATGCGGTTGGAGCGCGGATCGGAGACAATGTTGGCCGGGCCGGAGAGCAGGTTCTTTTCATCGGACATGGGAGCGCGGTTGCCCATGTTGGCGCGCACGTTGACGGTCCCGTTCGGACCCGCCCCGCTTACCGCCTGGCCGTTGGGGCCGATGTTGAGCATCTTGTCGAGCTCGGTGACGACGGTGTCGGAATCGGCGCGGTTAAGGGTGATGAATTCGGTCGTGACCTTGGCCGGCGGAACGTCGATGAGGTCCTTGAGTGAGATGAGCTCGCGCACCACGCTGGCTTCCTCGGTCAGGATAACGGCCTGAGCCGTCTGCGCGGGGGCGTAAGCACCGTAGAGGTGCGGCGGGGCGGTGAGCTGAAAGATGGTGGAGGCTTCCACCGGCGAGACGTAGTCCAGCGGCATGAAATAGGTGACGATGGTGTCGTCGGTGGGCAGGTCGTCCACGCGCGTGTAAACTTTCGGTGCCTCGCTGCGCGGATTCTTGTTGGCGACGACCAGGACCTTTTCGGTATGGTCATCGACGGGTACGAAACTGATGCCGTTGATCTGGAGGAAGGCGCGAATAAAGCGGATCATCTCCGGCCTGGTCAGGCCGGTCATGTTCACGCTGACGTTTGGGAGGGTGGCGATGTTGGCATCGCGGATGAGGTGGATGCCGGAGAGATTTTCGTAAAGGTCGAGCAGCGACTCGATCTGGGCGTTCTGGTAATCAAAAGTGCCGGCGGTGACCGGTGTGAGCGGGCCTGCGCCCTGCGGACCGGTGGGCGTGATGGCGTCCTGGGCCTGCACAACATTGAGGCCGGCGAGGGCGAGTCCCGCCGAGAGGCGAAGTGCGCGCGAAAATGTTGAAGTGTTGTTCATGGTCCGGGGCCAGCCGGAGAAGCATGGCATAAACCGCGCCGGAAAGGAAGCGTCAGAAATAGGCCTGCGACAAGTCGTTGAGGAGTATCTTACGGATTTCATTTTTATTGTCCGGGGGTGGGTGGCGCGGGCTGGCCGGGGGGTTGGCCGTTGGGTAAGCCGCCCGATTGGCTGCCGCCCATGACCGGAATGCGTCCAGGAATGTGGACGGGCGGGCGGTGAATGCGGATGGGGGGGCGGCCGGAATTATAGGGACTCGGGCTATAGATGTTTGCCCCGCCGGTCTGGGTATTAAATGGCGCGTTGGCCATCGCATTTGGAACCGCCGCCGGCTGGGCACCGGCGCCGGCGGGCGGGCTCTCCAGCTTGAGGGTAATCACCTCGCCATTGCGCGAGAGCGTGGCGTAAGTCCCGTCCTCTTTTTTGGTGACGGCGCTAAGGGCGAGGCCGTTGAGCGGCTTGTCCGAGGAAATGAGAATATGGTCCTGGTTTTGTTTCTCGATGAGGCTGGCGTAGGCGACACTGCCCAACTGCGCCACGCCGACCAGGGTGTATTCGGCTGATTGCGTGACGTTATTATCCGGCGTCTCGACTGCGAAGGGCGATTTGGTCCAAAGCTCCTCGTAGCGGGCCGGCGGGTAACCCTGGTGCGCGGCGGTGGCGTCGTCGGGGGTAGCCGTGCCGGTTGCCATTGGGGGTGCATCGGCGTGGAGAAGGGTAGAAGGTAGAAGGTAGAAGGTAGAAGTTATAAGGCAGACGGCATGGGCCACGATGCCTCGCCGGAAGACGGTGCTTCTTACGTCTACCTTCCTATTTCCACCTTTCATGACGCGCCTCCCTTGAAGTAGCGGGCGATCTGGAGGGTGCAGTCGAACGATTTCTGGTCCTCGTCGGCCTTGAGCGAGAAGAGGGTGACGGCGTAGAAATCGTCCGGCTTCTGCAGCGGTGCGAGCCATTCGACGAGGTCCTTCATCGTGCCCTTGACCTTGATCGAGACGTTGACGCGGGTGCCGGCGGAAGTCTTTTGGACATCGTTGAGGCTTTGCTCGACGATCTCGAGCTTGTGGGCGCGGGCTCCTTTTTGCACGTTCTCGAGCACAGATGCCTTGGCATCGCCCTCGTCGCCGAGCGGCGGCTGGTTGGCCTTGATCCAAGCCAGCTTCTTTTGCCAGTCCGGCTTTTCCTTCAACGCGAGTTGGGCGCTTTGCTTGTCGGATTCCAGATTGTCGGCCGAGATGCGCATCTCCGCCATGCGGGAGGCGTACGCCTTGTAGCCATACCAGTTCGCGGTCCCGAAAAGGATGGCGAGCAGGAGGCCGAGGAGAAGTTTCTCGTTAGTGGTCCGGGGTCGCATGGGTTCCTTCGGTGATTTGGAATGAAGCAAGGTCATTGGGCAAGGGCCGGGGGTTGCCCATGAGCAGGTTGTAGCGCGCGAAATAGGGGTCGCCCTGGAGGTGCTCGGAAAAGGTGAAGGCACCGGCGACGTTCTTGGCCTCGCCGCGGATGTTGAGCTTGCCCTGGCTGTCGCACTCGAAAAGGGTGAGGTGCAACTGGTCGGCCGGGATCGCGGCGGTGGTTTTCTTCAGGATTTCGAGCGGGAAATACTTGTTATCGACTACCGGGGCGAGTTGTTTCCAGGCGGAGCGGCCCTGCATGACGAGGTCGATGTCGGCGGCATTGGCGTCCTGCCACTGGTGGAGTTCGGCCACCCGGTGCGAGGTTTGCACGTATTGCCAGGCGAACCAGGCGATGACCGCGAGGTAAAGCACGAGCGCGCCGATGAGCGCGCGGCTGATCCAGCGGCGGCTTTCGCGCGTGCGCCGGGCCGCGACGATGGTGTTGGGCGTGAGCTTCCAGGGCTGGGCGGGGAATTCCGGCGGCGGCCCTTCTTCCTGCGTGACGGGGAGATGGAAGGCACCTTGCAGCGCAGCCTGTTCCTCGGGCTTGAGCTCGGTCCAGACGACGATCTTTTGCAGCGGGGCGAGGATTTCGTGCATCTCCAGCGTGGCGCGGGCGCAGTTGAGGTCCTGGATGACGCGCGGTGTGAGCGAGGCTTCGGGCAGCGCCTGGTAGTAGACGAGATTGGCGCCGCGCGTGATGGCGACAACCAGGCGGTCGTGCTCGCGCCAGAGGGTGACGGCATTGGGCTGGAGC
>Ga0116226_10004933_pt1 | contig 11868 bp, 11 predicted proteins | sample S1TSphfallax_FD_89692 | JGI IMG/M metagenome (GOLD analysis project Ga0116226, IMG submission 89692) | Host-associated microbial communities from peat moss isolated from Minnesota, USA - S1T2_Fa - Sphagnum fallax MG | ecosystem: Host-associated > Plants > Peat moss > Unclassified | place: USA... | reverse complement strand
TATGTGTTCGCGGCAGGGCTCGATCCGGCCAAGATCGACATTTCGATCCAGCAGAATCTGCTGACGATCTCCGGTGAGCGGCCGGTCGAGCGCAACGCCGCCCAGCAGTACTACCGCCAGGAGCGCTTCAGCGGCGCGTTCCGCCGGGTAGTCAGCCTGCCCGACGACGTGGATCCGGAGCGCGTCGAAGCAACCTACCGTAACGGCGTGCTGCAGGTCACGGTCAAGCGTCGTGAATCGAGCAAGCCGCGCCAGATCGAAGTCAAAACCACTGCCTGAACTTGCGAGGAGAGCGAGTCATGAACCCCACACAAGAATTGCCCAAGAGTTCCGTTACGGCGCAGAAGCCGCCGGCCGCTAACGGCGTCGGGCGCGGCGCGACGGCGGGAACCACCACGCGCGTGCCGAATCGCGACCATGCCGCCCAGGCTCTACGCCCCGATGCGGACATCTTCGAGGATGCCGACGGTATCACCGTGACCCTCGACCTGCCGGGCGTGGGGACCGACGGCCTCGACATCCACGTGGATCGACAGAGCCTTACCGTGGAGGCGGAAGCGAAGGTCGAGGTACCCGAGGGCGCCGAGCCGATCCACGCGGAGGTGCGTTCGCGGCACTATCGGCGCAGCTTTACGCTGTCGACCGAGCTCGAAGGCGATCGCATCGAGGCTAAGCTCAAGGACGGCGTGCTGCAGCTGCGGATCCCGAAGCGCGCCGAGGTCAAGCCGCGTCGCGTCGAAGTCCGCACTCAGTAAGCGTACTTCTCGAGTCTTAGATCTTGGCGGAGCGGTCGACGTCAAGTCGGCCGCTCCGTGCCCGCATCGTCGCGTCACGCAAACGGCACGTGAGCGCTGTACCATCCGCCCGCCGCGAGTTTCCGCGGCGAACGGGAACCCCGACATGCGAATGATGCTGGCCTGTACGTTATGCGTTTGTTTCTGGTTGATGGCGGCGGGGGCGCGAGCCGCTCCGAAGACCCCCACGCCGCCGGCTCCGAGCCCGGCCACGGCGGCAGCGTCGGATTCGCCGGCGACCGATGAAGAGCGCACTCTGTACGCAATCGGCCTCGTCATCGGGCGTAACCTCACGCCCTTCTCGCTCACCCCCGCGGAACTCGCGACCGTCAAGGCCGGCATCGACGCCGAGGTCAGCGGCGCGAAGCCTGCGGTGGACCTGAGCGTTTATGGGCCGAAAATCCAACCGTTCGCAGTAGCGCGGCAGCATGCGGTGGCCGAGCGCGAAGAGGCCGCAGGCGCAAGCTACCTGGAGACCGCAGCCCAGGCCCCGGGAGCCATCCGCACGCCCTCGGGTGCGGTGGTGCAGACGCTCGTCGCCGGCACGGGCGCGAGCCCGACCGCCGATGATCGCGTCACGGTTCAGTACGAAGGCCGCCTCATCGACGGCACGGTGTTCGATAGCTCGATCGCGCGCGGCGCGCCGTTCACCACCGCCCTGCGCGGCGTGATCCCGTGCTGGACGGATGCGGTGCCGCTCATGAAGGTGGGGGGAAAGAGTCGTCTGGTGTGCCCCGCGAAGCTCGCCTACGGCGAGCGCGGGTCGGGACCGAACATTCGGCCGGGCGCGACGCTCGTGTTCGACATCGAATTACTCGATATCCCTGCCGCCGGCGCGGCCTCCCCCGCCGCCGGGATGAAGGCTCCCGCGCCGCCGGCGACGATGCCCGCCCCGAAATGACTGGGACTTAATCCAGCGTTCAGTCTAGAATCGTCCTACTTACAGGGGGTTGGGAGCCAGCCTTGATGGGCTTTCTCAATGTTTGAGGGGTGTCGGCGTGATTGAAGCGCGCTGGCGCTGGATGGGAGCTGGGGTGGTCGCGCTGGGTCTTGCCTGGCGCGGCGCTCAGGCGGTGGGGGTGAGCCCTTATCTGCCGCTCAATATGGAGCCGGAGGTGGAGCGTCAGGTCGAGCGCGTCCTCATCCTCGGCGATGAACCCATCCTGCAGCGACCCATTGCCGCCGCGACGGTGATGCGGGCTCTGCCAAAGGCCTGCGCCATCGACCAAGAGCTCTGCGAGCGAGTACGTGGCTATCTGCAGCGCTACATGGGTACCGCTGGGATTACGCTCGCGAGCCTGGACGTCGCCGAGTCGCATGGTAAAGCGAACGATGTGATGCCTAACGCACACGGTATCCTTACCAAGGATCACTACCAGCTCGAGGCCGAAGGCTACATCCAGCCGAGCGACTATCTACTCGTGAATGCGGGCGGCATCGCCTATTCGCATCGCGCGGTGCCCACCGGCACCATGGTGAGCGTCGGCTGGGATGCCGCCCAGCTCGATATCGGCTGGCGCGATCATTGGATGTCCCCGATGACCGATAGCACCATGCTGCCCGGCACCGAGGCGCCGACCATGCCCGGCGTCACGCTCTCGAATTTCCGACCCCTCACCCGCCTCGGCATCCAATACGAGCTGTTCGTGGTGAGGATGTCCGAGCAGCCGATCAGCTACAACGGCCTTCACGAGGGTCGCCCGAATCTCTTCGGCTTTCATCTCTCGATCGAGCCCGTACCGGGCTGGACCTTCGGCGTTAATCGCGTGCTCGAGTATGGCGGCGGCAACGGTCTGCCTAGCTCAGCGAGCTTCCTCGCCAACGAGTTCGTCAAGCCGAGTGGTAATAACCAGAACCGTAGCAATACGGAAGCGTCCTATGTCAGCCGCTTTACGCTGCCTACCCGGACCCCGCTCGCGATCTACGCCGAGTACGCGGGTGAGGATAACTCCAACGGCGGTAGTTACCTCCTGGGTCAAGGGGCGCTATCGGCCGGGATCGATATGCCAAAGCTCTGGGGGCATTTTGATGCGACCCTGGAAGGCTCCGAATGGCAGGATATCTGGTACACCCATTTCGACTATCTCTACGGGATGAGCTACGACCAGATCGTGCTCGGTAACTGGGGCGCGCAGCAGCGCACATTTGGCGATGGCGTCGGCGCACGTAGCGCCATGGCGCGCATCGGCTGGGAGTTCCCCAATGGCGGCTATCTCGAGGAGAAGGTACATCTGCTCGCGAACGAGCCCTATAACGGCCAAGACGATTCGCGCACCTACAGGGGCATCCCCGGCATCCCGTACAAGCATTACTACGATGCGACGATCACTTACAGCAAGCCACTCGGTGCGGCCACCGTCGGCGGCGACCTCTTCTTTGGTCGGGACGTCTTTGGCGCGAAATTCACGCGTCTCGACGGATTCGTGCGCTTCTCGCCGAGCGCTCACCACGGCTATGCGGACTTCGATACCGACGATCATACCCCCGCGGCGCCGCTCATCCCGGGCGCGGAAGTCTTCGTCGATGCCGGCGTGAACGGCGCCTCCTACAAGACCAATCTCGAGCCGAACCTCCCCATCACCACTTCGAAGTGGCAGGCCGGCCCGCATATCGGCCTCGGCGCCCGTCGGGCGGTCTCGGACAATAACGACATGGGTGCGAGGCTCGAGCTCGACGACGTGGCCGGGCGGACTCTGATCGGCGTGCGCATGCTCGACTGGCGCTATCGCTTCGGAAAAACGGTCGCCGTCAGCGCGTTTGCAGGTCCCGCGGACTGGGAGCAGCGTACCCCCGCCCTATCGCTGTACGCGGGTGCGGGACTGCAGCTGCGTAACCTCCGACCCGGCTGGGACGTCGGGGCCGACTTCCGCTACGGCCAGAATCTCGCCCGCGACCATCAGCTCCCCACCGACATTCAAGGGGTGCGTGCCGAGACCTTCTACAAGGTCGAGAGCATCACCCTCTCGCTGTCGCGACACTTCTAGCGCGTGCGGCGCTGGTTGGATAGCGCCCGACGAGTCCTCGCCCTTTTCGGGGCCCTGGGACTCACGTTCGCGCTCGGCGTCGGACCGGCGGCGGCCGACTCGGGGCCACCCGCTTACCGGTATGCGCCCGCCAGCATCGATGGCATCGGCAAGTTCTACGAGGGCCGCGAAATCGCGCAGGTCATGGGTTTCGACGGCGCGCCCTGGCTCGACCGCGAAAGCCGCGAGCGCGAAGAGCGGCCGGACTGGCTGGTAGAGGAACTGCGGCTGAAACCCGGCATGGTAGTCGCCGATATTGGCGCAGGTTCCGGTTATCTCTCGCGCCGCATCGTTCCGCTCGTGCCCGGGGGAAAGGTCTATGCGGTAGACGTGCAGCCGCAGATGGTGGCGATGCTCAATCGACTCGCACATCAACCCGGGATGGAGAACCTCGTCCCGCGGCAGGGGGCCATCGACGACGTACAGCTTCCTCCGGAGTCGGTGGACCTCGCCGTGTTCGTCGACGTCTATCACGAGCTCGCGTTTCCGCGGGAAGTCATGCGCAGTGTCGTGCGTGCCCTCAAGCCCGGCGGCCGGGTGGCATTCGTCGAGTACCGGGCGGAGGATCCGCGCGTGCCCATCAAGCCGCTGCACAAGATGAGCACCGCTCAGGTCCGGCGAGAAATGGCTGCTCTGCCGCTCGTGTTCGACCGCGACTCCGAGCGGCTGCCCTGGCAGCACATACTCATTTTCCGCAAACCTTGAGCTCAAGAACCCCAGCAGGTACTGGTCGTGATGGCGCCGCCTGAGCTGGTGGCAACCTGATTGCCGCTCTGATCGAGCGTAAACGACGCACAGGTCGTGTCGTTAACCTGACTACCGAGCGGCGTGGCGGTGAGGAGGAAGGTCGCGGGAGTTCCGGTTGAGGTGACGCTGGTCGGTGCGACCGCCGCGGTCACGGCCACGGATACCTGGTAGTAGCCGCTACCCACGGTGACCGGAAACGCAGCGCCCGGATAGCCGACCGACGCGGGCGTCGTCCCATAGGATTGAGTGGTCGCGAAGACGCTTTGCTCCCGGGCGGCGAGGTCGAGCAGCGCGGATTTGGCGTCGGTACGCCGAGACTTCTGAATCTCGTGCACGTAGCCGGGAATCGCGATCGCGAGCAGGATCGCCGTGATGACCATCACGACCACGAGCTCGATGAGCGTGAATCCCCTCGTCCGATTTCGAGTCGATGAAGTCTTCGCCATGACTACTGGCTCCAGCAGGTCGCGGTCGAATCCGTTCCCCCGGAATTGAACGAAAACTGTTTCCCCGTCGCGGTGATGAAAAACGCGATGCAGCTCGAATCGTTACCCTGACTACCTTGGGGGAAGGCTATGATCTCGAAGCCGGGAGGTGTGCCGATCTGAGCGGTATTCGTCGGCGCACTTCCGGCGAGCGGAATCGATATGACCAGATAGTAGCCGCCGCCGACGGACAAAGGCCAGTTCCCCCCCGAGTAGCCGAGGTCGGCCGGCGAGACACCGTATGCGCCGGTGGTGGCGAACAGATTCTGCTGCCGGGCGGCGAGATCGAGCAACGCCGTCTTCGCCTCGGTGCGTCGCGACTTCAGGATGTGGTTGGTGTAGCCGGGAATCGCTAGCGCGAGGAGGATGCCGGAGATGGTCATGACGACGATGAGCTCGATCAGCGAAAATCCGCGAGTGCGCGACGCGGCGACGGCGTGACGTTTGCGTGCTGCTCTGCTCATCGCTTCTGGGTCCAGGTGAGCCGGTTGCCCACACTATTGCAACTCGGATTAATGCCGAGCGCACTACCCGTACCGCTACCGGTCTGGGTGATCATGTAGTCGTTCGAGCAAAGGTTGGTGGAGGCGCCACCCGCCGGAGTCGAAATTGCCACCCCAGATCCTGAACCGCTGGAGGGCGTACCGGTGCTGACGCTCGTGGAGGTACCGGTGGTCGTGGTGCCAGAGGTCGAGGTGGGCCCGGCGGTGACGATGGTCGGACTGCCCGTGCCATCCAGGGCGATGCCACTGACCACCTGACCATTGATGGTCACGTAATTGCCGCTCGCATCGGCAAAGAACGACTGGGTGAAGGCGCCGCCGGTGCCCGGATTGAGCGCCATAGTCCAACCCGAGGCGTTATTCACCGTGCAGCTCGTCGGCGAGTTGTTGGCCGGAATGGTGGTATTCACGATGAACGCACCAACCTCGAGGATGGGGTTGTAGATGACTTGCTCATTGGTACCCGGCAGCACGAGCTCCCAGCCATACTGAACATTGGGGTTCGTGCCGTTCGAGGAAGTGGCGCAGGTGGTTGATCCCTTCCAGCACACGGGATTGCTACTCACCGTGCGCAAACCACTGCCGACGCCCGCCGTATTGGAGTTATAACTCCCGAGCACGGTCTGCTGCTCGAGCGAGGTCGTGGTAATGCTCTGCGTCCCGCTCAGCGTTGCATACTGAGTCGAACCGAGCGAGTTCCATGCCGCGAGATTCCAGTCCCAGATGCCGTAAAGCGCCTGCTGCGCGGTGGCGTAGGAAGTTGCCGTCGTATTCGTAAAGGGAACTTGCTGCCCGGTGCCGAATGAAACGATAACGCGCGGTGCGCTCCCCGTGCTCGCGACCGAACCCACCGTGACCTGGGTCGTGATGGGCTGCCCGGAACTCGTCGTGAATAGCGGGCTCGAGGAAGCGGCCCAGTTAGCCGGATTAGCGCTGGTAAGGTCGAAGCGCCACAATTTCCCAGAAACGTCGCCGGCGTAGACATAGTCGACCACATGGTCGCCGTCGAGATCCGCGGCCGTCACGTAGGCGATCCCATTGCCTGCGGCGGTACCGCTGGTCGGTAGATAGTAGAACGTGACCGCTCCGGTATGATCGACCAGCATCACGTAGATGCCCGCATATCCCCCTGAGGTGTTCAGCCCATTGCCGAACACCGCGCCCCAGGATCCGTTGTGGAAACGACGTATCTGAGGGACTCCGTAGGTATTCCCCAGATACTGACCGCAGTTCGTCGGCGCGTTTACGCAGACGAGCGAGGACGCGGTCCAGTCGCCTATGACCAGACTCGAGGCGTTAGACTCGCTGAAGTTAGTGGGGTCCGTGATGTCGAGCGCGAAGATATCCGCGCCACCGGCGCCGAGCCCGCTCACGAGCCAACTATGCCAAGTCCCGTTGTAAAAGACGTCGCCGACACCGGGCGTCGCATCGACGCTGAACGCGTGTCCATACTGAGGGTTCGCGTAATCCAGCGCGGCGGCGCTACTGGCCGAACTCGTGCTCGCCGAGCTGAATTGGTGGATCGTCGCCAGCACCTCTGCCGGCATGTAAGCGATGACTTCCTGACCGTCATTCGGCGTCGGACTGGTCGACACATAGCTGCCGTTGACGAACGCCCCGGAGCGAAAGCCGTGCATGAGACCGTCATTGGCGCCGCCATAGACGACGTTGAGACGAGATGAATACTCGGACTCGAAGGCCGTATAGGTCTGGCCGGAATTCTCGGCCATACTCGTGTTTGGATACAGCGAATCTGACCACGTGGTCGGGTAAGTGATGTTCGGCGGCCCCTCCCAGGTAGGGCTCGAGTCGATGATGTCACCTAGGATGCTCGCCCGATTGCGATACAGCCCCACCCCAACCGAGTTCACCTCGTTGCTGATATCGCCACGGAGGAAGTTGAGCCGCGTGTTATTGATCGGCGTCGCGTCGCCGAGATCCAGCGTCGACTGTTCGCTCGACGTGAGGTTGTTCCATTCGAACGGGATGCCGTGGCTACCGTTCCAGGTAAGGATCGTGCGAGCGCTGGGCGCTTGCGCGGTCTGATTGGTGGCGTTGGTGGCCTTACACACCTGGCCCGCGGGCACGCCCGTGAGCACGCAGGATGCATCCCAGTTTGCGATCGGAGCGATGCTAAGGCTCGCCGCGGTCGCTGGCGTATTGCCTGAGGCTGGTTGCGCTGCAGTGTAGAGGAGCGATTGCGAGGTGAGCGAGCCCGCGTAGGTGGTCGGATTATAGAATGCGAAGTACACCTGCGTTCCGATCTGAACTTGCGCGGTCTGCTTCTCGTTCAGACCCGCAGAGCTCTGCGCCAGATCCGAGGGCGCTGCCTGAAAACAAATCACTTCATGTATGTTGTCGCTACCACCAGTGGACCCCGCGAAGCCAAAGCGGAAATATTGCGGAACGGTCGTGCCGTTGATCGCCTGAAGGTCTTCATTAGCGATAACGGACTGATACGCACCGCCGTTATAGCTGTACCAGAAGCTCAATAATCCGGAACTCGTGATCTTGATCTTATAGGCGATGGGAGTCGCCTGGGCGCGCTTGGTGGCACTCTCCTTTGCAATCGGGGTACTGCTCGGAAGGACTGATGCCGAACCGGGGATCATCGCGTAGTCATTCAGAGTCGTGGAAAGCTCCACCGGAGAGTTCGGATTGGAGAAGTTCCAAACACGGCCCGTAGAGCAGGCTTTCTGCACTGCGCTGGCTCGTTGCGAACTGTTCAGCGTAGAAGGATAGTAATTGGGCCACGTCGCGTTTAGAGAACTCCACAACACGCTCCCCGGACCGCGAAGCCCGAACCGGAGCGGCTGGTATCCCGGACCGGTGACCGTATTATCTCCCGGATTTAGAAAATTGCCGTATTCGTCGATACCGAGTCCCATGTAGCCGTTCTTGAGACCATCGTACCCGCGCGCACTGCCGTCCGGATGGAGCTTCGAGTCGTTGTTAGTGTTCGAGCACGAGTAGGCGAGGCTACCGCCGAACGCTCCGAGATCGTAAGGCGCGTTGAAGTTTCCGTTGGCGTCGGGCGTACCCGCATCGACTAGAAAGAAACTCATTCCGTCGGCGCCATCTCCCGCGCCGCCGCCGCCGTTTCCGAGATAGCTGATGGTGGTGAAGGTGGCCTGTAGCCCCTCGCCCATGCTCCAGGTGAACCCGGAGATGATGCCACCCGCCTGGTTGTAGTAGGGATACCCATTGGTGAATCGGAGCGCGCCGTTGCCGAGCGAGTCGGGCAGCGTGCCCGATGCCCCACCCACCTGGGTCTGGCCGGAGTAATAGCTATCCCCGACACAGGCTGGAATCGACACGCCACCCGTGCCCGCCGTGAGACATGCCCCCAGGAACGAGTACCAGGTGTTGTTCAGCGTATTGTCGGTGAAATTCTCGGTAAATACGGTCTGAGCGTAGGCACCGGGCGCATTCCCCGCGCACACCATCAGTGCGGCGAGCGTGACTAGGATCTTGGATTTCACTGCCTTACTCCTTGGGAGACTCATGGGCCACCGAGGCCCTTAGCCTCCGAACTGCCCACGACATACGTACTTTCTACGACCGCGACGGAACTCGCGTTGGTGCCGTAACCCACGGCATCGATCTGATAGGCGTTTCCGGTACCATCCTTCGATGCGCCGAGATAGGAGATGTAGAACATAGGCGCGGCGTAGTAAGTGCCACCCATGCCATAGCCGATACCGTTAGTGGACGAGAGCGCGGAGGAGCAAGCGGCTGTCGTGGTGGTTCCATTTGAGCCCTCGACCACCATACAGGGAGGCATGTAAGTGACGCCGACTGCGGCGCCGCCAATCGTCCAAGGCACCGCGGCTACGGATCCGCCGTCGACGCTCGTGGTGAGTATGTTGCTACACACCTGTCCCAATCCAGCGTTTGCGCTCAGTACTGGCGCGCCGCAGACCGTTCCTGTCGTCGCATTTGCGCCGCTCGCGAGCCACGCCTCTGCGTATTGCTGCGCGCTCTCGGCGGCCTGCAATGCGCGGCCCTTCTCGCGCAGATTGCCGGCGATCTCGCCTTGGAGCCCGAAGCTTCGATACATACCGATGCCGAGGAGCGTCACCACGACCAGGAGCAGGAGGCTGATGACGAGCACGAAGCCGCGCTGCGCGTCGCGCGGCCCGGTCATACGTTGACTCCACACTTGTTCATGACGCAGATGACGCGCGAGAAACTGATCGTGGCGGGCTGTCCCGCTTGCCCGGCGAGTGGATTGACGAAGACCAGCGTCACGCGGACCGAATTGACGTTGCTCCAGTCGACGGCGGTCATTTGGGCCGCGGTTAGATAACTATCCGCAGAGGTATTGGTGACCGAGAAGTTCGTCTTCACTCCGTACAGCACGCTCATACTCTGCACGTTGCTGACGAGGGGCACGGCGGCGGCGCCGTTCACCGCGCAGACGAGCTGCCCTGACACCACACTGAAGGTATTGACATAGAGCACCTGTGCGCCGCTGGTGTTCGTACCGCCGACACAATTGATGGTGCCGTCGCCCGATGCCGTCAAGAATCGAATGGTGAGGCTATCGCCTCCGGCGGTCGCGTTCGAGACGCCATAGACGGACTGGCCCAAGTTCACGAACGGCGCGCTGACCGGGAGCGAGCCATTGAGGGTATTCAAGGCGGGGTTCGGGAAGTATCCGGCGCTCTCGACCACCTCGGCCATCAACGTCATGGCGAGTCGCTCGCCGTCCTGCAGCTGTGTCAGCAGGTTCTGGTTGCCGAAGCTGCGTTTGGTGCCCTGCTCGAGGGTGAGGAGCCCACCTAGAAGGAAAATCCCCAGGAAAGTTGCGACCAGGAGTTCGACGAGGCTCAGGCCCCGCATCCGACTTGGAACGCTCACGGCTGCACGTAGAGGGTGTAAGTCGGATAGGTTGCCGGAAGACCTGCGCCGGCGCCCTGTGTGTTCACCGCCACTGGGTTCTCGGACCAGGCGACCTCGATCATGCAGGACACGGGCGAACCGGCCGTCGTCGAGCACGCTATCCAAGCTCGATCGCCCGGCAGAAGGTTCGAAAGCGCGGTCGCCCACTGCTGGGAGTCGAACGCCGCCATCTGCGCCGTAGAGCATCCGGCCGGCGTATTCGTTCCCGTCGGGGTCGTGCACGTCGCCGCGGCGGTCAACACCGCGGTCGTGTCGATCACCTGCGAGCCAATGACCGACCAAGTGGTAGGAGCCGAGCCCGAGGCCCAGAACGCACGATTGGCGCGCATCATCGCCGCCAGGCTCTGCGCCTCGATCGCCGCGAGCGAGCGGTAGCCGGCGATGCCAGTACTTGAATAGGCGAGCGCTTCCATCTTCGCAATGCCGAGCAGTCCAATCGCGATCACGATCAGAGCGACCAGGATCTCGACCAGAGTGAAGCCCGCGGAGGTCCGTTCCGCGTGCGCGCGGTTCATGTGCAACCTCCGGTGCCGGAGGTTTCCGTGGTCAGCATGCCGACGAGGGTCACCGCAAGGCAGCGGGTGGTTTGGGTGGAAGGTGTCGCTGCGTGCAGCGTGAACGTCGCCGTACCCGCGAGCCCCAAGGCGAAGCCGTCGCGTGAGAACGTGACCGCGGAGAGCGGGCTCGTCATGGTGTCGCCGCCGAGGAGCCCGTTCTGGACCCGTAATACCGCTTCGCCCGCGTCCGCCGTGCCATTGCCGTTCGAATCGGCGAATACGATCCAGCCAACGGACCAATTGTCGCCCCCGGTGCAGGTGGCTCCGTCACTCGAGCTGCAGGCCGAGACGGTAAAGCCCTCTTTGACCGCCTCCGCGCGCGCGTACTGGAGGTCGCCGAGCAGACCGTTGATCTCACTCGCGATGCGGTTGCTGGTAGTGACGTAGGCATAGGACGGGATCGCGAGACCGGTGAGGATCCCGACAATCGTCATCACGACGAGAAGTTCGAAAAGAGTAAACCCGCGGCCTGGCGCTGCGCGAGCCGCTACAAACCAGCGCCCCGATGCCAAGGCCGTGGTCGCCGTTCCGGACCATGACGGATTATGTCCGGCGGACACGTGAACTCGTCGTGTCGTCGCTGAAGACCTAACAAGTCCGGTTTCCCGACACCCCCTCATATCGAAATCCTAGGCAGGACCTTGACTCGAAAACTGCGTGCTCTGTCACCTTCCCGTTAGAGCGCCAGCGACGGCTTTCTGTTTCGCGATGGGCTTCACCGTTCCAGGCGTTCACAAAGCCGCGAAGGGTCCGGGGAGCGGTTTAGTGGCTCTACACCACCATTAGCTTGAGGGGCGCTCCGGACGCGCCTGATGCGATCGACCTGGTGCGACCGAGATATGGCTGGTCGGCGC
>Ga0116226_10004932_pt1 | contig 11869 bp, 10 predicted proteins | sample S1TSphfallax_FD_89692 | JGI IMG/M metagenome (GOLD analysis project Ga0116226, IMG submission 89692) | Host-associated microbial communities from peat moss isolated from Minnesota, USA - S1T2_Fa - Sphagnum fallax MG | ecosystem: Host-associated > Plants > Peat moss > Unclassified | place: USA... | reverse complement strand
TGGCGCCGACGCCGATCGGCACCGTCTTGGTCGCGGGCTGACCAAAGCTGCGCTGCAGCCAGGCCGCGGCCTGGCCGGCGATCTCGGGATACAGCACCACATTGAAATCGGCATCACCGAGGCGCGCCAGATCCGCGGGCGTGGCGCCGAGCGGGGCCGCGACATTCACATCCACGCCAAGCCGGTCGAGCAGCGACAAAATCTCGCGCACATCGTCGCGATGGCGGAAGCCGAGAGCCGTGGCGCCGAGCACATTGCAGCGCGGCCGCGAGCCCGCATCACGCGCGGGACGCGGCGTGCCGGGCGGCGGCACGGCGGGGCCGGCGAACGCGCGCACCAGCTGGTAGAAGGTTTCCGACGCACCCCAGTTTTCTTTGCGCTGGTAGGACGGAAGTTCCAGCGGCACGACGGGAATTGGCAGATCGAGCGCGCGGGCGAGACCGCCGGGATCGTCCTGGATCAGCTCCGCGGTGCAGGACGCGCCGACCAGCATCGCCTGCGGGCGAAATCGCTCATAGGCGTCGCGCGCGGCGTTCTTGAACAAGGTTGCCGTGTCGGAGCCCAGATCGCGCGCCTGGAACGTGGTGTAGGTCACCGGCGGGCGGGTGTCGCGCCGCTCGATCATGGTGAACAGCAGATCGGCATAGGTGTCGCCCTGCGGCGAATGCAGCACGTAGTGCACGCCGTGCATGGCGGACGCGATGCGCATCGCGCCGACATGGGTGGGACCTTCGTATGTCCAGAGCGTGAGTTTCATCGGCTACACCATCAGCCGGGAACGGCGCACCAGGGGACGGGCGAACAATTCGGCGAGGTCACCGGCCTGCTCATACCCCTGGATCGGCGTGAACAGCAGCTCGATCGACCATTTCGTGGTGATGCCCTCGGCCTCCAGCGGATTGGCGAGGCCGAGGCCGCACACCACCATGTCCGGCCGTGCCGCGCGGCAGCGATCGAGTTGGCGATCGACATCCTGGCCCTCGCTCAGCGCGGTGCCGGCGGGCAGCATCGCCAGCTCGTCGGCGAGATGCTCGCGGTGCAGATAGGGGGTGCCGACCTCGATCAGTTCCATGCCGATTTCCCGCGCCAGAAAGCGCGCCAGCGGAATTTCCAGCTGCGAGTCGGGGAACAGGAAGATGCGCTTGCCCGCGAGCTTTTCGCGGCTGTGGGACAGCGCCTGACGGGCGCGCTCGCTGGGCACGGCGAGCACCGCGTCGACCCGCGCGGGCGCGACCCCCCAGGCGTCGGCGGCAGCGCGCAGCCAGGCGGTGGTGCCCTCGACGCCGAGCGGAAATGGCGCCGGCAGCCGGGTGGCACCACGTTGTTCGAGGGCGCGCGCGGTATCGGCCAGAAACGGCTGGGCCAACAGATAGAGGGTGTCCGGACCTACGCTCGGCAGTTCTGTCGACCGGCGCGGCGGCAGGAACTGCACCGGGCCGATGCCGAGAGCGGCGAACAGCCGATGGAATTGACCCTCGACCACTTCGGCGAGCGCGCCGACCACCAGCAGTGAGCGCCCGGCGGCGGACGGCAGGACGGGCACCAGGGCCGCGAGACAGGCGTCCTCGCCCTGGGTGAACGTGGTCTCGATGCCGCTGCCCGAGTAGTTCAGCACGCGCACTTGCGGCATGAACTGGCCATTCAGTCGGGACGCAGCGCGGGACAGATCGAGCTTGATCACCTCGGACGGGCAGGATCCCACCAGAAACAGCAGCCGAATATCGGGCCGCCGCTCCAGCAGGCGGGCCACCACGCGGTCTAGCTCGTCGTTGGCGTCGGCCAGTCCCGCGAGATCGCGCTCGTCGATGATCGCGGTCGCGAAGCGCGGTTCGGCAAAGATCATGACGCCGGCGGCGGACTGCAGAAGATGCGCGCAGGTGCGCGAGCCGACCACCAGGAAGAACGCGTCCTGAATTTTGCGATGCAGCCAGACGATGCCGGTCAACCCGCAGAACACCTCGCGCTGGCCGCGCTCGCGCAGCACCGCGACTTCGCTCGAATCGCAGCCCTGCCGGGGCAGGATGTCGCCGACCAGACCGTCCATCAGGACAGGCCCATCGCGCCGTTGCTGGTCGGGCGCCCCGGCCACATCGCGCTCTCGCGCCGGGCCGCCCGCAATTTCATCACGAACTGGCCGGCATTGATGACGTAGGAGGCGTAGGCCGCGAGCGCCAGCATCATCAGCTGATGGTCGGCGAGCGAGCCGGTATAGACGGCGGCGAGGTAGGCGGTGTGGAGCGCCAACACCAGCATGCTGACCACGTCCTCCCAGAAGAACGCCGGGGCGAACAAGTAGCGGCCGAACACCGCGTTTTCCCAGAACGAGCCGGTGATCATGATGGCGTAGAGGGTGATCGTCTTGACCACGACGGACATGGTCGCTGCCTGCAACCCGTCATTGGTCAGCAGATAGCGCATGACCAGTGTCAGGCTGACCAGAAACACCAGGAACTGCACGGGGGCGAGGATGCCCTGGACCATGGTCCAAGCCGATGTGTCGCGGCGGCGACGCTGCTCGGCGGTGTACAAGGGCTGGGATCGCGCCTGCGACGTTGGAAACCCGCCATGGATGTGGCGTCCCGCCACGCCACCCCAGGGGCAGCCGTCCATGGCGTTGATGAGCTTTCCGAAAGCGTTGAAACCACTCATTTCCCGAACCCCGCTGTCGCGCCGTAGGCCGCCGGCGATGTGCACCGAGCCGCTGGCGTTTGCCTCTTCTGTCAGGTGCCCCTGACAGAGATCGGTCAAACTGATTGCGTTTGCCGATGATATGCCCTGCAGTGATGTGCACGACTTCGTTGACACAGACGCTAGATCGCGTCGGATCAGACTGTCAACACCGATTTACGTAAACTCGACTTGACACATCGATCGAGTTAGCAAGAAAGTGGGGCATGGAGGGTGCTATGGGAAACCTGCGGCAGCAGCTGATCAGCGACGACGGAGCCTGGACCGATCAAGGCGTGGCGCGGGCCGGCGCAGGTCGGGTGGCCGCCAACGACGAGCTGGTCGAGTCCCGTCACGTCCTGCCGATCACCCACGCCCTGGAAGCGGAGGTCATTCCGCGCCTGGTGCTGTCGCACCGCGCCGCGATCAACCCCACGTCGGTGACGCTGATCGCCGCCAATCCGGCGGATGTGCTGTCACTTGTTGATATCGTGATGCGCGATCAGTCGACCAATGCGGTGGATTTCGTGCGATCGCTGCTGGCCCGCGGCACCACGCTGGACGAGATCTATCTCGATCTGCTGGCGCCCACGGCGCGCCATCTCGGCCATCTGTGGGACGAGGACCTCTGCAATTTCACCGATGTGACCCTCGGGCTGTGGCGACTGCACCAGGTGCTGAAGGAACTCGGGCCAACGTTCGAACAGGATACGCCGGTACATGCCGCGACCGTGCGGCACGATCAGGCGCACCGCGCTTTGCTGCTGCCGCTGCCCGGCTCGCAGCATACGTTCGGCCTGCTGATGGTCGCCGATTTCTTTCGGCGCGCCGGCTGGGCCGTGTGGAGCGAGCCGGCCGCCACGCGGCCCGATCTGCTGCGCATGGTCCGGCGCAACTGGTACGGCCTGATCGGTTTTTCGATGGCCTGCGAGACCGAGCTCGACGAGCTCGCCGGCTGTATCCGCGGCGTGCGCCGCGCCTCCCGCAATCCCAATATCGGCGTCATGGTTGGTGGTCCGATTTTCCTCGAACACCCGGAATTCGTAGCACTCGTGGGAGCCGACGCGACGGCACGCGACGGTCGGCAAGCCGTGCTGCAGGCCCAGGGCCTGCTCGCGTTGCTGGCCAATCGCGGTTGACCTACAGAGCCCACCAAGGTCGGCCCGCATGAGAACGGGCCTCGAGCAGGGAGAGCGAACGGCCCCTCGCCCGTTCATGGATGGAGGCATCTTGTCTGTTGCAGCGACGTTCAAAGCTCCGAAGAAATCGCTCGGAGATCTCGATGCGGAGGCTGCCGCGACATTGATCTCGGCGGCGTCCGACGTCGCATTGGTTGTCGACGAGAACAGCATCATTCGTGACGTATCGTTCCACGCCGAGGATCTCGCCCGCGATCTCGAGGAGCCGGCGCGCTGGGTTGGCCGCAAATGGACAGACGTGGTCACCGTCGAGAGCCGACCCAAGGTCGCCGCCCTGCTGAGCGAGGCGAAGCTGAAGGCGACACGCTGGCGGCAGCTCAACCATCCCTCGGCGCACGGTCCCGATGTGCCGATTCTGTATTCCGCCGTGCAGGCCGGCAAAGCCGGGCGGATCGTGGCGTTCGGCCGCGACCTGCGCGCGGTGTCGGCGGTGCAGCAACGCCTGGTCGACGCGCAACAGCTGATGGAGCGCGACTATTCGCGACTGCGCCATGTCGAGATGCGCTATCGGCTGTTGTTCCACATGTCGTCCGAGGCGGTGCTGGTGGTCGACGCCGCGACCCAGAAAGTGCTGGAGGCCAATCCCGCGGCGATGGCCCTGTTCGGGGACGCGCAGGCTCGGCTGATCGGCCAGGGCTTCCTCGGCCTGTTCGCGGGCGACACCGGCAGTGCCGTGCAGATCCTGCTCGGTGGCGTGCGGGCCGCGGGCCGCGCCGACGACGTGGAGGCGCGCCTCATCGAGGGCAAGGTCGACGTTCGTGTGTCCGCCTCGCTGTTTCGCCAGGAGGCCGCGACGTTCTTTCTGGTGCGGCTGTTCCGCGCCCGCGTCGAGGCGGTGCGTGGCGAGGATGTCAAGATTCAGTCCAAACTGCTCAAGCTGGTCGAGAGCGGCCCGGACGGCTTTGTCGTCACCGAGCCGAACGGCGATATCATCGTCGCCAACGCGGCGTTCCTGGAAATGGCGCAGCTCAGCTCCGAGGAACAGGCGCGGGGCGAGTCGCTGGAGCGCTGGCTGGGGCGGCCGGGCGTGGACATGAACGTCCTGATCGCCAATCTGCGCCAGCGCGGATCGGTGCGGTTGTTCGCGACCACTCTGCGCGGCGATTTCGGTGCCACCGCAGAGGTCGAGATCTCCGCGGTGTCGGCGAACAACGGCGGAGAAATGTCCTACGGTTTCGCGATTCGCAATGTCGGTCTGCGACTGACCGCCGGCGCCCGGCCGACGCGCGAACTGCCGCGCTCGATCGAGCAGCTGACCGAGCTGATCGGGCGCGTGTCGCTGAAGGAACTGGTGCGCGAATCGACCGACGTGATCGAGCGGCTGTGCATCGAGGCGGCGCTGGAGATTACCGGTGACAACCGCGCCTCCGCCGCCGAGATGCTCGGGCTCAGTCGGCAGAGTCTCTACGTCAAGCTGCGCCGCTACGGACTCGGCGACCTCTCGGAACAGGCGGAAATGTGATGTCAGAGGCTCAGCACCTGCCCAGCGATGCGTGGGACACGGCGGCAGCGACGCGGCGCCCGCACCTGACCCGACCGGCGCTGCGCACCGTACTCGAGCTGCTGAAGCCGATCACCTGGTTCGCGCCGATGTGGGCGTTCGCCTGCGGCGTGGTGTCGGCGGGCGCGCCCACCACGGGGCGCTGGCCGATCATCGTGGCGGGCGTGGTGCTGGCGGGGCCGCTGGTATGCGCCACCAGCCAGGCCGCCAATGACTGGTACGATCGGCATGTCGATGCCATCAATGAGCCGGATCGTCCGATCCCGTCAGGGCGCATGCCGGGGCAATGGGGTTTCTATATCGCCTGCGGGTGGACCGCGTTGTCGCTCGCGGTCGCCGCGACGTTGGGGCCGTGGGGCTTCATCGCCGCGATCTTCGGGCTGATCCTGGCGTGGGTGTACAGCGCGCCGCCATTGCGCCTGAAGCGCAATGGCTGGTGGGGCAATTCCGCCGTGGCGATCTGCTATGAGGGGCTGCCATGGTTCACCGGGGCCGCGGTGATGTCGGCGGCGCGGCCGGACTGGCGGATCATGCTGATGGCGCTGCTGTACAGCGTCGGCGCGCACGGCATCATGACGTTGAACGATTTCAAGTCGGTCGAGGGCGACACAAGGATGGGCATCGGCTCGCTGCCGATGCGCCTCGGCGTGGAACGCGCCGGGATCGTCGCCTGCCTGTTCATGGCGTTGCCGCAATTGGTGGTGATCGGGCTGCTGGTGGCGTGGGGCCATCCGATCTACGGCGCCTCCATCACCGGTCTGTTGCTGGTGCAGCTGGTACTGATGCGCCGTCTGCTGAAACGGCCGCGCGAGCTGGCGCCTTGGTACAATGGCACCGGCACCACGTTGTACGTGGCCGGGATGTTGGTCACCGCGTTCGCGCTGAAACACATGATCGTGGGTCACGGATGATCCCGACCCGACCTTTCGGCTGGCTTGGCATTGTCCGCCTCGGTCTCGCCCAGGCGGCGCTTGGCGCGATCGTGGTGCTGACCACGTCGACGCTGAACCGGGTGATGATCGTCGAGCTTGCTTTGCCCGCGGCGCTACCCGGCGCGCTGGTGGCGCTGCATTACGCGCTGCAGATGCTGCGGCCGCGGATGGGACATGGCTCGGATGTTGGTGGCCGCCGTACGCCGTGGATCATCGGCGGGATCGCGGTGCTGGCGGTGGGCGGTGTGGCGGCGGCGGCGGCGACCGCGCTGATGGCCACCCACCTCGCGGCCGGCATCGTGCTCGGGGTCGCGGCATTCGCGCTGATCGGGCTTGGCGCAGGCGCCGGTGGCACGTCGCTGCTGGTGCTGCTGGCGGTCCGCGTGCCGCCCGCGCGCAAGGCCGCTGCGGCCTCGATCGTCTGGCTGATGATGATCGCGGGGTTCGCGGTCACCGCCGGCACCGCCGGACATTTTCTCGACCCGTTTTCGCAGGCGCGGCTGCTGACCGTCACCAGCGTGGTGTGCGGCGTGGCCGTGCTGATGGCGAGCCTGGCGGTGTGGGGCGTCGAGGGGGAGACGGCGCCGAGCACGCCCAGTGCGGCCGCCCGTCTGCCGTTCCGCGCCGCTCTCGCCCAGGTATGGGCGGAGCCACAGGCCCGCCGCTTCACGCTGTTCGTGTTCGTCTCGATGCTCGCCTACAACGCGCAGGAGCTGATCCTGGAGCCGTTCGCCGGCGCGGTGTTTCATCTGACACCCGGCGGCTCCACCAGCCTGGCCGGCGTGCAGCATGGCGGCGCGCTGCTGGGCATGATCCTGGTCGGCGTGGCCGGCACCATGCTGGGCGGCGGGCGTCCCGCGGTGCTGCGCGGCTGGGCGATCGCGGGCTGCGTCGCGTCGGCGGCGGCCTTGCTCGGCCTGGTCGCGGCCGCCTGCCTCGGACCGGCGTGGCCGCTGCATCTGAGCTATTTCCTGCTGGGTGCCGCGAACGGCGTGTTCGCCGCCGCCGCCGTCTCACTGATGATGGCGCAGGCCGGCGACGGGCACGGCGGACGGGATGGCGTGCGGATGGGCATCTGGGGCGCCGCCCAGGCGGTGGCGTTCGGCGTGGGCGGGCTTGCGGGCACGGTCGCCGCCGACCTCGGCCGGATGCTGCTGGGTGGGACAGCGCCTGGCTATGCCGCGGTGTTCGCCAGCGAGGCGGTGTTGTTTCTCATTGCCGGTTGGATGGGGGCGCGCCTCGGCCGCCCCTTTGCCGCCCGGCCGACGAGGCGGCGGCAAGCGGCCGCATCGGGGCTGTTGTCCACAACCAGGTAAGGGAGGCGCGTGATGTCAGCGACGCAGGATTTCGACGTCGTCGTGGTCGGTGGCGGACCCTCGGGGGCGACCGCGGCCAATGATCTCGCCGGCAAAGGTCGGTCGGTGCTGCTGCTCGATCGCGCCGGCCGCATCAAGCCGTGCGGCGGGGCCATTCCGCCCAAGGCGATCCAGGATTTCGCCATCCCCGACGAGCTGCTGGTGGCCAAGATCACCTCCGCCCGCATGGTGTCGCCGCGCGCCCGCGAGGTGGACATGCCGGTCGGTGACGGCTTCGTCGGCATGGTCGATCGCGAGACGTTCGACGAGTTTCTCCGCGAACGTGCAGCCGCCAGCGGCGCCGAGCGCCGGATCGGCACTTTCGAGCGGATCGATCGCGCGGCCGACGGCACCGCGATCGTGGTCTATAAAACCGCCGATGGCGCGCTCGACCAGGTGCGGGCAAAGGCGGTGATCGGGGCGGACGGCGCGCGCTCTGCGGTGGCCCGGCAATGCGTGCCGGGCGCGGGACGGGTGCCGTTCGTGTTCGCGTATCATGAAATCGTCCGGGCCCCCGCGGCCCGCGCGGAGAATTTCGACACGCGGTGTGATGTCTATTATCAGGGCGCGCTGTCGCCCGACTTCTATGCCTGGATCTTTCCGCACGGCGATACGGTGAGCATCGGCACCGGCACCGCGCATAAGGGATTTTCGCTGCGCGGTGCGGTCGGCCGGCTGCGCGCGTCGGCCGGGCTCGAACATGCCGAGACGATCCGGCGGGAGGGGGCTCCGATCCCGCTGCGGCCACTGCGGCGCTGGGATAATGGCCGTGACATCCTGCTCGCCGGCGATGCCGCCGGCGTGGTGGCACCGGCGTCCGGCGAGGGCATTTTCTACGCCATGACCGGCGGCCGCCTGGCCGCCGACGCGGTGCATGCCTATTGCGCCACCGGCGATGCCCGGGTGTTGCGCATGGCCAGAAAGCGCTTCATGCGCACCCACGGCCCGGTGTTCTGGATCCTCGGCATCATGCAGACCTATTGGTATTCCAGCGACCAGCGCCGCGAGCGCTTCGTCAAGATCTGCCGCGATCGGGACGTGCAGGAGCTCACCTGGGACGCCTACATGAACAAGGAGCTGGTGCGCGCCAAGCCGCTCGCCCATGTGCGCATCTTCTTCAAGAACCTCGGCCATCTGAGCGGCTTGCTGTCGACGTGAATCGCAGCCGCGCCCGCTATACCAAGCCGATCCTCATCGCCGCGATCTGCGCCATCGTGGTGGCGGCGCTGGGGGCGACGATGACCGACCTGAGCCCGTGGTACTACAGCCTGCGGGAACCCGCGTGGAAGCCGCCGGACTGGCTGTTCGGGCCGGCCTGGACCACGATCTACGCGCTATCCGCCTGGGCCGGAGTGCTTGCCTGGCGCGACGCGCGATCCGACGGCGCGCGCCGCCGGATCATCTGGCTGTTCGCCGTCAACGCCATCCTCAATGTGCTGTGGAGCGCGCTGTTCTTTCGGTTGGAGCGGCCGGACTGGGCGCTGATCGAGACCGGCTTGTTCTGGCTGTCGATCGCGGCCCTCATCGTCGGATTGGGCAGCATCGCGCGCAGCACAAGGTGGCTGCTGGCGCCGTATCTGGTGTGGGTCACCTACGCGTCGGCGTTGAACTATGCCGTGGTGCGGCTGAACGGGCCGTTCGGGCATGCCTGACGCCGCCGCTTCCCCCGCCGACTGGGCGCGCGAAAGCCGGACCTGGCCGCATCACGCGCACAGCCGGTTCGTGGCCGCGGGCGGTCTGCTGTGGCATGTGCAGCAGATGGGCAGCGGGCCGGTGCTGTTGCTGTTGCACGGCACCGGGGCCTCCACCCATTCGGTGCGCGGCCTGATGCCGTTGCTGGCGCGCGCGTTCACCGTGGTCGCCGCCGACCTGCCCGGCCATGGCTTCACCCAGCGGCCGGAGATGCGTGGCCTGTCGCTGCCCGGCATGGCGGTCGGCGTGACGGCACTGCTCGAGGCGCTCGGCGTCGCGCCCGAATGCGCCGTCGGCCATTCCGCGGGGGCGGCCATTCTGGCGCGGATGAGTCTCGATGGCGGGATCGCCCCGCGCAGCATCGTCAGTCTGTGCGGCGCGATGCTGCCGATGGAGGGCGTGCCGGGGCAGGTGTTCTCGATGATGGCGCGCGTGCTGGTGCGCAACCGGGTGGTGCCGCACATCTTCGCCTGGCGCGCCGCCGACCCGAATGTGGTCACCAGGCTGCTGCGCGGCACCGGCTCGGTGCTCGACCGCGAGGGGATCGCGCTCTATGTCCGCCTCACCCGCCGCCCCGGCCACGCCGCCGCGGCGCTGGGCATGATGGCGAACTGGGATCTGCGGCCGCTGGCGCGCGACCTGCCGCGACTGCGACCGAAATTGCTGCTGGTCGCCGGCGCCAATGATCGCTCGATCCCGCACAGCAGCCAGCTGCGCGTGCAGGCGCTGGTGCCGCGGGCCGAGCTGATCACACTGCCTGGTCTCGGCCACCTGGCGCACGAGGAACAGCCGGAGATGATCGCCGACATCATTCTGCACGCCTGCGCGCCGGTCGAGGCCTGACATGGACGCACGCGTCGCCGAGCAGGCCGCCACCGACCACCGTCCCCACGCGATCGTCATCGGCAGCGGTTTCGGCGGGCTCGCGGCCGCCGTGCGGCTCGGCGCGCGAGGGTATCGCGTGACCGTGCTGGAACGGCTGGAGGCGCTGGGCGGTCGGGCGTTCGTGCATCGGCAGGATGGGTTCACCTTCGACGCGGGACCGACCATCGTGACCGCGCCGTTCCTGCTGGAGGAGCTCTGGCAGCTGTGCGGGCGCCGGCTGGCCGATGACGTGACGTTGCAGCCGGTGTCGCCGTTCTATCGGGTGCGCTTCGATGATGGCGCGAGCTTCGACTATACCGGCGACCACGCCGCCATGCGCGCCGAGATCGCCCGCTTCGAGCCGGGCGATGTCGCGGGCTATGACCGGTTCATGGCCGACAGCGAGGCGATCTATCGGGTCGGCTTCGAGCAGCTCGGCCATGTGCCGTTCGGCTCGCCGCTCGACATGCTGAAAGTGCTGCCGCAACTGGTGAAGCTGCAGGGCCTGCGCAGCGTGCACAGCCTGGTGGCCAAGCACATCAAGGACCCGCGGCTGCGCATGGTGCTGAGCTTTCATCCGCTGCTGGTCGGCGGCAATCCGTTCAGCGCCAGTGCCATCTACGCGCTGATCGCGTTCCTGGAGCGGCGCTGGGGCGTGCATTTCGCGATGGGCGGCACCGGCCAGCTGGTGCAAGGGCTCGCCGGCCTGATCGAGGGCCAGGGCGGCACGCTGCGCTGCCATGCGGACGTCGCCGAAATTCTGGTGCAGAACAAGGCGGCGACCGGGGTGCGGCTGGCGTCCGGCGAAACCATTCGCGCCGATATCGTGGTGTCCAACGCCGACGCCGCCTGGACCTATCGCCATCTGATCGCGCCGCGCCATCGGCGCCGCTGGAGCGACCGGAAGCTCGATCGCGCGCGCTATTCGATGAGCCTGTTCGTCTGGTATTTCGGCACTGATCGCCGCTATGAGGACGTCGCCCACCACACCATCCTGATGGGCCCGCGCTATCGCGAGCTGCTCGCCGACATCTTCGATCGCAAGATCCTGGCCGAGGATTTCAGCCTGTATCTGCATCGCCCGACCGCCACCGACAACAGCCTGGCGCCCGCCGGCTGCGACGCATTCTATGTGCTGTCGCCGGTGCCGCATCTGGCCAGCGGCACGGACTGGGCGACACAGGCCGAACCCTATCGCCAGGCGATCGCCAAGCTGCTGTCGGAGACCCTGCTGCCGGATCTCGATCAGCACGTGGTGACGTCACGGATGACCACGCCGCAGGATTTCCGTGATCGGCTGCTGTCGATGCAGGGGGCGGCATTCAGTCTCGAGCCGGTGCTGACCCAAAGCGCCTGGTTCCGCCCGCACAACCGCAGCGAAGATATCGAAAATCTGTTTCTCGTCGGCGCCGGCACACATCCCGGCGCCGGGCTGCCCGGCGTGCTGTCCTCGGCGCGCGTTCTCGACCAGGTGGTACCGCATGCGTCCGTGTTCGCCTGAGCTCGCCTCCGCCGCCGATCATGCCGCCTGCCGCGCGCTGATCAGGACTGGGTCGCGCAGTTTCCACGCGGCGACGTTGCTGTTGCCGCCCCGGCTGCGGCCGGCGACACGAGCGCTGTATGCGTTCTGCCGGCTGGCCGACGACGTGGTCGATGAGG
>Ga0116226_10004931_pt1 | contig 11869 bp, 15 predicted proteins | sample S1TSphfallax_FD_89692 | JGI IMG/M metagenome (GOLD analysis project Ga0116226, IMG submission 89692) | Host-associated microbial communities from peat moss isolated from Minnesota, USA - S1T2_Fa - Sphagnum fallax MG | ecosystem: Host-associated > Plants > Peat moss > Unclassified | place: USA... | reverse complement strand
GATTGAAATCGCCTTCACGGCCTCGCGGCGCCGTCACCCTTTTTGGCTCTCCCGAAGATGTCCTGGTCCAAGCCCGCGCTGCGAAATCTCATGCGCGCCCGTCGCGCTCAGCTGCCGGACGACGCGAGGTCTCGGGCCGCCCGCGCTGTTGCAGACCTTTTCCCCCCCGATTTCGCGCGCGCGCCGCTCAAAGTCGCCGGCTATCGCCCCATGGGCGCGGAGCTGGACCCGGCCCCTCTCATCGCCCGGCTGGCCGCGGCGGGCGCCGTGATCCTGCTTCCCGTGGTCGTCGCGCCCGGCGCCGCCCTGCGTTTTCGCGAGGCGGCCGATCCCGCGACCTACGTTCCCGACGCCGCCGGTATTCTGGCGCCAGGCGCAAACGCCCCCGAGGCCTCCCCAGACGTGATCCTGGCGCCCCTGCTCGCCTTTGATCGCTTTGGCGCCCGTCTTGGGCAGGGCGGCGGCTATTACGACCGCACCCTCGCCACGTTGCGCGCCGGGCCAGGCGTCCTCGCCGTGGGACTTGGGTTCGCGATTCAGGAGATCGATGAGGTCCCCCGCGACGCCCACGACGAGTTCCTGGACGCCATCTGCACTGAAATCGGCTATAGGCGGGTTCATCTTAAGGATCCTGGATGAATATCGCTTTTTTCGGAGACGTGGTGGGGCGCGCCGGGCGTGAGGGCCTCGCCGCCCACCTGCCGCGACTTAGACCGCGCCTGGCGTTGGACTTCGTGATCGTCAATGCCGAGAACGCCGCCGCGGGGTTCGGGATCACCGAGGCCACGGCGAAGGAGTTGTTCGAGGCCGGCGCGGATTGCCTCACCCTCGGCAACCACTCCTGGGATCAGAAGGAGGCCTTGACCTATATTGTGCGCGAGCCGCGCCTTATTCGGCCTCTCAATTATCCCCCCATGTCAAAGGCGCCGGGGCGCGGCGCACAGCTTTTTGAGGCCAGTGGCGGACGGCGGATCCTGGTGATCAATCTTCTGGGGAGGGTGCATATGGACGCCCTGGATGACCCCTTCGCCGCGGTGGATCGGGAGCTCTCCGCCTGTCCCTTAGGCGAGGGCGCCGACGCCATCATCGTCGATATGCACGCCGAGGCGACCTCCGAAAAAATGGCCATGGGGCACTTCTGCGATGGCCGGGCCAGCCTTGTGGTCGGCACCCACACCCATGTGCCCACGGCGGACGCCCAGATCCTGGATGGCGGCACGGCCTATCAGACCGACGCGGGCGCCTGCGCCGATTATGACAGCGTCATCGGCAATCAGAAGGAAGAGCCCCTCCGCCGTTTCACCACCCGCATCTCCGGCGGTCGCTACAAGCCCGCCGAAGGCCCGGCGACGGTCTGCGGGGTCTTCGTGGAGACCGATGACGCCACGGGTCTGGCGCGGCGCGTCGAGCCCATTCGCCTGGGAGGGCGGCTCGCGCCGCACGTGCCCGCGGTGCTGGCTGAGGAGGCGGTCTGACTCGTGAGCGGCAGGTCGTGTGCGCCTTTGTCACTAAACCTTCGCCAGCCCGTGCTTCGTTGACAAGCTCGCCACGTTAGAGACCGCCCATGGCCGACTTTCCCACTACCCGCCGCGACGCCTTGAAAGGCCTCGCGGTTTGCCTCGCGGCGCCCATGTCGGGGCTCGTCGCTCCCGGCGCCCGCGCGGCCGCCAACGCCTCGCTGAACTTCCTCGCCGTGGGCGATTGGGGCCGGGATGGGGCCTTCCGCCAGGCTGAGGTGGCCGCCCGCATGGGCGAAGCCGCCCAGGCCCTTAAGGCGCGGTTCGTGATTTCGGTCGGCGACAATTTCTATGAGGATGGGATCACTGGCGTCTCGGATCCCAAGTGGAAAACCTCTTTCGAGGATATCTATTCCGCGCCCTCGCTCCAGGTGCCCTGGCACGTGATCCTCGGCAACCACGACTATCACGGCGATAGCCAGGCCCAGATCGCCTATAGCGCCTTGAGCCATCGCTGGCGGATGCCGGCCCGCTGGTTCAGCCGCTCGGAAGTCGCCCCTGACGGCGCGCGCGTGGACCTCTTCTTCCTCGACACCTCGCCATTGGTCTCAGGCTATTACAAGGACGGCGGCCGGAAGGTGAAGGTGGTCGGGCAAGACACGGCCAGACAGTTGGCTTGGTTCGAACAGGCTCTCGCCGCCTCCCGCGCGGATTGGAAGATCGTCATCGGCCATCATCCGGTCTGGCCGAACCGCACGACCGACGATGGCGGCGAGGGCGCCTCGCCCGACGTCCGCGCCAAGATCGATCCGATCCTGCGGAAATATCGTGTTCCGCTTTACCTGAACGGTCACGATCACGACCTGCAGCACGTCGCCAGGACTGGAACCCATTATGTATGCACTGGCGCGGGGTCGAAGATCCGAAAGGCCTGTGTGATGGAGGGCAGCGATTTCTGCGACCTGGACTCCGGCTTCATCACCTGCTCGGTGAACCGCGCCGCCATACGTGTGGTCTACCGCGACTATAAGGGCGCGGAGCTTCATGTGGTGGACATACCCAGGGCGACCTGACGGCCTCCAAATCTGGCGCGGACGCGCGGGCGGGGCTAAGGAACCGTACGCGATTTGAAGCTTAAGATGCGGAAACCATGGCCGGCCACTCCAAGTTCAAGAACATTCAGTTCCGCAAGGACCGCCAGGACGGCCTGCGCTCGAAGCTGTTCTCCAAGCTCTCGCGGGATATTACCTTGGCCGCGCGCAATGGCCTGCCCGATCCCGCCGTGAACGCCCGTCTGCGCCTCGCCATCGCCAACGCCAAGGCCGAATCGGTCTCCAAGGAACTTATCGACCGGGCGATCAAGAAGGCCCAGGGCGGCGACGCCGACACCCTGGAGGAGATCCGCTATGAGGGTTTTGGGCCGGGCGGGGTCGGCCTCATTGTCGAGGCCTTGACCGACAACCGCAACCGCGCCGCCGCCAATGTGCGGTCCCTGTTCAACAAGAACGGCGGCAACATGGGCGAGACCGGTTCGGTGGCCTTCATGTTCGAACGCCTCGGCCGCATCGTCTATCCGGCCGCCGCCGGGAGCGACGACGCCATCATGGAGGCCGCCATCGAGGCGGGCGCCCAAGACGCGGAAACCGATCCGGAGGAGGGCCACATCATCCTCACCGCCTTCGAGGATCTGAACACGGTGGCCGAAGCTCTGGAAGCGGCGCTGGGTCCCGCCAAGTCCACCAGCATCATCTGGAAGGCCAAGACTGACACCCCGGTCACCGGCGACGACGCGCCGAACCTGATCAAGCTTATCGAGGCCCTGGAGGATGACGACGATGTCCAGAACGTCTGGACCAACGCCGACATCGATGAAGAGGCTTTGAGCGGGGTTTCAGCTTAAGGACGCCGCGCCGCGTTCACGCCACTGCTCGCGCGTTTGCCCCCAGGCTTCGGACGGCCAACCTTCGCGCGACCCGGGCAATGTCACGGGCCCCTGCAGGGTCGAGCCCAGGCGAGCGGCCACGCGCTGTGAAGCCAGGTTGCGCGGGTCGATCACGTGGATCACCCGCTCCCAGCCCAGGGAGTCGAAGACGAAATCCAGGCAGGCCGCCGCCGCCTCCGTGGCGTAACCCTGGCCCCGCGCCTCGGTCAGGAACATCCAGCCCACTTCGCGATCCGGCCACCCTTCGGGAAACCAGGGGCCGGCGCGTCCGATCCATCGGCCGCTCGCCTTCTCGATCACGGAAAATGGGCCGAACCCCATAAGGCGCCAGCTGCCGGCCACGGTCGCCCAGGCGCGCCAGGCCTCCGCGCGGGAGAGAGCGCCGCCGAGATAGGTCATGGACTCCGCATCGGCGGTGAACCGCGCCCAGCCGTCGAGATCGTCCTGCTCGGGGGGCCTCAGGATCAGCCGTCCAGTGTCGAGGATTATGTCAGCCATGTCGCCAGCCTTAAGCCGAACGCGGCGTCCCGACGCAAGCGCCGCGCGACGGGTTCGGCGCGTCTCGAAGGGCCTTTGCCTCAAGGCCCGCGATGCGCGACCCTCCCCCCGCCAATGACCGAACCGATTCGCATTCTCGGGCTGGATCCTGGCCTGCGCCGCACGGGCTGGGGCGTGGTGGCCATTGAGGGCTCGCGGCTCACCCATATCGCCCATGGGGTGATCACGCCCGATAGCGCGTTGCCCTTGGCCGGTCGGCTACTGGTCCTTTTCGAGGCCGTCACAGCGATCATCGCCATCCATCGACCCCATGAGGCGGCTGTGGAGGAGACCTTCATGACCGCCAACGGCTCGTCCACGCTCAAGCTTGGGCACGCCAGGGCTGCGGCAATGATCGCGCCAGCTCATGCCGGTCTTCCGGTCGCCGAATACGCCGCCAAGGTGGTCAAGAAGGCGGTGGTGGGGACCGGCGGCGCGGATAAGACGCAGGTGGCCTTCATGATCGCGCGGCTGCTTCCCGCGGCGGGTGGTCCCACCGCCGACGCCGCCGACGCCCTGGCCGTGGCCGTGGCCCACGCTCACGCGCGCACCGCCCGGCACCTGGGGGCCGCGGCATGATCGGTCGCTTGCGAGGTCAGGTGGCGGAGGTGGGCGAGGAGGAGGCCCTCATCGATGTCGGCGGCGTCGGCTATGTGGTGCGGTGTGGCGCGCGGACGCTCAGCCGGCTGCAGGCCCCTGGCGAGGAGGCGCTCCTGCATGTGGAGACCCAATGGGCGGACGGCGCCGGCATGCGTCTCTATGGGTTCCTGGCGCGGGAGGAGCGACGCGCCTTTGTCATGTTGCAGGCCATTCAGGGTGTCGGTCCCAAGGCGGCCTTGGGCGTCCTGGACGTCCTTTCACCGGCCGAGCTAGCCGGGGCCGTGGCGCGGGGCGACAAGACCGCCGTCGCGAGGGCCAATGGCGTGGGACCCAAACTCGCCCTGCGCATCGTCACCGAGTTGAAGGACAAGCCCATCAGCGGGCCCCCGGTCGCGGGGTCGTCAGTGGGGCACGATATGGAGGCCCAGGCCAGCGTCACCGCGCCCACGGCGGCGGGCGACGCCGTGGCGGCTCTGATGGGTCTGGGGGTCGCGGAGGTTCAGGCCAGGCGCGTCGTCGACCAGGCGGCGGCGCGGCTGGGGGAGGGCGCCGATGAGGCGGTCCTGATCAAGGCGGCGCTGCGGGAGCTGGGACGGTGAACCGGCTCGTGGCAGGTGAGGCGGCGCCCTTGGAAACCCTGGACCGCGCCCTGCGGCCCCGGACCTTGAGCGAATTTGTCGGCCAGGAGGCGTCCAAAGCCAACCTCCGCATCTTCATCGACGCCGCCCGCGCCCGGGGCGAGGCCCTGGATCACGTGCTTCTGTTCGGCCCGCCGGGGCTTGGCAAGACCACCCTGGCCCAGATCATCGCCCGCGAGCTTGGGGTGGGGTTTCGCTCAACCTCTGGCCCGGTTCTCGCCAAAGCCGGCGACCTGGCGGCGATCCTGACAAATCTCGAGCCCCGGGATGTGCTCTTCATCGACGAAATTCACCGCCTCTCCGCCCCGGTGGAAGAAATCCTCTATCCCGCCATGGAGGATCACGCCCTGGACCTGGTGATCGGCGAGGGGCCCTCCGCGCGCAGCGTTCGGATTGATCTCTCGCCCTTTACCCTGGTGGCGGCCACCACCCGCGCGGGCCTTCTGGCGACCCCGCTGCGCGACCGCTTCGGCATCCCTCTGCGCCTGGAATTCTACACCCCCGAGGAACTTCAGCGTGTGCTGATTCAGGCGGCGCGCAGGATGGGGGTGGATCTCGCGGCCGATGGCGCCGGTGAGATCGCCGCCAGGGCGCGGGGCACGCCCCGCGTGGCGGGGCGCCTGCTTCGGCGGGTGCGGGACTTCGCGGCGGCCGAGGGCGCCAGCCAGATCGACCAGGCCTGCGCCGCGCGCGGTCTGGCGCGGCTTGAGGTGGATGGCGCGGGGCTGGACTCCCTTGATCGCCGCTACCTCCGCGCCCTTATCGACAACTACGGCGGTGGGCCCGCGGGAGTGGAGACCCTCGCCCATGCCATAGCCGAAGCCCGGGACGCGGTGGAGGACGTGGTTGAACCCTTTCTGCTCCAGCAGGGCTTCATTCAGCGCACGCCCCGGGGGCGTCTCGTCTGCGCCAAGGCCTATGCGCATCTGGGCCTGACCGCGCCCTCGACGGCCAGCGCGGCGCCCCAGACCACGCTTTTCGACGACGAGGATTGAGTCCGCCATGGAACCGTCGGCCGGCGCGTTCACGGGGCGTGAGCATCGGCTGGCGGTTCGCGTCTATTACGAGGACACCGACTTTACCGGACTGGTTTATCACGCCAGCTATGCCCGCTTCTTCGAACGCGGGCGCTCGGACTTCCTGCGGGTGCTGGGGTTTGGCCACGCGGCGCTGCTCCAGCGGCCAGACCCCCTGGCCTTCGCGGTGTTGCGCCTCGATATTCATTTTCGCAAAGCGGCGCGGATCGACGACGCCTTGCTGGTGACAACCACCTGGGACTCGGTGGTTGGCGCGCGGATGAATGTCCGACAAGCCATCACGCGGGGCGGCGATCTCATCGCGAACGCCGCGGTCGAGGCGGTGTGTATCAGGCCCGCCGGCGCGGCGCGGCGACCGCCCTCTGATCTCGTGGCGCGCCTTAAGCCTCTTCTCGCGGGCGGGGGAGATTTGCGATGAGGCGCGGCTCACCGAATCCTGTATGGCGCACGCGTACCTCGGCCATAGTTTCACCATTGCGGCGCGCCATGGCGAGTCCATCCGTTTGAGAAGGTTCTAGACTATGGATGCCGTCGGCGCCGTCACGCCCGAGAGCTTTTCACCGGTCGTGCTGTTCATGCACGCTGACTGGGTCGTGCGCGCCATCCTGCTAGGGCTGATCGCCGCCTCCATGTGGTCCTGGGCCGTGATCATCGATAAGTCCTTCCGCTTTGGCGCCCTGCGTCGGGAGGCGGACCGGTTTGAAGACCAGGTGAGCGCGGGGCGCTCCCTGGAGGATGTGGCCGCCGAGGCGGGCGAGCAGCCGCGCCACGCACTTCCCCGCATGCTGCAGGCCGCCCTGCGCGAGTGGCGCGAGGTCCGAAATCGCGGCGCCCTCGCCGACGATGCGGGCGACGCCCAGGCGGCCTTCCTTATCCAGCGCATTGATCGGGTGATGGACAGCCTTGTGGCCCGGGAAAGCCAGAGGGTGGAGGAGGGTCTTGGCAGTCTCGCCATCGTGGCCACGGCCTCGCCCTTTGTCGGCCTGTTCGGCACGGTCTGGGGGATCATGAACGCCTTTCAGGCAATCGCGATTTCCAAGAACACCAATCTTTCGGTGGTGGCCCCGGCCATCGCCCAGGCGCTCTTCGCCACCGCGGTCGGACTGGGAACGGCCATCCCTGCCTATATCGCCTATAATAAGTTCTCCACCGACGCGGGCAAATATGCCGGGCGCCTCGAGGGATTCGCCGATGACCTGGTGACCTCGATCCAGCGCCGGCTCGCCGAACGCCGGGCGGCCTGACACGCCGTGGCCCTCTCGGTCCACGACGCCTATGCCGCCGGTCGCCGGCGCGGCCGCGCCCGGCGAGGCCGGCGCGCGCCGCTCAGCGAAATCAATGTCACGCCCATGGTGGATGTGATGCTGGTGCTGCTCATCATCTTCATGATCTCGGCCCCGCTGCTCACGGCGGGGGTCCCCCTGCAGCTTCCCAAGACGGAAGCCGCCTCCCTCCAGGATCAATCCAAGCCGATCACCGTCTCGGTGCGCGCCGATGGCCGGATCTTTATCGGCCAGACGCAAACGCCCTTTTCAAGCTTCGCCGACGACCTGCGCGCTGCTGCCGGCGAGGCCTATGCGAAACCCATCTATGTGCGGGCCGACGGGCGCGCGCCGTACGCCCTGGTGGCCCAGGTCATGGCTAGCCTGAGCCAGTCGGGCTTCACCTCCATCGACCTGATCACCGACACGGGCGGCCCTGATTCCGGCGCCCTCAAGGGTCCTGGCCCCGGGTCGTCCACGCCCGCGCCATGAGCACGGTGGCCTCTCGGCGCCCTGTTCGCATGACCCCCGCCGTCCTGGCGGCGGTCAGTCTGCACCTCGCGCTTCTGGCCTTGATCCTGTGGAATCCCGGCGTCCCGCCGCTCGGCGGAAGCCCGGTGCCGATCACCATTGTCTCCCACGCGCCAACCACCGATTCCCGCGCCGCCGACGAGGCGCCCGTCACCCAGAGAGCCCAGACGCCGACGCCCGTTCCCCAGGCCAAGGCGCCCACGCCGCCGCCGCCTCCCCCACCGCGGCGGCCCGAGCCCGTCCCCAAGCCCGAACCCAAGGCCATCAAGGCCGTGACGCCCAAGCCCGTTCCCGCGCCCACCCCCGCGCAAAAGACCAAGACCGTTCAGACCCACGACACCTTCAGCCTCGACGCCCTCGCCGCCGATGTCTCGCGCACGCGCCGCTCCACGCCCCAGCGCCCCGCCTTCGCCGCCCTGGGCGCCACCCGGGCCGAGACCGCCCCCCAAGCGCGGGTGGACGCGGGCCAGGGCGTCTCACAGAGCGACATCCAAGGCCTGTCGCAACTGCTCAACCGCCTCTGGAACAAGAGCTGCAACCTGGATGATACGGTGATCGTTCCCGTGTCCTTCACGGTGGGCTTTGACGGGCGACTGGTCGGGACGCCAAACGCGGGCGGACGGGAGAAGTCCGCCGATCCCGCGGTCTCCGTGGCGGCCAGGCGCGCTCTTGACGCGGTGGGTCAGGCTGCTCCCTATGGCCCCGTCTATCGGGGTAAGGCCTTCAAGGTGATCTTCGACGCCAAGAAAGCCTGCGCGAATGGCTAGAATTTCGAGACAGGCGACACCCCCCATGAAAGCCTTACTGAAAGCTTCACTGAAAGCCTATCGCGGCATGAGCTTTGATCTTGCCGCGCTGATCCCTGCCTTGGCGCTCACCCTCGGACTGTTTGGCGCCGCCGCCAGGGCCGAGATCGTGGTCAATGTCGATCAGGGCGCCAGCCAGCCGCTGCCCATCGCGGTGACCGTCTTCGCCGGCCCCCCCGTGGCGACTCAGATCCAGGCGGTCATCTCCGCCGATCTGGAAAGCTCGGGCCTTTTCAAGCCCCTCGATCCGGCGACGTTCCCGGCCCAGAGCCCCAACGTGAATGTCCAGCCCACCTTTGATAACTGGAAGGCGATCAGCGCCCAGGGTCTGGTGGATGGTCAGGTGACCGCCGACGCGGATGGTCATCTGCGCGTCGATTTCCGCCTCTGGGATGTCTATGCCGGCGAACAGCTCCTCGGCCTCCAGTTCACCTCCACGCCGGAAAACTGGCGGCGGATCGCCCATAAGGTGGCGGACGCGGTCTATGAAAAGCTCACCGGCCAGCAGGGCTATTTCGACACCCGGGTCGTGTTCGTCGCCGAAAGCGGCGCGAAATATCATCACGTTCGGCGCCTGGAGATCATGGATCAGGACGGGGCCAATCCCAGCTATCTCACCGACGGCGCCCTGGAGGTCTTTACCCCCCGCTTCTCCTCCAACAGCCAGGAGATCACCTACATGACCCTGCGGCCCTCGGGCTCAACGGTCTATATTCTCAATATCGAGTCCGGTCGCTCCGAGGCCCTGGGCCACTTCCCGGGAATGGTCTTCGCGCCCAGGTTCTCTCCGGACGGAGCCAAGGTGGCCCTCTCGGTCTCCAAGGATGGCAATAGCGACATCTATGCCCTGACCCTCGCCAGCGGCGCGCTGCGGCGCCTCACCACGGACCCTGGCATCGACACTTCGCCCTCCTATTCGCCAGACGGCGGCCAGATCGTCTTCAATTCCGACCGCGGCGGCGCGCCCGAACTTTATGTCATGTCGGCCGATGGCGGGAATGTTCACCGGATTTCCTTCGGTGATGGCCGTTACACGACGCCGGTCTGGAGCCCCGACGGCAAATATATCGCCTTCACCAAGCAGACGGGGAACGTCTTCCATATCGGCGTGATGAAACCCGATGGCTCGGACGAGAGGATTCTCACCTCCGGCTATCTCGATGAGGGCCCCACCTGGGCGCCCAACAGCCGCATCCTCATGTTCGCCCGCGACACCGGCTATGGCTCCCATCTCTGGGAAGCCGACGTCTCCGGTCACATTCTGCGCCCCGCGCCTTACAATCTGGGCGCATCGGACCCGTCGTGGTCGGCTCTGTTGCAGTGAGCGCGGGCCTTGAGTGAGATCGTCATGGACTACGCCACGGCCGGGGCGGACGAGATGGCCGAAGCCCTCGCGGCCCGGCGGGTCAGCGCGGTGGAGCTTTTCGAGGCCGCGGTCGCACGGATCGAGGCTGTCGACGGGCCGATCAACGCCGTCGTCGTTCGCGATTTCGACAGGGCCCATGACGCCGCCAAGGCCGCCGACGCCGCCCTCGCCCGGGGCGAGCGGGCGCCCCTTCTCGGCGTTCCCATGACGGTGAAGGAGGCCTTCAACGTGGCGGGCCTGCCCACGACGTGGGGCCTGGAACCCTTCAAGGACTGGATCGCGGACGAGGATGCGGTGGTCGTCACTCGGCTAAAGGCGGCGGGGGCGGTGATCGTCGGCAAGACCAATGTGCCCCCTAACCTCGCGGATTGGCAGAGCGCCAATCCGATCTATGGCCGCACCAATAACCCGCATGATCCCGCGCGCTCGCCGGGCGGCTCTTCCGGCGGCAGCGCGGCGGCCCTGGCGGCGGGCATGGTCCCGCTGGAGTTCGGCTCGGATATCGGCGGCTCGATCCGTATCCCCTCGGCCTTTTGCGGCGTGTTCGGCCATAAGCCGAGCTATGGGGTTGTTCCGGGGCGCGGTCATCAGCCGCCGGCCGTGACGGGCCTCCCGCCGCCTCTCAACGTGGTGGGACCCTTGGCGCGGTCCGTGGCTGATCTGGAGCTGGCTCTGGACGTCACCGCTGGGCCAGCCGACGCCGAGGCCCAGGGTTATCGCCTTCATCTGCCAGGGCCCCGCCAAGCGCGGCTGGCGGATTTCCGAATTCTCATGCTGCCCGCGCATCCGCTCGCACCCGTGGATGCGGAGATCCATGCCACCCTAGAGACCCTGGCGAAATCGCTCGAGGCGGCCGGGTCCTGTGTCCTCTGGTCAAGCCCGCTGGTCCCTGACCTTGCCGCGTCCCACCGCACCTATCTGGCAATCCTTCTGACCGCCTTGAGCCGAGGCGCGCCGCCAAGTCCGAACGCCCTTTCCGCCCAGGCCTATCTCGACGCCCTGGACGGTCAGGCGGCCATACGCCGGCAATGGGCCGCCCTATTCGAGGACTTCGACATCGTCATCGCGCCGACCCTCGGAATGGTCGCCTTTCCCCACTTCGACCCCGGCGTGGATTGGCCCGACCGCCGGCTCACTATCAATGGCGAGACCGCATCGTTCGGCGATCAGCTGGCGTGGCCGGGCGTCGCGACCCTCGCCAACCTGCCGGTCACCGCGACGCCGATCGGGAAGACCCGTCAGGGCCTGCCCATCGGCGCGCAAATCATCGGCCCCTATCTGGGAGACCGCACCACCCTGGCCTTCGCCCGGATGATCGGCGAACTCACGGAATGATCGGCTAGAGCGTCTGGCCGTCGTCAATGGTGAAAACCGACCCCGTCACGGCTCGGGACTCCTCCGCCGCCAGATAGAGCGCCAGCTCATCCAGATCCGCCTCGCCCATCAGGCGTCGGCGGGGGAAGCTGGCGATCTGGGCCTTGCCGCCATCCTCGTCGAACCATTCGGCGTTCAGCTCGGTGCGCACATAGCCGGGGCAGAGCACATTCACATTGATCCCGCGATTGGCCCATTCCCGGGCGAGGGATCGGCCCATCATGGCGACGTCGGCCTTGGATGCGCATTAGGCGGTGAGGCCCGTCAGCACCTTGGTCGCCCCGATGGAGGCGATCAGCACGATGCGGCCGCGCCGGCT
>Ga0116226_10004930_pt1 | contig 11872 bp, 11 predicted proteins | sample S1TSphfallax_FD_89692 | JGI IMG/M metagenome (GOLD analysis project Ga0116226, IMG submission 89692) | Host-associated microbial communities from peat moss isolated from Minnesota, USA - S1T2_Fa - Sphagnum fallax MG | ecosystem: Host-associated > Plants > Peat moss > Unclassified | place: USA... | reverse complement strand
CCGTCGTGCCGCCAGAAGGCGGGGGCACGCATCAGACGGATCGTGGCGGCAGCAGGCCGAGCAGCAGTTCCGCGACGTGGCGCGGCAGGTCGCCGTGCTTGCGGGCGGCGGCGATGCCGGCGTCGCCCATCATCCGGCGCTGGCCGGCATCGCCGAGCAGCAGGTCCACCCACTCGGCCAGCGCCTCGGCGTCGGCGACGCGGGTCAGCGCGCCGGCCGCCTCCAGCACCGCCACCGGCTCCTCGAAGTTCTGCACATGCGGGCCGACCGCGACCGCGCAGCCGAGCCGCGCCGGCTCCAGCGGGTTCTGCCCGCCATGCGGCACCAGGCTGCCGCCGACGAACACGATGCCGGCCGCCGAGGCGAACAGCCCGAGTTCCCCGAGCGTATCGGCGACCCAAATCCCCGCAGTGTCCGGCGGTCCCTCGCCAGCGGCGCGGCGGGCGACCGGCAGGTCCGGCGCCAGCGTCGCGAGCACCGGCCCGCGCTCCGGGTGGCGCGGCACGATGATGGTCAGCAGGCCCGGATGCCGCGCGAGCAGCGCGCGGTGGACGGCGACGGCAATCTCCTCCTCGCCCGGATGCGTGCTCGCGGCGAGCCACAGCGGGCGGGCGCCGATGGCATGGCGCAGCCGTTGCAGTTCCAGGCGCGACACCGGCAGCGGCAGCGCGGCGAACTTCAGGTTTCCGGGGGCTTCGACATGTGTCGCGCCCAGCCGGCGGAGCCGGTCGGCGTCGTGCCCGGACTGCGCCTGCACCAGCGCGAAAGCGCCGAACAGGTCCTCGGCGAAGCCGCCGAACCGGCGCCAATGCGCGAAACTGCGCGGCGACAGCCGTGCGTTGATCAGCGCCAGCGGCAACCCGCTGGCGCGCGCGGCTGCGATCAGGCTCGGCCAGATCTCGCTCTCGACGAACGCCGCCACCTGCGGCTGCCAGTGGGACAGGAAGCGCCGCGCCCAGGCCGGCACGTCGAGCGGGACGAAGCGGTGGATCACCCATTCCTCCAGCCCGAGTTCCGGCAGGCGGCGGGACAGCATCTCGGCCGAGCTGACGGTGCCGGTGGTCAGCAGCATGTGCAGGTCGGGCGCCATCTGATGCAGCGCCGTCAGCACCGGCAGGACGGAGACGGTCTCGCCGATGCTGGCGGCGTGCAGCCAGAGCAGGCGGCCGGGCGGGCGCAGCGACGCATCCTCGCCGAACCGCTCCGGCAGGCGGGCCGCGATCTCCTTGCCGCGTGCGGCGCGGCGGCGGAGCATACCGCGCAGCAGCGGGGCAGCGGCGGTGGCGGCGCCGGCGTAGAGCGCGGACAGCATCAGGCGCACAGCCGGTCGGCACGGTCGGCGGCCTCGGTCAGCGCCGCCGCGATCGACGGCAGCGCCGCCTCGGCATCGTCGCGGCCAACCTCGATGCGCGGCCCACACACCAGGACGCCGCGCCCGAACGGCAGCGGCAGCACCATCCGGTCCCAGCTCGCGAGCACGCGGCGGCGGGAAGTTTGCGCGGCGCACGGCAGCACCGCGATGCCGGACAGCGCCGCCAGCCGGGCCACGCCGGGTGCGGCGACGCGGCGCGGCCCGCGCGGGCCATCCGGCGTGATCGCCACCTGATCGCCGTTCGCCAGATGCTCCAGCAGCATCCGCGTGCTGGCCGCGCCCCCGCGTTCCTGGCGGTTGCGGGCGGTCGACCCATGCACGACATCGACGCCGAACCGCGCCATCAGCAGCGCGATCAGCCGTCCGTCGCGATGGCGGCTGATCAGCACATGCATCCGCGGATTGGATTGCCGGCGTGCCATTCCCCACAGCGCCGGCATCAGCGGCAGCCGCTCATGCCAGAACGCCGCGATCACGGGCCGCCCGGCAAGATGCGGGGCCACGTGTTCGGCGCCGTCCAGGCTCCAGCGAGTGGTACGCAGCGCGAACTCCAGATAACCGCCGAGCAGCCCGGCCAACAGCCCGAGCACCCATTTGTGCCGCAGCAGGCGTTTTATCATCGTTCTCAGCGCACGCGGCACGGCATCGCGCGGCGGTAGCATGTGGGGGGCGGGCGTTCAATTGCGCCGCGCCGCGCGCCTGAACGATCCGCGACCATCCGGCGATTGCCTGATCCCGCGACGCATCGCTCCGCGAAGGCCAAGGATTGCAAATCATCCCTTAATTTGCGAACATGCTCCCGCATTCTCAAAAATGAATAAATTGAGGGTTTGCGATCATGGCCGCCACCGATTTTCGCGCGGGGCTGACCGTCGAGCGGCCCACCTTCGGCCGCCAGTCCGCGCCGGCCGTGCAGAATGACCGCCTGTTTCTGTCCCGCCGCACGCAGATCTGGACCGGGCTTCGCGTGCTCGCGTTCTTCGGCCTGTGCGGCGTCGTCACGGTTCCCGAGTTCTTTCGCTGGCTGCTCGGCGGCCCCGTGCCGGAGACGAATGTCGTGGTCGGCGCCGTCGCCAGCATCGCGTTCGTCAATTTCGGCCTGATGCTGCTCGCGAGCGCCGCGCTGCGGCTGCCCAAACTCCACGTCACCTCCACCGGTGTCGTGCTGGAGGGTCTGTTCTTCAGCAAATGGGCTGATTACGGCAGCATCTCGCCCCTGGGCCTGCGGGCGACGTATGGCGGCAGTCAGGGGAAGGCGACGTATTCGGCGGTCGCCACGGTCGTCGGCGAGTCCGTTCACCCGGGGCTGCTCCGGCGCAAGAAGCTGATCATCCCCGACTTCTTCCAGACGCCGCTCACCGACATCATCGGCGAGATCAACCGGCGGCAGGCGCGCGTGCTCGGCCCGAAGCGCGCCGGCTCCGGCTGGGTCGAACAGGTCGACGACACGGTGTACGGCGTGCCCGGCTATCGGGCCGCGTGGCTGTCGTCTGGACTCATCGTCATCCTCGTCGCCGTGTTCGCGGCTGAGCAGGTCCTGGCGGGCGGCGGGTTCGACGCGCGGCATTTCGACGTGCATCGTCCGATCGGCGTGCAGGCACTGGTGGCGCTCGGCGGGCTGAGCCGGTCGCTCGTGATCTTCCATCTGCAATGGTACCGGCTGCTCACCGCGATGGTGCTGCATATCAGCGCCTCGCATCTGATCGCGAACAGCGTCGGACTGTTCATCGCCGGCAACCGGCTGGAGCGGCTGGTCGGGCGCGAGTGGTTCATGGCGCTGTTTCTGCTGAGCGGCCTCGGCGGATCGCTGATGTCGCTCGCGCTGAACCCGGCGAACATGGTCTCGGTCGGCGCGTCCGGCGCGATAATGGGGTTGTACGCGGCGCTGCTCGTGCTCAGCTTTCGCCTGCCCAACGGCTCCCCGCAGCGGACGCGCGCGCAGAGCCGGGCGATCCTGACGATCGTGCTGACGATGGCGCCGACGGCGGCACCCTCGGGCGGCGTCCATGTCGATGTCGGCGCGCATCTCGGCGGCGCGCTGACCGGCGCGCTGATCGGCTTCGCCCTGCTCCGAGCGTGGCGGGACGACCAGCCGCTGCCGCCCGATCGACGTTCGGCCCTGACGATTTCCGCCTTCGGCATCCTCGGCCTCGCCGCCGGCGCCGCCTTCCTCGCAACGAGCTACCTGGCCGAGCACGGCTATTGGCAGCCGTGAGGTCGCGTCAGCCTCCGCCGGCCGCGTGCGGCAGCGCCACGAAAACGTCCATCTGCTGGCCGGGATAGGCCGCCAGTTCCTTCGGGTCGAAGGCGTAGACCACGCGCAGAACCCGCGTATCCACCCGCTCCGTGCCCGCGCCGGTCAGCGACACTTTCGGGACCACCAGCGGCTCGACCCACGCGAGCGTCAGCTTCACCCGCTTGTCGGCGGCGCCGCGCGGGCTGGCCCAGGCTTCGGCGTGCGGGTCGAATCGCGGCACGTCGGTCTCGTCGATGTCGGTGCGGATGTGCAGAGGGGTCAGCAGCCCCATGACGATCAGCGGAGTCGAAAGCTGCTCGGCCGGCGCGTATTCGCCGATGCGGACATTCACCTGCAACACCGTGCCGTCGATCGGCGCGCGCACCGTCATCCGCTCCAGCGTGGTCTGCGAGGACGCGACCGTCGCCTGCGCCGCCGCCACGTCGGCGCGGGCGCTGATGACGTGCGCGTCCGCTTCCCGCGCCGCAAACCGCCGCCGCAGCAGCGTGTCGTCGCTGATCGCCGTGTTGCCGGCGATGCGGGAGAGGTGCTCGGCGCGCGCCACCTGGTCGGCCTGGTCGGCGGCGGCGGCCTCCGCCTCGCCGAGCCGGGCGCGGGCGCTGTCGAGATTGGCCTGCTGCACCGCGAGGTCGGCGCGGTTCTGCCGGTCGTCGATCACGAACAGCACGTCGCCCACGCGCACCTTCTGCCCGGGCACCACCTTCACGGCGGCGACCGGCCCGGCGACGGCGGCGGGAATGCCGATCTCCTGGCTCGCCGATTCCACCAGCCCCACCGCGCCGATGGTGCCCGCGATCACCGGCGAGGACGGCGGCGGCGTTGCCGGCTCTAGCAGCGGGTGCTGCACCTGTTGCCGGCTGATCGAAACGATGCCGCCGGCCAGCGCCACAATGGCGATGGCGGGCAGGCCGTAGGTGGCGAAACGCGATCGGCTCATGCGGCCTGGGCTTCCTGTGTGGCGATGTCCTCGATCCGCCCATCCGCCATGTGCGCGATCCGGTCGGCGAAGGAGAAGATGCGGTCGTCGTGCGTGACCACGATCACCGCGCGGTCGCCGCGCACCGCGAGTTCGCGCAGCAGCTCCATCGCCGCCCGCCCGCTGGCCGCATCGAGGCTCGCGGTCGGCTCGTCGCAGACAACCAGGCGCGGCTCATGCACCAGCGCCCGCGCGATGGCCACCCGCTGCTGCTGGCCGCCGGAAAGTTCGGCGGGGAAGCGATTGCGGTGCGCGGCCAGCCCGAGCCGGTCGAGCAGCGCCGCCGCCCGCCGGTTCGCCTCCCGCGCCGGCAGGCCGATGACGCGCAGCGGGATCGAGGCGTTTTCGGTCGCCGTCAGCGCCGGCAGCAGGTTGAACTGCTGGAACACGAACCCGACCGAGCGGGCACGGAACGCGGTGAGCCTCCCGCGCGAAAGCGTGCGGATGTCGGTGCCGAACACGCTGACCGCGCCGGAATCCGGCGTCAGCATCCCGGCGATCGCGGTGATCAGCGTCGTCTTGCCGCAGCCGGAGGGGCCGACCAGCAGCGTCATCTCCCCCGCCTCCGCCCGCAACGTGACGCCGCGCAACGCCTTCACCGCGGCGTCCCCGGTGCCGAACGTCTTCACCACGTCGCGGCAATCGACCGCGACGGCCATCAGCGGAACACGATGGCCGGGTCGAGCACCAGCACGCGGCGCAGGCTCGCGAACATCGCCAGCAGCACGATCAGCGCGGTCAGCCCGGCATCGCCCGCCGCCACCCACCACGGCAGCGAGAAGCCGCGCAACGCGCCCGGCGGCTGGGTCGCGAAGGTGAAGAAGCAGGCGGCGAGCCCGAGGCCGATCCCGAACCCCATCAGCCCGACGACGGAGCCTTGCAGCAGCACCAGCCCGACCAGCCGCAGGTCCGACAGCCCCATCGCCTTCAACGCCCCGTACTGGCGCAGATTCTCGGCCACGAACATGTTGAACGTCAGCCCGACGATGGCGATGCCGACGACGACGCCGAGCACGATCACCAGCCCGAAGCTGATCGGGATGCCGGTTTTCGCGAGGTAGTAGTCGATCGTCTTCCAGCGGAAATCCGCCGAACTCAGCGCCTGCAACCCGGTGCGCACGGTGATGGCGCGGGCGACGCTGGCCGGGCTTTGGCCAGGTGCGGCGCGGGCGAGCACGAACGACAGCGTATCCCGGCCCTGCGGCAGATAGTCGATCGCGCGCGTGTAGGGCGCATGGATGATGATGTTGGCGGTGAACGCCGCCGAGGCGCCGGTGATCGCGACGATCACGGCGCGGTGGTCGTTCAGTTCCAGCTCCCGCCCGAGCCGCAGTTTCTCGCCCGGCCACAGGCGCAGATAGCCGGCCTCGTCGATCGCGATGGCGTCCGGCCGGTGCAGATCCTCCGGCCGGCCGAGCTTGATGTCGCGCGACAGGCCGATCAGCGTCGCGTCGTCGATGCCGAGCAGCAGCGCGTTGTCGATCCGCCCGTCCAGCGTCTTCACCGGCGCCGAGGCTTTGTAGAACGGTACCGCCCATGCCACGCCCGCGACGCCGCGCACGCGCCCGAGCTCGGTGTCCCGCATCGCCCGCACGGTGTCGATGTATTGGGCCTGCGGGTCCATGACCCAGATGTCCGCCTCCCGCACGTCGTCGATAACGCTGGCGGTGCGGGTCATCAGGCCCACGAACATGCCGCCCTGCTGCGTCACCAGCAGCGTCGCGAAGGCCACGCCGAACACAAGGCCGAGATACTTGGCGCGATCCCCGAACAACATCCGCAACGCGACAACCGCCACCGCATCCCCTCTCGCCGCCGTGAAGGCATGAGGGGGATATAGGGCGAGGGCGGGGACGTCCAGCGGCGGGGCGTGTCCCGCGCCACTCCCCTGACCGCCTTGGCCGGGCCTGGCCCCAAAGGCGTTAAGTTAAGCCGCTGCGAGCCCTCTCCGCCCGCCCTTGCGGGGGGAGAGGGTTGGGTGAGGTGGGTGGTTGGCCCGCAACTAGGTTGCAAACTTGTAGCGCTAATCTACAACTTCGGAGTTTCCCCCACCTCACCCTACCCTCTCCGCCCCCAGGGGCGGAGAGGGACTTTGCGGCTTATCTTAGCGCCTTCGGGGTCAAGCCCGGCCAAGACGAAAGGTGAGGCCCTCCTGGTCGCCGCCTAATCCGCAAGCGGCGCCAGATGCGACAGGAACAGTTCCGCGCAATGCCGCCACGAATACCGCTCGGCGTGGGCGCGGCAGGCGGCGCGGTCGGCCTGCAAGGCGCGCAGGCAGGCGGCGCGCAGGTCGGCATCGACGGCGCCGACGCGGCCCTCCGTGCCGGCGAGGATATCCAGTGGCCCCGTGACCGGGAACGCCGCCACCGGGGTGCCACAAGCAAGCGCCTCCAGCAGCACAAGTCCAAACGTGTCGGTCAGGCTCGGGAACACCATCACGTCGCCGCCCGCGTAGCTGCGCGCCAGTTGCTCGCCGAAGCGGGGGCCGGTGAATACCACGCCGGGGTAGTCGCGCTTGAGGGACGCCAGTTGCGGCCCGCCGCCGACCACCACTTTCGAGCCGGGCAGATCGAGGTCGAGGAACGCGCGGATGTTCTTCTCGATCGCGACGCGGCCGACATACAGGAACACCGGCCCCGGCACGCCGAAATCCTCGCGCGGTTCCGGCTTGAACAGGTCGAGATCGACGCCCCGCGTCCAGGGCCGCAAATGGCCGAAGCCGCGCTTCGCGAGGTCGTCGCGCAGGCTTTGCGTCGCCACCATCGTCCCCTGGCTCGCGCCATGGAAGCGGCGCAGCCAGCGGTAGGCGAGGCCCGGCGGAATGCGCGTGCGAGCTTGCAGATATTCCGGGAATTTCGTGTGGAACGACGTGGTGAACGCCAGCCCGTGCCGGATCGCCCAGCCGCGCGCGGCGTTGCCCAGCGGGCCTTCCGTCGCGATATGCAGCGCCTGCGGCGCGAACGTCTCGATCATCCGCACCAGCTTGCGGCGGGGCAGCACCGCGAGCCGGATGTCGGGGTAGGTCGGCGTCGGCACGGTGCGGAAGCGGTCCGGCCCGATCACCTCGACGGTGTGGCCGATCGCCGTCAGTTCCTCGGCGACCGTGGACAAGGTGCGGACGACGCCGTTGACCTGCGGCCGCCACGCATCCGAGACGATCATGATTCGCATGGGCATTTCATGGTTGTGCGCCCCGCCCACGCACCACGGGTGCCGCGATCCCGGGTCGGCGAGGGGGAAAAGGTCAGGCAGCGGCCGGCACGCTCACGGGGCGCGGCGCGAAGAAGCTCAGCCGGTTCAGCGCCGCCCAGTCGACCAGTTCGAGCCGGCCGTCGTGGTGCTCGACCAGGGCGGTACAGCTTTCGACCCAGTCGCCGTCGTTGATGTACAGCACGCCGTTCACCTCGCGCATCTCGGCGTGATGGATGTGGCCGCAGACGACGCCGTCGAACCCGCGCCGCCGCGCCTCGCCGGCGAGCGCCACCTCGAACCGGTCGATCGCCTTGACGGCCTCCTTCACCTGCCGCTTCAGCCACGCGGACAGCGACCAGTACGGGTAGCCGAGGCGGCGGCGGACCGCGTTGAACCAGGTGTTCAGGCCCAGCGCCGCCGTGTAGGCGCCGTCGCCGAGATAGGCCAGGAACTTGGCATAGCGCACCACGCTGTCGAACTCGTCGCCGTGCATCACCAGCAGGCGGCGGTTGTCGGCGGTGACATGCACCGCCTCCTTGCGCAGCTTCACGCCGGCGATTTCGAGGCCGAGCGGCAGCCAGGCGCGGAACATCTCGTCGTGGTTGCCGGGGATGTAGGTCACGTCGGCGCCGTCGCGGGCGTGGCGGAGGATGAGCCGCAGCACCTCGTCGCACTGCGCGTCCCAATACCATGACTTGCGCAGGCGCCAGCCGTCGATGATGTCGCCGACCAGGAACAGGCTGTCACAGTTGATGCGGCGCAGGAAATCCACCAGGAAGTCGCTACGGCAGCCGCGCGTGCCCAGGTGCAGGTCGGAGATGAAGACCGCGCGATAGCGATGGCCGGCGCGCGCGATGGTAACGGGGGCGTTCATTTGGCCGGCCGTGACGTTGTGCGTAGGCCGAGCAAATAGGGCAGCCTCCGCGTCGCGCATGTGAAGTTTGGATGACCGGGGCCGGTTGCACCGAGATTTGTCAAGATTTGCTAAGATCATCGGACTGACGCGAAAACGTCATCAAGCGGTCATCGAATGCGCGTCAGGTGCGCGGTTTCCGCGATCGGGAATTTCGAGTCGCCATGGCCGCCTTCACGACGCGCGGACGCCGGAGATTCCGGTGCTGATCATCTATAACCCCACCGCCGGCCGCCGGCGCGCGCATCGCCTCTGGCGCGTGCTGGACGTGATGGTGGCCAACGGCGTCCGCGTGGAACTGGCGGAGACGCGCCATGCCGGCCATGCATTGGAGCTGTCGCGCGAGGCGGCGGAGCGCGGCGCGCGCCTCGTCGTCGCCGCCGGCGGGGACGGCACCATCGCCGAGGTTGCCAACGGCCTCAACGGCTCGGGCTGCCGGCTCGGCATCATTCCGCTCGGCACCGCCAACGTGCTGGCGCACGAGCTGGCGCTGCCGTTCGACCCGGTCGGTGTCGCGGCGGCGCTGGCGTTCGGCCGCACCCGCACCGTCTGGCCGGGCGTCGCGACCGGGGCGGACGGCTCGCGCGTGTTCGTGCAGATGCTCGGCGCCGGATTCGACGCGCAGGTGGTGCAGCGCCTGCCGCTGCCGCTGAAGCGGGCCCTCGGGCGCGGCGCCTACGTCGCCCAGTCGATGCGCGAGCTGGTGCGCTACCGGTTCCGCCCGATCCGCGTGACGGTGGACGGGCACGACACCGAAGCGGGGACCGTCATCGTCAGCAAGGGCCATTTCTACGGGGGTTGCTACCTGCTGGCCCCGGGCGCCTCGCCGGTCGATCGCGGCTTCACGGTGGCGCTGTTCGATCGCGCCGGCCCGTTCTCGGCGATGGCGTTCGGCGCGGCGCTGCCGTTGAACCTGATCCCGAAAATGCCCGGCCTGCGCCTGATCCGCGCCCACGAGATCCGCATCACCACCGCCGCCGTCCCCGCCCAGACCGACGGCGACCCAGCCGGCGTCGGCCCCCTCTCAATCCGCGACGCGGCGAGGTCGATCGAGGTGGTGGTGGGGTAGCGCGTCGGGGGGCAAGCGGCAACGCTTCCCGAGCTCCGACTCATTCTCCACCCAACACTGCGATACCTGCGGCCCGTGCAGCAACTCGCATCGCCGTATCGAGCGTCGCCAGCGGGAGGCTCAGGCGCTGAGCCAGTTCGACATAGCTCGCATCGTAGATCGTCAGTCGATGCCGCTCCGCCAGACGAACGGTCGTTGTTCAGTCGTAACGGTCAGTCTCCGGATCGGTCGCTATGTCCATCTCGGCGAGTGCAATCAGCAGCGCGCCCATCCAGTACCAGACTCACCGGCGGCCATCGTCGATCAGGTCCTTGAGGGTGGCGCCGTCACCAAGTGTCACACCTTGGCGAAGCGCCATGATGCGGTTCGCCGCCGCGACCGCTTTCGCGCGGTCCGCGCGCCCGTCGGGGCGGCCGAGCTTGGCCACCGGCCTGCCACGCCGGGTGATCGTGACTTCCTCGCCCCGCTCCACCGCATCGAGCAGTTCGGCGAGTTTGTTCTTTGTCTCGACGGCACCGATTTCCCGCATCACCAGTCCTACCGCGCCTGCTGTATAGCCGAAAGCACCCACCGCCCGCCGGGCGCGCGCAGGAAGGTCCAGATCTCGGTCGCGGTGATCCGTTCGGCGAGGCTGCCGTCGACCACCTGGCCGCGCTCGTCCCGGGTCACGTCGGTCATCGAGAAGCGCATCGCGACCGTCGCGTATTCGCGCCCGTCCTCCGCCCAGGCTTCCGCCAGGTCGCCGTGTTCCAGGCGGACGTCGCTGACCATGTTGCGCACGCCACGGCTGGTCTGCTCGCCCATCTGTTCGGCGAAATAGCTGGCCATTTCCGGCGTCGCGATGGCGCGCAGCGTGTTCAGGTCGTGCGCCGACCAGGCCGCCTGCACCGATTTCAGCAGCCCCTCGAACGCCTGAAAGTCGGCCGGCCCGATCTGGATGGCACGGCTCGCCGGCGCGCGCGCCATCGGCATCGGGCCGGGCGACATCGCGTCCATGTCCATGCGCCGTCCCATGCCGCCGCCGGCGAACGCGGTGGCGCCGGAGAACATGCGCATCACCCAGCGGGCGAGCCAGACCAGCAGCAAAATCTGGATCAGGAATCCGAAGATCCCGCCGAACCCGTGGATACCGCCGAACAGCCCGTGCCCGAACAGCAGCCCGCCGATCCCGGCACCGATCAGGCCGCCCAGCAGCCCGCTCATGAACGGCGAGCCGCCGCCGTAGCCGTAGCGCGGCGCGTATCCGGGCTGCGCATACGCCGGCGATTGCGGCGTCAGGCTGCGCTGCAACGGCGCCGCATACGGCGAGGTGCTGGTGCCGGGCGGGAGCATGTAGGTCCGGGTACCCCGGCTGCCGAACGATCCGCCATCGCCCGCGCGGGCGAATGCGAGGCCGGGCGCGAGGGCCAGCAGAAACGCGAGGAGCAGGGCGGCGAGAACGCGGGGGCGGCGCATGGCTGCCTCATGATGTTGAAAGACGCATCGGATATGGGTGGCCGCGCCCCGCGTTCGCAACGGGTCGGTTGGCCGGGGCCTCACGCGCCCGCGAGGGTCAGCCCCTCCACCCGGATGGTCGGCGCGTCGGTACCCCGCCGGAACCGCAGGTCGTTGGCCGGGATCAGATGCAGGAACATGTCCTGCAAGCGGCCGGCAATCGTGATCTCGGCCACCGGCTCGGCCAGCGCCCCGTCGCGGATCATGAACCCGGCGGCGCCCCGGCTGTAATCGCCGGTCACGCCGTTCACGCCCATGCCGATCAGCTCGGTGACGTACAGCCCCTCCTTGATGTCCGACATCAGTTCAGCCGGGCTGAGGCCGCCGGGGCGGATGAAAAGGTTGCTCGTCCCCGGCCCGGGCGGGCCGCCGGTGCCGCGCTGGGCGTGCCCGGTCGTTTTCAACCCCAGTTGCCGCGCACTCCGGCTGTCGAGCAGCCACGTCGTCAGCACCCCGTCCTCCACCAGCGCGTAATGCCGCGTCGGCACGCCCTCGCCGTCGAACGGGCGGGAGCGGAGGCCGCGCACGCGCAGCGGGTCGTCGATGATGTCGATCCCCGGCGCGAAAATCCGCTCCCCGAGCTTGTCGCGCAGGAACGT
>Ga0116226_10004929_pt1 | contig 11872 bp, 10 predicted proteins | sample S1TSphfallax_FD_89692 | JGI IMG/M metagenome (GOLD analysis project Ga0116226, IMG submission 89692) | Host-associated microbial communities from peat moss isolated from Minnesota, USA - S1T2_Fa - Sphagnum fallax MG | ecosystem: Host-associated > Plants > Peat moss > Unclassified | place: USA... | reverse complement strand
GACCCTGGTGGACGAGCAACGGTGCAAGCGAAACCGCCGTGATCGCTATACAGACCAATACGATCCCGGTCAGCCATCGCCAGCGCCGCTCACGGACCAGCCAGGGAAGCAGAAATACCCCGGTGGTCGGCTTAATGCAGATAGCGGCGGTGGTGGCCAGTGCGACCAGGAGCCCGATTACAGAAGGGGTCGAATCGTCGCTGAGGCCGGCAATCGAATCGACCGTGTCCGCCGGGCCACGAACCGCCCCCGCGGCCCCGACAAAGATGCGGAGCGAGATCAGTACGGCAAGTATCGCCGCGCAGCAGGCGAAGAGGACGATATTGACCGAATGAAATGCCGTGTGGATCGGCGCGAAACCGAGGCAGAAGGCCAGGAACAGTGTCGCCGCCGGATCGTTGAGCAGACTCGAGAGCCTATTGTGTTGCGGCCATCCCAGACGGATGAGCCCGTACACGACCGCCGCATACAGCACCAGCCCGATTGCCACAAAGACATGAACGGCCTGCTGCCACCGCAGCACTGCCAGGGGGAGGACCATGAGCAGCGTCGGCGGGGGGTAGACTGACGCCGCTACCGCGAGGCCGACCGGCACAACGTGGGGTGCCCCGCCCTCGTACCAGGCCAGCAACGTGAGCGCCGGATCGTATGGGTTCAAACCCTGTAGCAGGAGCCTTGTGCTGATGTAGGGTGAGGCGAGGTCGCTCATCCAGTCGCTCTTGGTGCGGAGGAGGGCGCGGAAGACGAACTCGATCGCGCCCATACCGACCGCGATCCAGGCCAGAGCCCTGGATGCTCCGGAGCGTATCGACAATCCGGCCCCCCTGGATGCTACCCCTGAATGCTCCACGTTCCACGCCGATCGAGGTTTCGCGGGTGGCGCGGTCATGGTAAGCTCATCGCAGATATTGGCGTCAGTCTAGCACACGGTCGGGGTACCGCTCCTAGCGCGTGGAGTCTGCGACGTGTAATCGTCGCTGCCGGGGTCAGAGTGGCAACCCGCGTCCCGGTGTAGTCGAGTGCCTGCGTAGAACGGTTACAAATCTGGAGCATTTTCCGGTGCATCTCCTGTTCGGTTCCGAGGCGGAGTTCTTCCCTGCGATATGGCCCAAGCGATCATCCTGATCCCCGCACTGATCGTCATCGCGATGTTGCGGACGCAGTCGGCGGCGCGTGTCGCGCTCGCGGTGTACATCCCCTGCATCATGCTGGTGCCGATGTATCTCCAGTTCTTCGTCGGCGGACTCATGCTGAACGTGACGACCTTTGTCTCCCTCTTTCTGGCTGTCGTCGGCGTTTACACGTGGTCCAGTTCGCTGCGGTTCACGCTGCTGGACGCCTGCGTCCTCGCGTATGCCTTCAGCGGGTTCATGTCGGACTTTACGCGGCACGACGTCAAACTCGGCGTATATGGGTTTCTCCTCTTCTTCTCGAAATGCGTCTGCCCCTACTGGATTGGGCGCACCCTGATCGAACAGACCGGACTGCGAAGGGAGTATGCGTCCCGGATCGTCCTCTGCATGGCGGTCATCGCGGTGTTGAGCCTCTATGAGTACAAGACCGAGACGAATGTCTTCCAGGACACCGTGATCCGGATCACGCACAGCTGGGTCGACTGGGGCCGACAGACGCGCTGGGGATTCGCCCGCATAGCGGGTCCATACGGCCACGCCATCATTGCGGGCATCATGTTTTCGATCGGCCTGATGCTGCAACTGTGGCTGGTCGGGACCCGCGGTTGGAACTCCCAGAAGCTGTTCGGCTTCCTGCGGCTGCGCCGCCAGTCGCTCGTCATCACGTTGACGATCGTCCTGGGTCTCTTCATGACGCAGTCCCGCGGCCCCTGGATCGGATGCGTGTTCGGCCTCATGGTTGCATTGATCGGCTTCGCCCGCGACCGCAAGCGCGCGGCGGTCATCGCGCTGAGCGTGCTCGCTATCTCGGCCACCGTCACCGCCGTCGCCATCAACAGGTACACCGACATCGACGACAGCAAGGTGACGGACCGCGACCAGTTGAACGCAAGCTATCGCCGCGAACTGATCACCATCTATACGCCTCTAATCGAGCAGGGCGGCATCTGGGGCTGGGGAACGCCCCAGATACTTTACGGCGGCAGAGGCGGGTATAGCACGGAGCATGATTCGATCGACAACGATTACCTTTTCGTCGGGATGTGGCAGGGATACGCCGGGGTCGGCCTGCTGGTCACCATGATTGGGCTCACCTTTATCCATCTGGTCCGGCTCTGCATCACCTTACGAAGCCGGGAGGACATCCTGTTCGCCTACTGTATGCTGGGGGCAATGGTCGGTATTGCCTTCAGTGCGAGCACGGTCTCGCTCACGGATCCCATGTCACAAATCCTGTACCTCTTGATGGGATGGTCTTACTCCATTCGGGCAACCCGAACGCAGCAGGGGGCCCTGGCCCCGGTCGCGACCAGCCGATTCGCCTTCCAGCGGGTCTTCGCCTGAACGTCGGCCCACTTTCGCCACGTCCTTCCGCTCCATTCCTCCTACAACAATTTCGTCACGCGGGATCTTCGGCACCCCATGTACCTTTTACACTGGTAGCTCTGCCGAGGCAGGAAGCGATGCGAAGGATAGGACGATGCGTTCAAACGAAACCCTGCTGGTGACCGGTGGCGCCGGATTCATCGGATCGAACTTCGTCCTCTCGGCCGTCGCGGTAGGTAAGACGGTGGTGAACCTCGACGCGCTGACCTACGCCGGCAACCGCGGCAACCTCGCCTCGATCGACGCTTCGCCGGAGCAGGCCTCTCGACACATCTTCGTACATGGCGATATCAACGACCGCGCTCTGGTTGAGCGGTTGTTGCGGGAGCATCGCCCGTCCGCGATCGTTCACTTCGCCGCCGAAAGTCATGTGGACCGCTCCATCGCCGGCCCCGAGGCGTTCCTCAAGACGAACATCGACGGCACCTTCACCCTGCTGCGCGCCGCGCGGGTTTACTTTGAGTCGCTTGCCGGAGAGGAGCATGCCGCCTTCCGCTTCCTCCACGTCTCGACCGACGAGGTCTATGGCACGCTGGGGCCGGACGATCCCGCCTTCCACGAGAAGACTCCTTACGCTCCGAACTCGCCCTATGCGGCCTCGAAGGCGGCCTCCGACCTGCTCGTCCGCGCCTGGGTGCATACCTACAAACTGCCCGCGCTCATCACCAACTGCTCGAACAACTACGGACCGTTTCAATTCCCTGAGAAGCTGATCCCGCTGATGATCCTGAACGCGCTCGCGGGCAAACCGCTGCCGGTCTATGGGGACGGCCAGCAGGTTCGCGACTGGCTCTTCGTCACGGACCATTGCGCCGCCATCAGTGCCGTGCTGGCGAAGGGCCGCATCGGCGAGACCTATAACATCGGCGGCGGTAACCAGCGGGCGAACCTGCAGGTCGTCGAGACGGTCTGCGCGCTGCTCGACGAGCTGCGGCCGGAGTCGCCGTTCGTTCCCCACCGCCAACTCATAACCTATGTCCAGGACCGTCCCGGCCACGACCGGCGCTACGCCATCGACGCGCGTAAGATCGAGAGCGAGCTGGGCTGGAGCGCCGCCGAGAGCTTCGATACCGGCCTCCGCAAGACCGTCCAATGGTATCTCGATAACCCAGCCTGGCTCGAAGATGTGACCAGCGGCGCGTACCAGCAGTGGGTGGCGAAGAACTACGCCGGCCGCACCGAGGCCGCGACCGAGGACTACGCGGTCGCCGTCACCGAAACGGGGGCCAAATGAAGGGCATCATCCTCGCCGGAGGCTCCGGCACGCGGCTCCATCCCGTCACTCAGGCCGTGTCCAAGCAGTTGCTCCCCGTCTACGACAAACCGATGATCTACTATCCGCTCTCGGTGCTGATGTTGGCGGGCATTCGCGACATCCTCATCATCTCCACGCCCTCGGACACCCCGCGCTTCGAGCAGCTTCTCGGCACCGGAGAGAGGTGGGGATTGACGATCCAATATGCCGTGCAGCCATCGCCCGACGGCCTGGCGCAGGCCTTTCTCATCGGCGAGGAGTTCCTCGCCGGGCAGGGCTGCTGTCTGGTGCTTGGCGATAACATCTTCTACGGCCACGACTTTCAGAAGACGCTGCGCGAAGCTGCGGCGCATACCTCGGGCGCGACCGTCTTCGCCTATCCCGTCACCGATCCCGAGCGCTACGGCGTGGTTGAATTCGATGCGAACCGCAAGGCGGTCTCGCTCGAAGAGAAGCCGAAGAAGCCAAAGTCGCGCTACGCGGTCACCGGCGTCTACTTCTACGACCGCCGGGTGGTGGAGATTGCGAAGAACCTGAAGCCCTCGGCGCGCGGCGAGCTTGAGATCACCGACGTGAACATCTGGTACCTGAACCACGGCGAACTGCGGACCGAGGTGCTGGGGCGCGGTCTGGCCTGGCTCGATACGGGGACGCACGACTCACTGCTGGAGGCCTCAAACTTCATCCAGACCATCGAACAGCGGCAGGGGCTGAAGGTCGCCTGCCCCGAGGAGATCGCCTACCGGCTCGGCTACATTGATGCCGCGCAACTCACCGCTCTCGCGGCCAGCATCGGGAAGAGCACCTACGGCAAGTACCTGCTGCGGTTGCTCGAAGAGACGGTGTACTAGCTTGGCGGAACCCGCACCGATGCGGCTGCTGGTGACCGGAGCCTCCGGACAGGTTGGCGGTGAACTGGTCCATGCACTCGCGGCGGTAGGCAACGTAATCGCGCCGTCACGCGCGGAGATGGACCTCGCAAGCGCCATGTCCGTGCGCCAGTTTATCCGGGCGAGCAGGCCGGATTGGATCGTCAGCGCCGGTGCGTACACGGCGGTCGATCGAGCGGAGTCCGAGCCCGAGCTCGCCTACGCGATCAACGCGGAGGCACCGGGCGTGATCGGCGAGGAGGCAAAGGCGCTCGGTGCGTCGGTAATCCATTACTCCACGGACTACGTCTTCAACGGCGCGGGCACAAGACCCTGGGTCGAGACGGACCCGACCGGGCCGCTCGGCGTCTATGGGGCAAGCAAGCTGGCCGGCGAACAGGCACTGCTGGCCAGCGGTGCGTCCGCGATGATCTTCCGCACCAGCTGGGTCTACGGTGCCACGGGAAAGAACTTTCTGCGGACGATTCTCAAGCTCGCGCGCGAGCGCAGTGAACTGCGTATTGTGAACGACCAGCACGGCGCTCCCACCTGGAGTCGGGATCTGGCGAGGTTGGCGGCGCATGCGATCGCGCAAACCGGTCGCTCGGCCTCGCCGGTCACGGGCGTCTATCACGCGGCCGGAGGTGGCGAGACCACCTGGGCGGGCTTCGCAGACGAAGCCATCCGTCATCTCCAGAGGCGCGAACCCTACGCGAAGTTGGCCACGGTTGTTGGCATTCCAAGCAGCGAGTATCCCACCGCCGCCGCGCGACCTGCCAACTCGCGCCTGAACTGCGGAAAGCTTGCGGAGGTTTTTGGCTGGAGGATACCCGAGTGGAGAGAGTCGCTGGGCCAGGTGCTCTACGAACTGTTTGCATGATCCAAGGCGGGCGGTATCGCTTTCTCTCTTGTACGCTCCGGTGGCTATCGCAACCCGCTAATACCCTCTATCATCCTCTCGAAGATTGGCGGGGGTCCGTTATACTCCGCAGAGACTGCTACCTCCGAGAGTCCGGCGTTCGAAGACACTCTCCGTGGCTGCGACTCGTTCTCTGTCCTCGGTCCCTGCCGGATCCCCTCCTCGCCATGATCGATATCGTCATTCATCCGCGTCCCCGCTCGCGCCCAGCCGACGCCGTACTTGGCGTCCCTTACCCTTTGGGAGAAGATAATCCCGCTTCCGTCGGACCGATGCGACTCCGATGCCCGTCGATCTGGCCGGAGTTCGGCAAGGCCGGGACGGAGACCGGCCAGCCCAGACGTGTTGGACGGGGCGGTAAACTGTTTCGGTGATCGCCAAGTCCAGTAACGTGCTCCGCATCGCCTACCTGCTGAGCCAGTATCCAGCCGTATCCCACACGTTCTTTCTGAATGAGGTTCTGGCAATGCGGGCACATGGGTTCGCGATCGAGACGGCATCGGTGAACTCGATTCATCCTCCGGCGGGCGGCTTTCCGGCGGCGGAGACGCGCGAGGCAGAGAGTACCTTCTACATCAAACAGACCCCGAAGCCGACGATCCTGGCGATTCTGCTGAAGACGCTCATGACCCGACCCGGCGTTTTGGTGCGCGGCCTGGTGGCCGCCCTGAAGCTGCGGCCATGGGATATTCAAGGTACCGCGTACTCGTTGTTCTATCTGCTGGAGGCGGTCATCCTTGGCGACTGGATGGCAGCCAAGGGCTGCACCCACCTGCACGTACACTTTGGCGGGCCGGTGGCGACGGTGGGGATGCTCACGTCGATTGCCTGGGAGATACCCTATTCGCTGACCATTCACGGGCCCGAGGAGTTCTACGACGTCGCACCGTCACTTCTCGCGCAGAAGGTGCAGCTTGCGACCTTTGTGACCTGCATCAGTCACTACTGTCGCAGCCAGTTGTTGAAGATATCTCCCGTCGCGGGCTGGCCGAAGTTCCACGTCTGTCGGCTGGGGGTACAGACGCACATATTCAAGCCGCCTCCGCCGATGGCGGTTGAGCGGGAGCTGCTGCATATCGTATGCGTCGGGCGGCTCCATCCGGCGAAGGGCCAGATGATCCTGCTGAACAGCTTTCGGGAGCTGCACCGCCGCGGTTTGGCCATCCGCCTGAGCCTTGTTGGCGACGGTACGGACCGGGCCGCACTCGAAGACTTCATCGTGCGGAACGACCTCACTGAGGCTGTGACTCTGCACGGCGCGCTGAGCCATCCCGCCACGCGTGAACTGCTCGGCACGGCCGACCTCTTCGTGCTGCCCAGCTTCGCCGAGGGCGTGCCCGTCGCGCTGATGGAGGCCATGGCCATGCAGGTCGCGTGCATCAGCACATTCGTCGCCGGCATCCCGGAGCTGATCGACTCCGGCGATAGCGGGATCCTGGTGCCGCCCTCTTCGGTATCGGCGCTCACCGAGGCCATGGATCTGCTCCTGGCGGACCCGGTACGCCGCCGCTTGATCGCCGAGGCTGGACAGCGCCAGGTGCTGGCGCACTACGACCTGGCGAAGAACATCGAGCACTTCATCGCGGTCTTCGAGCAGTACGGTCTGGGCGGTTTGGACGCGGACCTCAAAGGAATGTCATCCCAAGTACGCGCTTCTTCAATACAATCAGTCCACGAACAAAATCGACCTTTGTGACGTAAGGGCAGGAAAATACGGCACACTCACTCCGAGTACGGCAAGGAGCGGCACAGTCTTGACGCAGCGCGACCCCACTGGCACCGGCTCCCCGGCACCGGCAATCTCTATCCTCATCGTGTCGTTCAACACGAAGGATGTGCTGCGCGAGTGTCTGGAGTCGGTCAAGGTTGCGAGCCGCGATCTGACGGTGGAGACGATCGTGGTGGACAACTGCTCGCACGACGGCTCCCCCGCCATGGTGCGCGAGGAGTTTCCCTGGGTCCAGTTGATCGAGAGCCACGAGAACCTGGGCTTCGGGCGCGCCAACAATCTGGCGTTTGAGGCTGCCCGGGGCCGGTATATCGTCCTGCTCAACTCGGATGCGTTCCTCCAGCGCGATACGCTCTGCCTTTCGCTTGAGGAGATGGAGGCAAATCCGGATGTCGGGCTTGCGAGCGGACGGCTGGTGGGCAGGGACGGCGTGCTCCAACCCTCGGCAAGGATGTTTCCCTCACCCGTGCGGCAGTTGCTGGTCATCTCCGGACTGGCGGACAGGTTTCCCCGGTCGCGGTTCTTCGGTCAGGCGGACCGCACCTGGGCCGACCCCATGCAGGCGGCCGAGGTAGACTGGGTGCCCGGCGCCTATTCCATCATTCCGGCCAGCATCCTCAAGCAGCACGGCTTCTTCGACCCCCGGTTCTTCCTCTACTACGAGGAGGTCGACCTCTGCCTCCGCATCAAGAACGCCGGGTACAAGGTGATGTACTGGCCCAAGATCTGCGTGGTGCATGTGGGCGGGGAGTCGTCGCGGCAGATCAAGACACTGGAGATGTCGCAGACAGGGGCGCAGTTGGTGCTTTGGCGGATGCGCAGCACGCTGCTCTACTACCGCAAGCACAAGGGATCGATGGCGGTCGCCGCGCGTTGGCTGGAAGAGTCCTGGTACATGCTGCGCGGCTGGCGCAACCGTCTGCGCGGCAGTGAGGAGGCTCGCGCCGAGGTACGAAACCAGGAGCGGCTCGCCTACCTGATGGGAAAGGCGTGGAAGGAGACCGAGGGGGGTAGGGTCTCGCCGCCGCAGCCGTGGTAGGCGGTCCGCCCCGCATGGTCATCCGGCGAGACCCAAATCCACTGCCCGGTCCTGCATCGCCTTCAGGCAGTTGGCGATGTGTTCCTCGACCGTCAAGCCGAGAAGCGCTGCTCCCTGCGTAATGTCCTCGCGCTTGACGGCGCGGGCGAACGCCTTGTCCTTCATCTTCTTCTTCACTCCCGCCACTTCGACCTCGTGGATGGACTTCGACGGCTTTACCAGCGCGCAAGCAGTCAGAAATCCGGCAAGCTCATCGGAGGCGAAGAGCGCCCGGTCGAGGTGCGATTCCCGCGGCGTGCCAGAGTAGTCGGCGTGCGCGAGGATGGCATGAAGTACAGCCTCGGGCCAGCCTTCCTCCCGCAGGAACTTCACGCCGACAAAAGGATGTTCCTCCAGCGAGGGGTGCCGGTCGTAGTCGAAGTCGTGCAGCAGACCGGCGATGGCGTAGAGCTCGATCAACGATTCCGCCTCGCCGGCAGTCAGGCCCAGGCGCTCCGCTTCCATGACGCCATAGGGGCGCGTGCAGGCCTCGACGGCGAGGCCGTGTTTCACCAGCGAAGCTGAGGCGGTCCACTCCTTCAAGAGCGTCCAGGCGCGTTCCCGTGTAAATCCGTTCTCCATGGTTTGCCTCCGGCGCAAGTTACTATGCTGGTTCCACTTCGGTTTTTATACCTGTTTCTCCACAGTATCGACGGGTTTCCCCTTGACTCATCGGTTACCCGGTGTCACTCTAGGCACATCACCGATCCGCGTTATCGGACGTGTGCTGAGGTTCCTTGCTCTGGGTCCTCCCGCTACATACAACTATGGCTACCATGATGGCACCCGTCGAACAGCGTGAGGTTCTGCGTTGCGACCACTGCGAACTGGTGCAATTCCGCACCTCCAGCCCCAAGTGCCGTCGCTGCAAGAGAGACCTAGAGGTCGAGTTGCCGGAGCCGGTCTCCGCGCCGCTTGCTCTGGTTCCGAACGCACCGGAGCCTGAGACCGGCATCCAGGTCGCCACCGCGGTTCGCGACCTGCGCCACGTCCGTAATCTCTCCCAGCGGCAGCTTGCCGCGCGGATGAACGTCCCCCGCACCTATATCTCGAAGATCGAGAACGGCAAGGCGATGCCGACTCTGTCCTCGCTGGATCGGCTGGCCCGCGCGCTCCAGGTAGATATCTCCTCACTGCTGCGCGATGCCACGAACCGGCACCGCGAGGAGTCCAACGTGCTGATGGCTGACCCCTTCATCTCGGAGATCGCGCACTACGCTTCGCAGTTGGACCCGCTACAGCGCTCGATCTTCCTGAACCATGTCCGGGAGCTTGCGGCGGGACGGCGACGGACCGCCTAACGCTCCCGTGGTCTCTCTCAGCCATCGCGTAGAACACGAGCGCAAGGCCTCGGCTGCCCATCGCTCTGTGGGATGCGGTGAAAAGCCGGACCGGTGGGCATCAGGTATGCTAGCGTAATCTTGGCGAGGTCCGATTGCGCACATCCCAACAGAGCCGTGTCCACGAACTCTCGCTCGACGAGCAGGCGATCTACCGGCAGCTCGACCCGGCACGCATTCCACGGCACGTTGCCATCATCATGGACGGCAATGGCCGCTGGGCGGGCAAGAGGATGCTGAAGCGCTTCCTCGGCCACCAGCAAGGCGCTGAGTCCGTGCAATATGTCGTCGAGACGGCCTCGCGGATCGACCTTCCCTGGCTGACGCTTTACGCCTTCTCGCTCGAAAACAACCTTCGCCGCCCCAAGGCAGAGGTCAACTTCCTGATGAAGCTGCTGAAGACCTACCTGGTCGGCAACGTGAAGCGGATGAACGACAACAATGTCCGCATGGCGTACATCGGGCGAATCCACGAGCTGCCCTCCGAGGTGCGCGACACGATGCAGTGGGCCAGCGAGGCGACCGCGAAGAACACAGGCACCACCCTGACTCTGGCCCTGAACTACGGCGCGCGGTCGGAGCTGGTGGACGCGATGCGGCTGGCAATGCGCGACGCGATTACGGAGTCCGAAGGAGACTTCGCCCGACTGCATTCCCTGATCGCGGAGATGGACGAGCCCCACGTCAGCCGGAGGCTTTACACCGCGGCGATGCCCGACCCGGACCTGGTCATCCGCACCAGCGGCGAGCAGCGCATCTCGAACTTTCTGCTGTGGCAAATCGCCTACGCGGAGATCTTCGTGACCGACCGTTTATGGCCGGACTTCCGCGGCATCCATCTGCTGGAGGCGATCGCCGACTTCCAGCGCCGCGAACGCCGGTATGGCGGCCTGGGCGAACACATTACCGACGAAGATACCGACGCACAGCGGGTGGACGACGTGGCGGAACTCGTGCGGCGGTAAATCCTACACAATCTACGGCTGGACGGCTGAGTGGATGGCGAGGAGCTGTTCCAGCAACGGGCTGAGGCCGTCGAGGCGGAGGGCGTTTGCGCCGTCCGACTTCGCCTCCGCCGGGTTGTTGTGGACCTCCAGGAAGATGCCGTCAACTCCAGCGGCGACGGCGGCGCGGGCGAGCACGGGGATGAACTCCGGCTGGCCACCCGAGACTCCATTCGCGGCTGAGGGCGTCTGGACGGAGTGGGTGGCGTCGAAGACCACCGGCGCGAAGCCGCGCATGATGGGCAGCGAGCGCATATCGACGACCAGGTTGTTGTAGCCGAAGCTGGCCCCGCGCTCAGTCAGGAAGACCCTGTCGTTGCCTGAGTCGCGGAGCTTCTGGACGGCGTGGCGCATGTCCGCTGGGGCGACGAACTGGCCCTTCTTGACGTTGATGGCGCGGCCGGTCTTGGCGGCGGCGACGAGCAGGTCGGTCTGGCGGCAGAGGAAGGCGGGGATCTGGAGGACGATCTCGGCGGGGCCGAGGGCGTCCGAGACCCGGGCGCAGTCGTCGGGGGTGTGGACATCCGTCAGCACCGGCAGGCCGGTGGACTCTGCAATCGCCCTCAGGATGCGGCAGCCCTCAACCAGCCCCGGCCCCCGGAAGCTGGAGATACTGGTGCGGTTCGCCTTGTCGTAGCTGGCCTTGAAGATGTACGGGATGTTGAGGTCGGAGGCGATGCGCTGGATGGAGTCGGCGAGCATGCGAGCGTGAGGCTCGGATTCGAGGACGCAGGGGCCGGCGATCAGAAAGAGGCGACCCTGGCCCACGGGGACCTGGGCGATGTCGAAGGGATGTGGGGCGGAGTTTGGCACAGGATCTAGGGTACAGCGATCACGTGCGGAGGGTACAGTGTGGCGGACTCTCTACGCAGGCAGGAACGCTCGCATCGGACAGATGCTGAAGTTCATGAGGGAAGACGCGGGATCGTTGGCGAGCAGGCCCTGAACCTCCGCGATGCTCTCGGCGCTCAGGACTCCCATGCCGTAGGTGCCTTCGGGGTCCATAACCGGGCCGTAGGCATGCGCCCGGCCCTGTTGCATCAGCTCGGCCCAGTAGACGGAATGGGTTTGCATCAGGGCCGCTTCTTCAGGCGATATGTCCTGAGGGAAGGTGGGGCGCCGTGGAATCAGCTTCACGAAAAAGTGGGTCTTCATGACG
>Ga0116226_10004928_pt1 | contig 11873 bp, 10 predicted proteins | sample S1TSphfallax_FD_89692 | JGI IMG/M metagenome (GOLD analysis project Ga0116226, IMG submission 89692) | Host-associated microbial communities from peat moss isolated from Minnesota, USA - S1T2_Fa - Sphagnum fallax MG | ecosystem: Host-associated > Plants > Peat moss > Unclassified | place: USA... | reverse complement strand
CTAAAGAGGGCGGAGTTGCCGCCTGCAGGGAGCCTGGGCGCGTTAGCGCCGGGCGTGGATCTGCGAAGTGCGTTATCGTCGGGGCGAACTCGGTTCACGTCGCAGGACGCGGCGTGAGGATGCATCCAACGAATTAGGTGCCGAAACGGCGTTGCCGTGTCGCGTAGTCGGCGAGTGCCGATCCGAAGAGTCTCTCGTCGAACGCAGGCCAGTGGTGCGGGGTCGACCAGAGTTCGGTGTACGCGATCTGATACAAGAGAAAATTCGAAACGCGCAGCTCGCCGCCCGTGCGAATGAGCAAATCGGGATCGGGAAGGCCGGCGGTATAGAGATACTTGCCGAGCACGTCGTCGTCGATCGCGTCGAGGTCAAGCGCTCCGCTGCGCACGTCGATCGCGAGCGCGCGGATCGCGTCGCAGAGTTCCGTGCGCGCGCCGTAGTTGAGCGCGAGGTTCAGCAGCATACCATCGCACTCCGCCGTTTTGCGCACGAGTGTCTCGACGGCCGCGCGCGTCGCTGCGGGCAAGGCTTCGATGCGGCCGAGCGCGCCGACACGAACGTTCTGTTCGCGGAGTGCATCCGCTTCGAGCGTCGCGACCGCGCGCACGAGTTCCATGAGCGCGCCGACCTCGGCGGGGCCGCGGCGGCGGTTCTCTTCGGAGAATGCGAAAACGGTCAGGATCGAAACGCCCGCACGCGCCGCGGCGCGTACCGTTGCGCGCAGCGCCGCGACGCCGGCACGATGCCCTTCACTTGCGGGCAGACCGCGCTCGCGCGCCCAGCGCCGATTGCCGTCCATGATGATCGCGACGTGACGCGGACCTTCGGCGTCGGCGACGATCGGTTGACGTTCGATCATGAGGACGCCGCCAGTCGCAGCGCCGCGGACGCGGGATCGCGTTCTTCGCTCGCATTCACGGCGCGCACCACCGCCTCGAGTTCGTCGATATAGGCGAGAAAACGCGCTTTTCCGGGCTCCGTGATGCGTACCATCGTCGTCGGACGGCCGCTTCCACGCACGCGTTCGAGTTGCACGACCCCGGTCTCGGCAAGCGCGTGAAGATGGCGGTTCAAGTTTCCGTCGGTGAGCGCGCACGCGTCTTGCAGCGCGGTGAAACTCAACCCGTCCGGGTTCGCGATCAAACACGTGCAGACGGCGAGACGTCCGCGCTCGTGGAAGATTCGTTCGAGACCCTCGTATGCGAACGGTGCGGCGGGTTTCATGCGTGTGGCGTCCTTTCGGGGAATGCGAATCGATCGAAGAGGACGATGATGCCGATGGCGATCTGTCCCAAGCCGAACGCGGTCGGCATGATCCACCACGCGAGCGGATGGATGTGCGTCGAGAGTAAGAGCACGGCGCCGACGGCACCGAAGGCGACGGCCACGATCACCACATCGCGCGGCACCATCGCGCGTGACGCGAAGAGCCCGAGCGCGTACGTGGCGCACCACATCCCGGGCAGAAGATCGGTAAGCCCGCGCTGCACGAGCGCTAGCGTCATCACGCCGCCCGCCGCGATGGCCGGCAAGATGCTCATGCCGACCGTTCGGATCTGAATCTTCGCCTGCGCACCGCGATTACGCGCGCGCCAGACGAGGATCGCGCCGTAATTGATCGCGAGCGCGCAGCCGAGACACGCGAGCCAGATCCAAAGGTAGAGGAGGCGATCCGCAGCCGACTGTGGCTCCGGAGCGAGGACGGCTTGAGCGATCCCGGCGCCGATGGCGACGATGCCGCTCGCGATGGCCGCCGGGCCCGAGTACCCGTCGAAGCGCTGGACCGTCGCGAGACGTCCACGAACTTCGGCCAGATCTGCGAGAGCCTGCCGGACTTCCATCCTGGCTCTACTTTGCGTTACAAAGTAGAGGACCTGCCCGGGCTCACCAACTTCGCGTTGCGGCGATAGCGTGCCATGATCGCCGCGCGATTCGGGTTGGTGCGGTTGCGCTGCGTCGCTCGCGCGATCACGCACTCGCGGCACGGCCCCTTCGGGGCGAGCGCCAGATCTTTCGGGTAGAACTCGCAACGGAATTTTTCGATTCCGCAGACTTTGCAACGTCGAACCATGACGTCTCTTGCAATCGGGTTGCGAGTCGCACGCATTGATAGTTGCGCCGCGCGTGTGACTGGCGAATCGGCATGCGGTTTCTGCATGCCTGCGAGACGTGCGGTGCGTTCGCCGCTACGTCACGAGTTGAGCGCGAGAGGGCGCCCGAGATGTGACTCGGGCGCCCTCGTTTCTTTACGCTATCCGTGATCCGGGTGATCGGGCTTCGGTGGCGCTGGATGCGGCTTCGGAGCCGGGTGATACGCCGGCGGGTGCACCACCGGCGGGTGGACGACCGGCGGACGGACGACCTGCGGATGCATCACTTGCGGATGGAAGACCGGAGGATGGACGACCGGAGGGCGTTCGACTTGCGGACGCATCACCGGCGGCTGCACTTGGGGATGCTCGATCGGTGGTTGCACCGGGCGAACCATCTCGGGACGAGCCGTCTCGGGGTGAACGACTTCTGGCGGAGCGATGTACGGTCGAACGACATCGGGACGCGTGACCTCGGGGCGCGGTACGTCGGGGTGCACGACATCCGGTTTCGTAACGTCCGGTTTTGTGACGTCCGGCTTAACCACGTCCGGTTTCACCACGTCCGGTCGTACGACGTCGGGCCGCATGACGGGGTTCGGATGGGTGACGTTCGGATGGACGACGAGTCGATCTGCGGCCGCTTTATCGTCGGGCGTGACCGGCACGAACTCGGCCGGCTTCGTTTCGGGCGTGAGGGGCCGCGGTGCGACGACCAGCGGTGGCTTGCCATCATTTACCGTCGCGAGCAGTCTGCGATCTTGCGCTGCGATTTGCGCGTGTTGCCGTTGAATGGGCGTCGGCGCGACGTGATGGAGGTTGTTCACGGCGAGTTCGGAGGTCGTTGGCCGCGCGAACGTTCCGTTCGGTCCGCCGTTGTAGCTCGTGCGATTGATCGTCGTATTGTTGTAGTTGTTCACCACGGTCTTGTTCACGTAGACGTTCTTGATGATCGTGGTGTTCGTCACGTTCGTCACGTTGGTCACGGCGCTGTTGTAGCGGAAGCGATCGTTGTCCCAACGGCCGCCGTCGTAGCCGTGGCCGAAGTAACCGCCGCCGTAGGCGATGCCACCGTAGAATCCGACCTGCGTGGCCCAATAGCCGGGATGCCAGCCGAATCCACCGATGCTAAAGCTCCAGTAGCCGGGCGTCCAGAGCAGGTTCGGCTGCGGCGCCGGTACCCACGTTCCGGGGACCCAGTAGTAGCCCGAGCCACCCCACGCCCAGCAGCCCGGCTGCCAGATGTAGTTGGGTTCGGGAACCGGCGGCTGATCGTAGTACGGCAACGGCGGCGGTGGTTCGCTGATCTGGTAGCCGGTATCCGCGAAGCTCGGCGCCTGATCGTTCTGATACGAATTCTGATCGGGCTGATTGGCCATCGAGATCGAAACTTCGCGGCTCGAATCGTCGTAATTCACGCTCGCGCCGAGCGCTTGCGAGACGAAGCGAAGCGGCACGTAGGTGCTCGCGCCGACGATGAACGGTGCGACGTCGATCGTCTCTGTCTCACCGTTGACGGTCGCTTGCGTCGAGCCGATCTGGAGTGAAATTTCGGTTCCGTTTCCGGTCGCGTTGATCTGGCCGTTATCGTAAACGACGCTCGCACCGAGGTCTTGGAAGACGCCGCGGAGCGGAACGAAGACGCGGCCCGCTTGGATGATCGGCGCCGGCTCGACGTCGACCGGGCTTCCGTTGATGGTGATGCCGACCGATTGTGCGGCGGCGGGCGCCGCGAGCAAGCATCCGAATGCGAGCGATGCGGCGCCGAGGGAAAATGCAGAATAAATCCGTGGTAAGCGCACGTCAGTGGCCCTCTTTTCTGGTTCGCAGAGCGCGATGTGCGTCGCGTTCGTACCCTCAACGCGTCGTTCCCAGAATACGTTGCGCCCAAAATGAAGGTCGTATTAGTAGTCCGACTACTCGCCCGCACCGGGCCCGATCAGGAGGACGTACTTCACGATCGTGCGCTGCAGCGTACTCGATGCCGCGGGGCTTCCGTACTCGACGAAAAGGTTGCTGCCATTGTGAAATTGGCGGCGATACGAAAGCGCGAGGTTGCGGCCGGGCGTCGCGAAGCCCCCGCTGCCGTCGATCGTGCGATACCCGAGTGCGATGCTTTGATCCGCGGAGATCGAGTCGAGGAGCGAGAGGCGCCGTAGCGTCTGGCCGTTCGCTGCGGTAAGCGCTGCGCGCTCATCGACGTTACCGTAGTCGATCTCCACGCTAACGGTTTTTGCAAGCGCGTGGGTGAGCGATGCGTCGAACTGCTGCAGAAAATAGGTAGCGTAGGGACCCCACGAGTATGAGACACTCTCGGTGTCGGGCGTGCCGCTGCGAAACGATGCGCCGAAGGTCGTCTGATCGTACGGGGACGTCACGCCGCCGCGATAGGTGGGGTACGCCGTGCCGTACGTGCGGAGCGAACTCAAGCTCTGGCCGAACGTGAAGCTCAAGAGATCCCTGAAGGTTACGCTACCGTTACCTCCGGTATCGACTTCTCGCGCGGCTCCCGATTCATCGACGTAACGATCCGCATAGGCGGACGCGGTATATTGGCGCACGGCGGAGCTTGCGTTCGCGGTGGACGTTAGGGAACCGGAGAAGAGCGGTCCGCGGATATCGGATTGCGAGACGTAGGCGTTGACCGGATCGTACTCGGGTCCGATATCGAAATACGCCGCACTGAGCGAATAGTTTGCTCGCGTGACGCCCGTGTACGCGACCGATCGCGTCGCTTTCCCCTCGCTCTTCGTGAACGTACCGTCTTCGAGCGCAACGGAAACTCCACTCTGGATGCGTGAGGTCGCGTTCAGATTACTCAGGTTGAACTCGGAGACGTTGTCGTTCCCGAGTGCCGAGTGCGAGCTGGCCCCGGCCACCGAGAGCGAGAGTTGCTGATCGCTCGAGTTGTACGCGACGTTATATGCCTGGTTCGATGAGCCGAATGCGCCGACGTCCAGCACGCCGATCCCAAAGCGCCCGATTGCGCCTTCGATCTTCTCGCCGCGATCGAAGATGCCGATGCTCGGCGAGTAGAAGACCTCGGAACCAGGCAGCCAATTTGCGCCCTGCGTGAAGAACGGGCGATACTCCGCATACTGATAGCGAAACTCTTGCGGCGAGATCGTCTGCTGATCGCTTTCGACATTCGAGAAATCCGGATTCAGCGTGGCGTCGAAGTTGACGCCGGCGGAGATCGGGATTTTGAGGTCCGCGCCATAGTTTCGAATCGTGTTCGATGAGAATTGTCCGGCGACGCCTTCGAAGACGTGGCGATCGCGGCCGATATCCGCGAGTCCGTAGATTTCGGCGGTCGGACTGCGCTTAACCGCTGCCAATTTTGGCGTACCTCGTATCGTCGGCCAAAACGTTTGATCGAACGGCGTCGTCATCTTCGAATCGAATGCGTACGTGTAGAAGAGCTGAGACTTCGCAACGTACCGAACGAAATTGATCCTCCACGAAGACGATACGCCGCGAAGGAAGCGGTAGGGAACGACGATCTCACCGAGCCACGTGCGATCGTGGATGGCTCCTTTCGCGATCCAAGGCGGATCGTAACGGCTCGATTCGCTCGCTGCCTGATAGCGCACACCCGCAGGCGTCGTCTCGAAAAAATATTCGTTGGTTCCGTTACCGCTCGTGTCGAAGACCAAGCTGACGTAATCGTCCAGACCGAGGCCGACGCCATTTTCTCTCTGGTTTGCCGTGATCGGTGCTTCTTGTCTCGAGACGAACGCGCAGTAGATCGCATCCGGGCCGAACGTGAGATATACGTCGGTCGTATCGGTGAGCGCATCGTGCGTCGTAAAGTTTGAAAACGCGGAGACGTGCAGCGATCGTCGCCAGATCGGCGACGTCAGATCGCTGTAGGAACCCGTTACCGGCGGGACGCGGTCCGACAGCGTCGCATCGAGCGTCGTGCTCGCGCTCGCAGCCGCCGACGAGCACGGTAATGCGATCGCCACAAGTCGTATTAACGCGAGTGCAACCCGGCGGCCGTGCGATGGCATCGGTATCGCCTCCTCGGCAAAAAGAAAGCAGACCGGGTCGAAACTCCCCAGCACTTCTGCTTAAACTAATTAATTAAGTGAAGGGCGCGCCCGCTCCTCTAGAACGGCTCGATCGTGATCGTCACCGACGTCGGCGCGCGGTCGGCGATGAACGAACTGAAATCGCACGAGTCGTCGAACCCGAAGCCGTATGCGAGGCCGCGCACGCTATTCGCATGGATGTACTTCGCGTAGTCGTTGGTCGGTGTCGTCGAGTAGAACTCGCTCGACGTGCACGCCGGGATCGTCGTGTCGATTCCGAGAGTCGAGCGATTCCACGCGCCGGAAAGCGCGTTTGCCATTTGACCCTGAACGAGACACGAGACCGACGGTGCGCCGCCGCATGGTTCGGCAGAAAGCGTTCCGGAGTTTGCGAACACGTCGTAGGTGGTCGGCTCGGCAAACGAGATCGTCGTTTGTCCGGGCTGCGTGAATTGCAGCGCGCCACCGGAGACTTGGCCGGTGTAGGTGCCCCAAGCCGACGTATTCATCGTGAGCGGTTGGCTCGTGTATTTGCTCCACACCGATGCGATGTACGCATCGAGATAGTGTGCGTCGAACGTACCGTTGTCGATCGCGTGGAACGGCGCGATCGCGCGAAGTGGGAGCGTCGTGCCCAAGCCTTGCGCGGGTCCGGTGACCACGGTACCCGACCACCCTGCGGCACTTTGCAGCCCGTTCATGACGGCACTTCGCCCACCGGGCAGCGTGCCGACGGTCTGCGTTCCACTCGAACCGTTAAGCGCGATCTGCAGCGGCAGTCCGAACATATCGACGGCCGTCGTGTTTCCGTTCCAGCCCGTCGAGTTGAACGTAAACTCGACCCAATCGAAGAGCACGTCGTAGTTTGGATCTGACGCCACCCAACCCGGCGGACTATAGGGAACGCCCGAACTCGAAACGGCAATCTTCAGCGGCGCGCCGAGCGAGACGTACATCCGCGCGCCCGAGAGCTGCGGAAGCGGCATGGATAATCCCGACGTCGGCACCGGGATCGAATAGTTCGCATAGCCGCCGACGGCATCGGACGATTTGACTTCCGCGAGCGTCCCTGAAGGGGTGACGCGATACCAATTCCCGTCGGTGCCGAGTCCGACGATATAGACGTATGCGTTCCGATACGCGGACGAGTTCACGATATTCAACGCGATCGAGCCGGCGGGGAGCGCCGATGGCGCGGTCGATGGTGTCGGCGATGGCGTGACCGTCGCACGTGGTGTGGGCGTCGGCGCGCCGCTATGTGCGGGGGTCGACGTCGGGCTTGCCTTAACCGTCGCCGTCGGCGTAGGGGTACTCGTCGCAGCATTCGTTGGCGCGGCGTTACCGCCCGGCGTAGTGAGGGGAGTTCCGCCGCCGCCACTGCATGCGCCAAGCGCGAGTGTCAGCACCAACGACACGCGTTTCATGACGGCGCTTTAGTCGCAGGCCGACGCGGCTACCTACATATCGGCGCGCCGCCAAGCATACTGTGATCGTTGTGACAATTAACGGGGTTTAAAAGGCGCCCGACGAGGCGGATTACGAGAGACATCCTTCTAACACGCTCTTCCACGCTCGTGGGAGAGTACGGGACTGGTGTCCCGCTCGGTCTTCAAAACCGTTGAGGTCTTCGCAAGGGGACCGGTAGGTTCGATTCCTACACTCTCCCGCCACACGTCCACACGCCAGTCCTTTTTAATTCGGCCGTTCGGACTTTCCGGATTTAAGTATCGGTGCTTTGGTTTTCATTCGTTCGAGCAAGTCTGCGATCGGGGTGAGCCTTCATCGCATCGTTCGTTTGAGCGGTGGATCTCGGGCGCATAATGAACGGGTGAATGATAAACCGCTAGGTACCTCGCTCGTACCGTACGCTCGAGCTGCATCGGTCGGCGCAGCTGCTGGTTTGCGCTCTCTCTCACCACCGACCGCGATATTCCGCACGAGCCGTCGCTGGCGTGCGGTCCTTGTTGTTCTCGCCGCCGGTGAGATAATAGGCGACAAATTTCCTCAGGCACCCTCACGGCTGCTCGCACCTGTGCTAATCTGGCGGACATTCATTGCCGGGATTTGCGGCGGCGAGGTAGCCAAGCGTGGAAAAGGCATCCGCGTCATTGGCATTGCCGTGGGATCTCTGTCAGCCATTGCTGCATCCTACGGAGGTTATGCGTTGCGCAAGGAACTTACGGAGAGGCGAAAATGGCCTGGCTTTCCAACCGCCGTCGCCGAAGATGCACTAACGTTACTTTTAGTCCGGTTCGGAATTCGTGGGTCCTAAATGCTCGTAACATCCGCCTCCTAATCTCGAGACCTGAGCAAGCTTCAATGGATGCGCGAGTTACATGGTACTTATCTCGCATGTCTATGAATCGCTTCGAATCAACCCGCGCATTCTCGTCGACGTCGCGCCGGCGAGTATTTGGTGCGCTTACACTTTCTGCGGCGACATTGCTTTGGTCCGGCCCCGCATTCGCGCAATCGCGGACTGCAAACGCCGGCGATCAGGCCTTCGTTACGGCAGCGGCTCGGGGCGGCATGGCCGAAGTTGCGGAGGGCAAACTCGCCGCTTCTAAGACGAACGATCGCGCCGTAAAAGCTTTTGCGGAGAAGATGGTCGCCGACCATACGAAAGCCAACGATCGGCTGATGGCGATCGCGAAGAAGGGTGGCTTCGAGCTCCCGGCGAGCGTCGGCCCGGAAAACGAGCAGCAGAAGGCGTCGTTAACCAAGCTCGGTGGGAAGACGTTCGAAACTGCTTATCTTGATGGTCAGGAAAAAGGCCACGAGAAGATGGAGTTGGTCTTCCAAAAAGAGATCGCCAACGGAAAGAATCCCGACCTCGTTGCGTTCGCGAAAACTACGCTCCCGGTCGTCGAGGAACATCTTTCACTCGCGAAGTCCGATAGCGTCAAAGTGGAAGCGAACACGACGGGCGACCGCGGGACGAAGGCGCAATGAGAAGACCGCCCGTCGCGATTCTGGCCGCGTTGCTCGTCGTTGGAGCCGCGGGCCTACCGACGTCGGGGATCGCGCAGACGCAAGCACTCCCGACGGCACCTGGTGCGAATCGTGCCAGTCAAGGCGGCTTGTCCGAAGCACCCGCATCGCTCCCGAAGGTGCATGGCGCGTCGCCGCTCGAGCCCTATCTCGTGACGTGGCTACTGCCGGTTTCGGGAATCCTCATCGCCGCGCTCTGCCTCGCGATGGACCGCCGCTTGCGCACGAACCGTCCTCACTGAAACTGAAGCCGGCGCGGACGGCCGGCTGGTCGATTGCAGTTTGACGATCCAAACGTCGTCGATACATGCGTCGGTTCCGCGGCCTTCCGTTATCGTTCTGAACGTCTCGTGCTGTCGTCAACGTTTTCGGAGTTGACGATCGCGTCGGCACCGGATTTCTGTTTCGCCATCGTAAGATGCGTTTCGAAACGAACGTTCGCGATCACGCGACCGGCACGCTCGGAAGAGGTGCCGCCATGCGGGTTCGCGCTCGGATTCGCGGGTATGTCGTATCCATGAAGCGCAGCAAGACCGGTTCGCATTTCTCCACGAACGGAACCTCCGGAGGCGAAACGCATCAACGTGCGACCGCCGAAGGTGGGGCGCTCACGACCGCGCAGGGCATCCCCATTGCAGACGGTCAAAATTCGTTGCGGGCCGGCTCGCGCGGACCGACGCTGCTCGAAGACTTTCATTTACGTGAGAAGATCTTCCACTTCGATCACGAGCGTATTCCCGAACGCGTCGTTCACGCACGCGGCTATGGAGCGCACGGATTCTTCGAAACCTATGAATCGCTCTCCGATATTACGCGAGCCGATCTTTTCGCACGCGCCGGCCAGCGGACGGAGGCCTTCGTCCGTTTCTCGACGGTCGGCGGAAGCAAAGGCTCCGCGGATCTCGCGCGTGACGTGCGCGGCTTCGCCGTAAAGCTGTATACGAATGAGGGCAACTGGGATCTCGTCGGTAACAACATCCCGGTCTTCTTCATTCAGGATGCGATCAAGTTTCCCGACCTGATCCACGCTGCGAAGCCGGAGCCGGACCGCGACTTTCCGCAAGCGCAGACCGCGCACGATAACTTCTGGGATTTCATCTCGCTCATGCCCGAGAGCATTCACATGGCGCTTTGGATTATGTCGGATCGCACGATCCCGCGCTCTTTCCGCTTTATGGAAGGCTTTGGCGTCCACACGTTCCGTTTCGTCAACGAAGCCGGTAAATCGACATACGTCAAGTTCCACTGGAAACCGAAGCTCGGCTTGCAATCCGTGACGTGGAACGAAGCGCTCAAGATCAACGGAGCCGATCCCGACTTCCACCGGCGCGACTTGTGGAACGCCATCGACACCGGTGCGTTTCCGGAGTGGGAACTCGGGCTACAGCTCTTCGACGACGCGTTCGCGGACAAATTCGAATTCGACATCCTCGATCCGACGAAATTTATCCCCGAGGAACTCGTTCCGGTGCGCCGCGTCGGCCGGCTCGTGCTCGACCGGCTGGTCGACAATTTCTTTGCCGAAACCGAACAGGTCGCGTTTTGCACGGGTAACGTCGTGCCGGGTATCGATTTTACGAACGACCCGCTCTTGCAAGGGCGCAACTTTTCGTATCTCGATACGCAACTTAAGCGGCTCGGCTCGCCCAACTTCACGTTCTTACCGGTGAACGCACCGAAATGTCCCTTCAGCACGTTTCAGCAAGACGGGCACATGGCCGTGGGTAATCGGCGTGGGCGCGTGAACTACGAGCCAAATTCGTACGAAGGCGCCGATCACGGGCCCGGTGAGCCAACGGGCGGGTACGTCTCGTTTCCCGAACCGCTAACTGGCGATAAACAACGTGTCCGCTCGGCGACGTTCGCCGATCACTATAGTCAAGCGCGGCAGTTCTACGTGAGCCAAACCGACGTCGAACAACGGCACATTGCAACCGCTTTCACGTTCGAGCTGAGCAAGGTCGACGACCCGCTCGTTCGCGAGCGCATCGTCGGGCATCTGCGACACGTCGACGAGCCCCTCGCGACTAAGGTTGCGGCTGGGCTCGGTATGCGTAACCTGCCCACACCACCTAAGCCGGCACGAGAGCCGGTCGTCGACCTGCCTCCGTCCCGTGCGTTGAGCATCGCGCTCAACGGGCCCGCGTCGTTCGAAGGTCGTAAACTCGGCGTTCTCGTAAGCGATGGCGTTTCGGCGAAGCTCGTATCAGGGCTCGTGCGTGCGATGAAAGCAACGAAGGCGACCATCGAAGTTGTCGCGCCCGCGATCGTCGGCGTTGAAGCAGACGATGGAACGATAATCGAAGCGCAGCAGCAACTTGCGGGAGGCCCATCAGTCGTGTACGACGCCGTGGTGCTCGCATTCGGGACTACGGGCTCGGAGACGCTTTCGAACATGCCCGCCGCGCGAGATTTCGTCGCGGACGCCTACGCGCATTGCAAGTACATCGGCTACACGGAAGGTGCTGCGGAGCTTCTAAATGCTGCGCTCGGCGACCAGCCCCTCGATGAGGGAGTCGTCGTACTCGATGGCAAGCCAAGCATCGACGCATTTATTAACGAGCTCGTGAACCTCCGCGTGTGGTCGCGCGAGAAGCCGAACGACACCACGGCAATTCCGTCAGCCAACGGCAAGCCGAACGCGAGGACGGCGGTCAAGACGAGGCCCACAAAGCCGGCGGCGAAGCGCTAAGGCTTCGCCATCTCGAGCGCGCGTAACACGTCATCGCGGACGCACGAGCGTTCGGTAACTCTGCGG
>Ga0116226_10004927_pt1 | contig 11873 bp, 8 predicted proteins | sample S1TSphfallax_FD_89692 | JGI IMG/M metagenome (GOLD analysis project Ga0116226, IMG submission 89692) | Host-associated microbial communities from peat moss isolated from Minnesota, USA - S1T2_Fa - Sphagnum fallax MG | ecosystem: Host-associated > Plants > Peat moss > Unclassified | place: USA... | reverse complement strand
TTGGCAGGATTGCTGCCGTTTTAAGGGGTTGTTAAGTCATCAGGTCATATGATGAATTTGAAAGCGGCAGCGTGCCCCGGTTTTTCAACAGGGCGGCGAAGTCGGCGGCCGGGACCGGGCGGCTGAACAGGTAGCCCTGGCCGGAGCGGCAGCCCTGGGCGACGAGGAATTGTTGCTGCGCGGCGGTTTCGACGCCTTCGGCGAAGACTTCGAGATTGAGGCCCTTGCCGAGGGCGACGATCGTGCGGACGATCGTCGCGTCACTGGAATCGTCGCTCATCTGGCGCACGAAGCTCTGGTCGATTTTGAGCTTGTCCACCGGCAGCTTGCTGAGATATTTGAGCGAGGAATAGCCGGTGCCGAAATCGTCGATGGCGAGGGTGAGGCCGAGGCGGCGCAGCGCGTTCATGCGCTCCAGCATGTCACGCGAGCAATCGACCAGCATGCTTTCGGTCAGTTCGAGCTCGATCATATCCGGCGTGGCGCCGGTTTCGCGCAGCAGGGATTCGATCGTTTCGACGAAATCGGCCTGCTCGAACTGAACGCCAGAGACATTGACGGCGATTTTCCGGATTCCGAAGGCGGCGCGCCATTCGCGGATCTGGGTCATGCTGGTCTTGAGCACCCAGGCGCCCAGCGGCACGATGAGCCCGGATTCCTCGGCCAGCGGGATGAACTCGGCGGGCGGCTGGCGGCCGAGCGCCGGGTGGTCCCAGCGCAACAGGGCCTCGGCGGCGATGATGGCGCCGGACCGCAAATCGAGGATCGGCTGGTAATGGATGACGAATTCCTGATTGTCGATCGCCGCGTGCAGGGATTGCCGCAGCAGCAGCCGGTTGCGGATGCGATCATCGATGTCGTGCGTGTAGCGGCAGATCTGGCCAAGGCCGAGACGCCTGGCCTCGTAGAGGGCGATGTTGCCGCGCTTGATGTATTCCGACACGGCGGTCTGGCCGTCCGGGTCCTCATCGCGCGACGAGGCGATGCCGATATTCACGGCGATCCGGCACTCGCTCACCTCAGAATCAGTCGGCTCTCCGGCCGGCGCGTTCAGGACGGCGAGCAGCATCGGTTCGGCCAGCGCCGCGCCGATCTCAAGCGGCAGGTGCGAAATCTCGTCTTCCGTCATGCCGGTCTTGAGGACCGCGAATTCGTCGTCGGCCGTGCGGGCGACGATGGCGCCGTCGCCGGCGAGGCGTTTCAAACGTTCCGCGGTCTTGCGGATGATGAGGTCGCCGCGCGCGACTCCCAGCGTGCTGCTGATGGCCCGGAACTCGCCGATGGCGATGAAGACCATGGCGAAGGGCAGTTTGTTCTGCGCGGCTTCCTGGACCGCTTTCTCAAGGGCGTTTTCCAGGACCAGCCGGTTGCCAAGCCCGGTCTGCTTGTCGTGGTAGGTGAGATAGAAGAGTTCCTCGGCCGCGCGTTTTTCGGCGGAGATGTCGGTGCCGAACCCGTCCCAGATGAAGGTGCCGTCGTCCAGGCGCCTGATCTGGGCGTTGCTGCTGACCCAGAGCTCCCTGCCATCCAGCGTCTGCATGCGAAGCTCCATCTCGAGCCTGGTGAAGTCGCGCGCCGACTGGCGGATGGATCTGGCGACGCGTTCCTGGTCCGGGGGCGAGACGAATTTCAGGATGTCCGGCCGCTCGCCTGCGGGGTCGAGGGGAACGCCGAGCATCTTGTAGAGCGAGTCGCTGACGAAGGGGTGGTAGATATGGCCGTCCGGGGACATGGCGCGCTGGAAGAAATAGCCCTTCATGTTGTCCAGGATGGCGGCGAACTGGGCGCGCAGGTCATCGCGCGCCTTTTCAGCCTGTTTCAGCGGGGTGATGTCCCAGTTGGTGCCGATCATGCGCGAGGGCTGGCCGTCCGAATCGCGCATCACCTGGCCGGAGGCGCGCAGATGATGGATGCTGCCGTCGTTCCAGACGACCTGGAATTCGGTGTTGTAGAGCTTCGCACCGCTCAGCGCGTCCGAAATGGCCTGTTCGGTCGCGGCGCGATCGTGGGGATGCAGATGGCTACGCCAGATTTCGTAGCTGGAGACGCCGTTCTCGGGTTCGAGGCCGTAAAGGCGATACATCCAGTCGTCCCAGAGCATCAGGTCGTTCTTGATATCCCATTCCCAGATGCCGATTCCGCTGCTGTCGATGGCAAGGGTGAGGCGCTGCAGCACCGTCTCGAGGTCGAGGGTTGCCAGTCCCTCGGATTCTACCGACCAGGCGCCCGCCTGCGGCACGTCCGGCTCGCTTGATCGGGTGATGAATTCAGCATGTTTGGCGCGCGAGGGAGGGCTCACCGGGAGATGAAGTTCGAACGCATTGCTCGCTTTTGCCCGTAGAAAGTTGATCAATGAGTCATCCCTTGGTCGGCGGTGGCGTTCCCAGCGGAAACGCCGGTGGTGGCGGCAGGACAAATACCCGCGCGGGTATCTGCTTTGGCAGGCGGCATGATTTTGCAGGGGCAATCCATGCGTAAGCACGGTAAGATTTAGTGAACGTTAATTTCAATCACATGCACCCTAGATTGCAATTTAGCTAGTTAATTCGCCGTGGGGAAAAATTTTGCGGAGTGATAAGCAGTTACTTTTTTGAAAAAAAGTAACCAAAAAACTTTTGCTTCCTGCGGGCTGAGGCGCAATGGGAGAAACTGCCCCTGGTAAGCAGAAGTTTTTTGCTTCCCCGGGCGGGGCGCCTTTTTTTCAAAAAAGAAGGGCTTGCTTGCCGCCGGTGCAACGCCTCAGGCGGCGGCGGCGGCGGGAAGGAGGGCTGCGGTGCGAAACCAGATGATCGTGCGTTCCAGGCCTTCGTCGAGCGAGACTTCGGGCTGCCATTGGAGCAGGGATTTGGCGAGCGTGATGTCGGGGCGGCGGCGGCAAGGGTCGTCGACGGGCAGAGGGCGGAAGACGATGGCGGAGTGCGAGGCGGCGAGTTTGCGGATTTTGATGGCGACGTCTTCGATTGTCAGCTCGTTGGGGTTGCCGAGGTTGATGGGGTGGGTGAGCGGGCGGTCGTGCAGCATCAGGGCCAGCAGGCCGGCGATCAGGTCATCCACGTAGCAGAAGGAGCGGGTTTGCGAGCCGTCCCCGTAGACCGTGATGGAGGCGTCCGCGAGGGCCTGGGCGACCATATTGGAGATGACCCGGCCGTCGCTGGCGCGCAGGCGGGGGCCGTAGGTGTTGAAGATGCGGGCGACGCGGACATCCGCGGCGCGCTTGCGCAGGTAGTCGAAGCACAGGGTTTCGGCGGCGCGCTTGCCTTCATCGTAGCAGGCGCGCGGGCCGATGGGGTTGACGTTGCCGGTATAGGTTTCGGGTTGCGGATGGACGTTCGGGTTGCCGTAGACCTCGCTGGTGGAGGCCTGCAGGAGGCGGGCGCCATGGGCGGCGGCGAAGGCGAGGAGGTTGTTGGTGCCGACGACGCTGGTCATCATCGTGTGCACGGGGTCGAGCTGGTAGAGCGGCGGCGAGGCGGCGCAGGCGAGGTTGAAGACGTAGTCCGCCTGCAGGCCGGGCGGGAGCGGGTGGATGATGTCGTGCTCGATGAAGGTGAAATGCGGTTCGCGGAGCAGATGGTCGATATTGTCGAGCGTGCCGGTGAGCAGGTTGTCGAGGCAGATGACGTTCCAGCCGGCGATGATGAGATGGTCGCAGAGATGCGAGCCGACAAAGCCCGCGCCGCCGGCCACGAGTGCGGTTTTGCTGTGTCGTGAGGTCATGGTCCGGCTCCTGCTTGTTCGGCGGTTCTGGCGCGGGGCGCCGGGCTGGTGGCGATGGCGGATTCCAGCGCCGCCGCGCGGTACGCGGCAGTGTGGCGGGAGAGACAGGCTGCGCGGCCGGCGGCGGCGATGTTTGCGCGCTCAGAGTCCGGGCGGGAGAGGGCGGCGAGGACATCCCCCGGCGTTTGGGCGATGAGGATTTCGCGGTCCGGGGTGAAGAAGGTTTCCAGGCCCGGCCAGGAATCGCTGATGATGGGGGCGCCGCAGGCGCTCGCCTCGAACAGGCGGACGGAGGGGCTGTAGCCGGCGGCGATCATGTCCGCGCGGGTGATGTTCAGGGTCCAGGCTTGCCCGCTGTAGAAGGCGGCGTGGTCGGCGGGGGCGAGATGCTCGATGCGCTCGACATTGCCGGGCCAGGCAATGTCGGCGGGGTAGAGCGGGCCGGCGACGACGAATTTGCGGTCCGGGGCCTGGCGGGCGGGCTCGAGCAGGAGGCGTTCGAGGGCGGGCTGGCGGTCCGGGCTGTAGGTGCCGAGATAGCCGAGATCCCAGCTTCGGGTGACGGGTTGCGGCTGATACCGCGTCTCGTCCACGCTGCAGTAAAGCGGGAGCGCGCGGCGGGCGCCGTGGCGGGTTTCGAGGTCTTTCAGGGTCGGGCCACCGGTGAAGGAGAAGTAAATGTCGAAGAGCGGAATCGTGTCGGAGGAGAGGTAGTCGATGCTCCGGTCTAGCCCGGCGAGGGTTACCGGAGTGTCAATGTCGTAGAAGGCGAGGGCGCCGCGGACCCAGTGGCGCAGGCGGCGGGCGACCTCGATTCCGTCCGGGACGTAGGAGCCGAGGATGACGGCGTCGGCCGCTTCGATGGCGGCGCGGTGGTGCGCCAGGCCGGCGAGGTCGTCGTAATAGGCGAGGGCGCAGAAATCCGGGTCGGGCAGGTCGCGGTTGGCGGCGTACCAGGGTTTTTCGCGCTCCAGGAACAGGATGGAATGGCGCTTGCCGAGTTCGCGCAGGAGGGCGCGGTAGGTGGTGGCGTGGCCGTTGCCCCAGGAGGAGCTGAGGCTGAGTCCGAGGATGACGAGCTTCATGCGGCGTGGCGGGTGTGGCGGTTGCGGATGTCGGTGAGGAGCTGGTCGACCTGGGCGGCGCGGCGGTCGTAGGTGTGCTCGGCGAGGATGCGGGCGCGGGCGCGGGCGCCGATCGCTTGCGCACGCGCGGGGGTGAGGGCGCGCAGGTGGTCCGCGACGTCGGCGCCGTCGCGGGCGACGAGGATTTCCTCATTGGGCTGGAGGAAGAGCTCGATGCCTTCCCAACGGTCGGTGAGCAGGCAGGCGCCGGCGCCGGCCGCTTCGAAGATGCGGGTGGCGGGGGAGAAGCCGGTGGCCGCCATGCTGTCGCGGGCGATGTTGAGGACGGCGCGGGCGGAGCTGTTGAGGGCGTTGTGGCGGGCGGTGCCAAAATGGCCGAGGCGGCGGACATTGGGGGTGACCGGCTTGTCCGCCCAGCCGGAGCCGGCGAGCAGGAAGGTGAGGTCCGGCAGGGCGGCGGCGGGGGCGAGGAAGAAGGAGTCGACGCGGGCTTCGCGGTCGGGCAGGCGGTTGCCGAGGAAGACGAGGTCGGCGGTGAGGTCGGGCGCGGGCGCGACGGGGAAATGGGTGGCGGGGTCGAGCGCGTTGTAGATGGGGACGCAGAGACGGGCGCCGAGGGCAAGGTAGGCGTCGATCACCGGGGCGCCGCCGCCATAGGTGAGGACGGCGTCGAGGCGCGGGAGGGTCTGGCGGATGGGGTGGGCGGGCGATTGGGCGATCGCGGCGAGGGTGGCGGGGGCGTCGACGTCCCAGAAGAGGCGGATGGCGTCGGGGCGGGCGGCAGCGGTGACGCCGGCGAGCAGTTCGTCGTCGAAGACGCCGACGCCGCTGGCTTTGACGACCACGTCGGCGGCTTCGGCTTCGGCGATGACGGCGCGCAGGCCTTCGGTTGTGGCGGGGTAGACGACGCTCGCGGCCCAGGCGGGCGGGTCGATGTCGCGGTGGGATTGGCGGTCGAAGGCGTCCGGTTCGTAGAAGGTGATGGAATGGCCGCGCGCGGCGAGGGCGCAGAGCAGGCCGCGATAATAGGTGGCGGCGCCGTTCCAGTAGGAGGAGAGCAGGCTGGAGCCGTAGAAGGCGATGCGCATCAGGCGGCTTCCTGGCCTGCGGCGCCCAGGGCTTGGGCGATGGCGAGGAGTTCGCGGGCGCGGTGGGCGCAGGTGTGGCGGGCGCGGATGGTGGCGAGGCCGGCGGCGGCGAGGCCGTCGCGCAGAGCGGGGGCGTGCAGGAGGTCGGACATCAGGCGTTCCATTTCGGCTTGGTTGTTGGCCTGCAGGAAATCTTCGCCGGGGGTGAAGAGCGATTCGGTGTCGCGCCAGGGGGCGGACAAGAGGGGGATGCCGCAGGCCAGAGCCTCGAACACGCGGATGGTGGGGATGCCGGGGAGGTGGGTGACGTAGAAGCGGCGAGGGACGTGCAGGGTGAACAAATGGCGGGCGAAGATGTCGGGGGCGCGGGCGTTCGCCAGCCAGCCGCGATAGGCGATGCCGGCGCGAGCGAGTTCGGTCCTGGCGTCTTCGGGGTAGCGGACGCCGTAGATGTCGAAGGGCACGCCGAGGCGGGCGACGGGGGCGAGCATGTAGTCGCGGAGTTCCTGGGTGCGCTCGCCGTCGCCCCAGTTGCCGATCCAGACGGCGCCCTTGCGTTCGGTGGGCGCGGCGGGCGGATGGAAGAGGGCGGTGTCCGCGGCCTCGTGCCAGGTGAAGGCGCGGGCGCCCCAGCCGTGGCGGCGATAGGCTTCGCCGAGAGTCTCGCCGAACGCGAGGACGCCGTCATAGGCGGAGAGGTCGTAGCGGGCCATCGCGTCCGGCTCGCTGACCATGCGGTGATGGGTGTCGTGGAACAGGAGGAGGAAATTGTTGTGACGGCGGAGGCGGCCGATGCGGGCGACCAGAGCGGGGTCGTTCCATTCGTGGACGATGACGATGTCGGCGCCGTCGAGCGCATGGTCGATGGCCGCGTTGATGTGGGTGCGGGAGGCGAGGGTTGGAAAGGCGGCTGCGAAATCGGCTTCGGCTTGCGGGTTTTCTTGCAGGAGGTTTTCGCGGCTCCAGCTTTGCGCGGGTTCGTGGATGGTGACGTCGTGGCCGGCGGCGACGAGGGCGCGCATGACGCCGCGCAGGAAATGAGCGTTGCCGTGATTCCAGCAGGAGATCAGGGAATGAGTGAAATAGACGATTTTCACGGTTGAAGGCCGTGAGTTAAGGAAGAAGGGAAGCAGTTACTTTTTTGAAAAAAAGTAACCAAAAAACTTTTGTTTACGGTGGGCGTTGGCGCGGTCGGTGCCAGGGCCCGCAGGAGCGAAAGTTTTTTTGCTTCTTTTTTTTCAAAAAAAGAAGCGCTTGCTTGCCTTGCCCTGCTCATGCCGCGGACGCGCGGGCGGTGGGCGCGAGCAAGGCGCGGTATTCGTTCCACATCGCGGCGGCGCAGCGTTTTTGGGTGTAGCGGGCGGCGCGGGTCTGGGATTTGAAGCCCCAATGGCGACAGAGTTTTGGGCTGACGTGGAGGTCGCGCAGGGTTGTCGCCCAGAGGTTCGGGGCTTTGGGCGGGAGGAAGATGGCGGCGTCCGACCAGAGTTCGCGGAAGCTGGGGATGTCGGCGAGGACGAGGGGCAGGCCGGACTGGGCGGCTTCGAGGACGGCGAGGCCGAAGGGTTCGTAGAGGGCGGGGGCGGCGAAGATGCGGGCGTTCGCGATGGCGGCCTGCATGGCGGGGGCGGAGAGGGCGCCCAAACGTTTCACCGCGCGCAGGGTGATGCTGGCGCCGTTGGGGCCTTCCAGGGGACCGGCGGCCTGGATGGGGATGTCGAGTTTCGCCGCGGCCTGGTCGAGGAGGGCGATGTTCTTGGCTGCGTCCCAGAGGCGGCCGGCGGCGAGGATGCCGGCGGGGGTTTCGGGGCGGCGGGACGGCCAGGCGGGGTCGCGGCCGTTATGGACGGTGCGGATGGGGCGGCCGGCGGCGTAGATTTCGCGGGCGGCGTCGGCCAGGGCGGTGGTGGGGGCGATGATGGCGTCGGCGGCGGCGAGGCCGGCGGCGAGGGCCTCCATGCGCCAGCAAAAATCCGGCGGCGGCGGGGCGTCGCCGCGGACGGCGCGCCACCAGGTGCCGACGCAGGAATGCAGGACGGCGAGCACCGGGGCGGGAAAGCGGGCGGGCGCCGCGAGGGCGGGGGTGTGGAGCTGGACGAGGCAGACGCCGAGGCGGCGGGCGAGGGCGGCGAGGTCGTGCGAGGCGGCGGCGAGGGTTTCGGCGGACGGGGCGGTCCAGTCGAGCGGCAGGCCGGTGATGTGGATGGTGGCGCCGGCGGCTTCGGCTTCGCGGATCTGCGCCGGCGTCGGGGCGGGGCCGAGGATGGCGATGTCGACCTGGGCGTGGCGGCGCGCAATCTCGCCGGCGAGGTCGAGCGTGTAGACCCAGACGCCGCCGACGGCGTCGGTCGTGAGCAGGATGCGGCGCGGGTCGCGGCTCATCGTTGCTCCAGCGCGGCGAGCGGCAGCGGCTGGCCGTCCTGGATGTCGCTGAAGGAGTCGAACTGGGCGAGGTAGTGGTCGAGGGCGCGTTCCCAGGCGTGATCGTCCGGCGCGCCGAAGAGGCGGCGGTATTCCGGGGCGCTGGGATAGGGGAAGAGCGGCACGGGGTCGTTGGCCCAGATGCCGTTGCGGTCCATCTCGGCGCGCCAGGCGGCGACGAGGGGCATTTCGTTTTCCTCCGCGCGGATCAGGTTGGCCTGGACGAAGGGGACGGAGCGGCGGGCGTGGAAGAGCAGGGCGCTGAGTTGGTCGGTATCGAGCTTGCACTTCTTGGCGAGCAAGGCGCGGCCTTCGACGGTGAGGCTTTCGACGCCGGCCTCGATGGAGACGCAGCCGGCGGCGCCGAGCAGGTCGAGCATGTCCGGCTTCCAGAGGTCGATGCGGGTCTGGATGCCGAATTTGATCTTGCGGTCGCGCAGGGCCTCCAGCAGGTCCGGGCGGGGGAGGAAGATTTCGTCGATGAAGTAGATGTAGGCGACGCCCTGGGCGATCAGGCCGTCGATCTCGGCGAGCAGGATCGGGAGGTCGCGTTTGCGGTAGCGGTCGCGGAAATCGATTTTGGCGCAGAAGGTGCAGGCGTAGGGGCAGCCGCGGGAGGCTTCGACTTCGGCGCCGGGGCCGGCGGGTTCGGTGTCGAAGCGGTGGTGGTGGTGGGTGTGGCCGGTTACCCAGTCTTGCGGCCAGCGCAGTGCCGGGGTGTCGGTGAATTTGGTGGCGGCGGGGTCGCCGATGATTTGCAGTTGGCCGTCGGCGTCTAGGAAGGCGGTGCCTGGGATGTCGCGGCGGGCGGGGGCGTCGGCGAGGGCGGCGATGACGTCCTCGCATTCGCCGCGGATGACGATGTCCACGCCGAGTTTGCGCAGCACCGGGGCGGGGGTGGCGGAGCCGTGCGGGCCGACGGCGATGGTGAGGCCGGCGGCGGGGCCGAGGGCGGCCAGCATTTCCCGGGGGACGCGCAATTCAGGCGGCGCGCAGCGCCAGAACAGGTAGGTGGGCGCGGTGGTCACCACCGTCATGTCCGGGGCGAAGGCGCCGACCAGGGCGGCGATGGCTTCGCTGTTGAGATGCTGGATCTGGCCGTCGAGCATCAGGGTTTGGTGGCCGGCGCGATCCAACCGGGCTTTGGCGTAGCCGAGCTCGAGCGGCAGATGCGGGGCGCGGCAGCCGAAATAGATGCTGTTGCGGTAGTCCCAGAGCGGGTTGATGAGGGCGATTTTCATGCGGTCACCTTGCGGGCGGACTCGCCGGGCAGGGCGACGTTGTGGCGGGCGGCGATTTCGCGCAGCAGCAGCAGCGTGCCCTCGCGCCAGGGTTTCGGCTTGGGCAGGCGAAGCGCGCTGCGGGCGCGGCGGTTGTCCGCCACGAAATAGCGCTGGTCGTGCGGGCGCCAGTCGGCGAAGCCGTAGTCGATCGGCCGGCCGAGAGCGGATTCCAGGTGGCTGAGGAGCTGGACCAGGCTGACGGCGTTGGCGGGGCCGCCGCCGAGGTTGAAGGCGCGGCCCGCGACCTCGCCGATGCGCTGCCAGGCGGCGGCGTAGGCGCCGATGGCGTCGCTGACGAACAGGATGTCGCGGACCTGCCGGCCGTCCCCGAACAGGGTGATGGGTTTTTCCTGCACCGCTTGCAGCATGAAATGGGCGACCCAGCCCTGGTCCTCGGTGCCCAGCTGGCGGGGGCCGTAGATGCAGCTCATGCGCAGTACGCAGGTGGGCATGCCGAAGCTGTGGGCGTAGTCGAGGACGTATTGGTCGGCGGCACCCTTGGAGCAGCCATAGGGGGTGGCGAAGGAGAGTTGAAAATCCTCGTTGAGGCCGTCGGCGCGGAGCTGGGCGTCGCGGGGCGCCCAGGCATCGTCGTGCAGGTCGAGGCCGACCTGGTCGAGATTGCCGTAGACCTTGTTGGTGCTGGCGAAGATAAGGGGCGTTTTGGCGCCGCGGCGGCGCAGGGATTCCAGCAGGTTGAAGGTGCCCTGGATGTTGGTCTGCAGGTCGTCTTCCGGATCCTCGAAACTGGTGGTGACGGCGACCTGGGCGGCGAGGTGGAAGGTCGCGGCGAGGTTTTCGGTGGCCTGGTCGAGGGCGGCGCGGTCGCGCACGTCGCCCAGGGTGAAGGCGATGCGCTTGGGGTGGCGGCGGCGCAGCCATGCGAGGTTCTGTTCGACCCCGGGACGCGCGAGGGCGTCGAAGAGCAGGACGTGCTCGCCTTCGGCGGCGAGGCGGTCGGCAAGGTTGGCGCCGATGAACCCGGCGCCGCCGGTGATGAGGACGGGTTTGACCGTGGTGACGGCGGGCGCGGCGAGGGTGGCGGCGGAAATGGCGCGGACGGCTTCGGCGCCGCCCTCGCGCAGCAGGCGGCCCAGGAGTTTCGGGCGGCCGTCGGCGCGGTCGGCGCCGAAATGATAGTGGCGTTCGTCGAAATGCGCGCCTTCCTGCACGACGATTTCGGGGGCGAGGTCGCGCAGGGCGTACCAGTAGACGCGGTCGACCGGGGCGGCGGCGGCTTCGGTGAAGGCTTCCAGCTGGCGGGCGGGATCCTGGCGCCAGGTGGCGTAGCCGGTTTCGGTGACCCAGAGCTCGGCATTGGGGTTGAAGGGGGCGATGGTGGCGCGGATGTCCGCCGCGATGTTGGGCCAGCCGCGCCAGATGCCGGCGTGTTTGGATTCCCAGGTGTCGGGGAAGCCGTGGATGCCGATGGCGTCGACGACGCCGAGCACGCCGCGTTCGCCCATCAGGCGGAGCCAGTTGAGGTCGATGGGGCAGCAGGCCGGCAGGACGACGAACTTGCCGCGCTGCTGCGCCCAGTAGGCGGCGGCGCCCAGCATTTCGGAGAATTTCAGCCAGTCGCGGTCGAGCCGCCAGTCCCAATCCAGGAGGTTGTTGGGCTCGTTCCAGAGCTCGACGGCGGCGAAGTTCGCGCCGTGGCGGTCGATGACGAGGTCGACGAAGTCGGCGAAGGATTTGAGGTCGCGCGGCGGGCCGGAGGTGCGTTGGTTCTCGGCGAGGTCGGGCGGGGTGTAGTGCAGGCAGGGCAGCAGGTCGAAGCGGCTTCCCAGCATGTCCAGCAGCCAGTCATACCAGGCCGCGCCGCCGGGGGCGCGGTAGTCGGCCCAGGAGAGATGGGTGCGCAGGTGGCGGATGTTCATGGCTTCGAGGGCGTCGGCGGCGGCGCTGGCGAGCTCGCGTTCGCCGAGGCGGAACCATTGGACGAAGCCGAGGGCGGGGGGTGGCGTCACGCGACGAGGCCCCTGGCTTCGAGCTCCTTGCGGGCGTCGAGGACGCGGTCCGTCGCGGTCTGGCGGGCCAGCCACTCGGCGAGTTCGGGGACGCCGTCTTCCAGGGTGCGGCGGGGGACGAAGCCGAGCGTTTCGCGGGCGTGGCTGAGATCGGCGAAGCAGTGGCGGATGTCCCCCGCGCGGGCCTTGTTGAGGAATTCAGGGGCGATGTCCTCGCGGCCCATGGCGCGGGCGAGGAGGAGGGCGACGTCTTCGACCGTGGTGTTGACGCCGCTGCCGATGTTGAAGACGCCGCCGGCGGCGCGCGGT
>Ga0116226_10004926_pt1 | contig 11874 bp, 13 predicted proteins | sample S1TSphfallax_FD_89692 | JGI IMG/M metagenome (GOLD analysis project Ga0116226, IMG submission 89692) | Host-associated microbial communities from peat moss isolated from Minnesota, USA - S1T2_Fa - Sphagnum fallax MG | ecosystem: Host-associated > Plants > Peat moss > Unclassified | place: USA... | reverse complement strand
TGATTGAATTATCAAAATAAACGTAAAAGCAAACTGATCATGGCTACTGCCGGTGATACTAGTTCAAATCAAATGGAACGTCTTACGACATGTCCTGTTTGTTTGGATAAATTTCGTACACCAAAACTTTTACCATGTATGCATACATTTTGTTTAGTACCATGTTTAACAAATCTTGTTGATCCACGAGCACGTTCATTACGTTGTCCTGAATGTCGTCGAGAACATCCGATTCCACCAGGTGAAAAATAAAAATTTTCTCTTTTGGAATTTATTGAAATGATAAATTTCTTTTCAGGTGGAGTTCAATCATTTCCTGCTAATTTAACTATGATTGGATTTCTTGATCTTCAACCATCAAATTCTAGTCAACCTGATCGTTGTTTTGTATGTAACGAACAAAAACAAGTTATTAAATGTCATGATTGTTCAAAATATATTTGTTCTGATTGTCGTGAAGGACATTTACGTGAAGCATCTTATAATATAAGTTCACTTGTTAGTCAACTTCGTCGTACATTACCAACATTAAGTGATAAAATAGCTTCTTATGAACAAAGAGTCAATAGTGTTAAAACAAATCATGAACAAATTCAACGAGAAATAACATCAGCTATTGCAACATTAATTGAAGAATTAAAACATCGTGAAACAGCATTATTTACTGAAGCGGAAGTTTATATGCAATCACAATTACGGTATTTAAAAAAAAATTGAATAAATTAAATGGATTTATTTATTTATTTAGAATGTTTCGTTTACAACAAGAAACAGCTGAAGTTGAATTAGCAAGTGTCGCAAGTTTTTGTGAATCTGTCGAAACATCACTTTCCAAGTAAAATTCTTTTGTTGCTTCTCTTTTTATCTAAATTAATTTTTTTTTCTGAAGTGCACAAACAATCAATGATGTTGATTTAGCCAATATGAGATCACAATGTAATCGTTATTCACAACAAATTGATACATTACAATCTCAAATGCCAACTGATGTCCAGAAGGTGAGCAGGTAAAGAATTAAAGAATACATATCTATAATCAATAATCTTGTCTAGTTACGATTTACATTTGACAATCAAACAGAAATATCATCAGATATTCAAAATTTTGGTCGGTTAATTGAAATATCAAGAGAACAACGATCACAAAATTCAGCAAATCAATTTGTTCAAACCCAACAACCAAGATTTCCAGTACAAGGACATCCTCAATCAGCTGCACATTATGTAACAACAGTACCACATCCAATGTATCATCAAGAACAAAATAATCAATGTAAATCTATATTAATAAAAAAAAACGAGTAGTTTACTTATATTTTGTTTTAGATCGACATTTAGAAAATCTTTATTATTCACGTGGTTCAGCACCATTACGACCACCATTACCATCTCAAACATTTGCTTATCATCCAACACGCAATCCTTTTTCAGGAAGTGTTGATAATCCATTTGTCGATCTTAATTTTACAGTACCTGCTCGTTCTTCAACATCATCTTATACAGCATCATGGGATCAACCCTCGATTCGTCGTTCTTCATCAATCTTCGGTCCGAATCCATTTGCAACGCCTAATAATCGACCAGCTCAACGCCCACAAGCACCGCCAGCATCTGAATCATCACCTCGTCGAAATTATGTCACAAGTACTACTGCAGGTCGATCACTCGAAGGTGATGATCGACCAATTTTTGGTGGTGCAGGTGGAAATGGAGGTGGAGGAAGAGGTCGAGTTCCTGCTACTGCATCTATTCAAGAACAGGAACCGCCACCACCCGTTGATCGACAACGACGCGGGACATTTGCAGTGCAGGAACCCAGTTTACCTAATCTACCACAATCCGGTGCTCAACGACCTCGTGATACTGTGGCTGTTCCAGATCTTTATAATGTAAGACCAAGAAATCGTGCTCAAACACCCGTTACTTTCACTATTGATCTCAATCAAACACCTCAATCATCTGATTCACAAGCAACTGGTGGTGGAACTTCTTAAGATTTTTTTTTATTTTACATGTTATAGATCACTTCTGCTTATTCCATGGATTGCTTATATTATTGTTTGTTGTTTTTCTTTTTCACAAAATTATCTGTATTCTATATTAAATGTTAAATACAATAAAGTTTAACTACGCTGTGACATTAAAGTTATTCGTTGTTGATAATCAATTAAATCTTGTGTTTTAATTTTATTGATCTAAAAATAATGTGATATAAAAATTTTGAAGATAAAGAAAGAATTTACATACAATATTTTCATATTCTTTTATTTTATTATTTAATTCTATAACACGTTGTTTTAATTTAATATGTGTTTCATTATGTTGTAATAATTGTGTATCTGTTTGTTCAAGACGTTCATAAACATTTGATAATTTCGTTCGTAATTCTTGATTTTCAATAGTTATTTCTTGAACAATTTCATTTTTTTGTTCAAGAATTGTTTCAATTTCATTGGTTAATTGTCGAGAATATAAACGTAATTTATTTAAGATTGTATTTTGACTACAAACAAGATCTTCAAGATAAGATAATGATTGATGACGTTCTAATTCAAGATTTTCAATGGTTCTATGATAATCTTGTTCACGTTTATTTAATATAACCGTTATTGCATCAATATTTTCTTCGCGTGATCGTTCAAGAGTTTGTTTAATACTTTTTAACATTAAATTCTACAACAAAAAATTTTCAATTTTTTGGTTTAGAAAAAAAAAGGAAAATACTTCTCGAGTGAGACGATTTATTTCTTCTGTTAATTCGAGACAATGTTTTTTTGAATTAAGTAATTCACTTTCAATATCATTAAAACGATTTTGAGTGGAACCAAGTTGATGACGAAGTTGAAGTATATCCTATTAGATAAAAAAAAGAGATTCTTCGAAGTTTTCAGAAGAAGATTTCTTACTTGATTACTTTGTAATAATAATTTTTCAAAATCTGTTCGAATCTGCATCGTATTCGAATTTGCTTGATCACGTTCACGCATGGCTTTTTGGATTTGAAGTTTAACAGAATCCGAAGCCTTGAAAAATTCAAGTGATAAGATTTAGAAAACTAATTCATTACCTGACTTAAATCAATTTCTTGTCTTTGAATTCGATTTTTCCATTCATCTAAATCTGCTGCTAGAGAAGTTTTTTCTCTAGCTAATCGATCAATAGTTAATTCATATTGTGCAGATTTTTCTTCAGCTTGTCGTATCTGAGAAAAATCCGAAAATTTTAGTAGTTTTGGTTTTGGTTTAATTTACTTTTTCTGCATTTTCTTTTAATCTATCTTCACATGTTTTTTCAGCATTTTGTTTTTCAATATGAATTTTTTCATTCATTTCATCAAGGAATTTTTTTAATCGTTTTTGAGTTTCAATAAGTTCGATTTTGATTTGATCACGTTCAACAATAGCCTAACAAAAAAAAAGGAAATACTTGAAGAAATGATGGAAAATTTGTTTACTTCATTTTTTTCAAATTGACTTTGTTCAAGAATTTGAATACATTCTTGTAATTTCGCTAATGTTCCTTGTTCTTTTGTTTGACTTTCATCAAGTTTTATTTGTATTTGTTGTAATTTTCGTTTATTAGCTTCATTTTCTCTAGAAATCAATTCATTCATTGATTTACATTTTCAGTTTCGATGAACTTACGTGACAATATCTGCAAATTTTTCATTATGTTCGGTAGTATGTTGACCAAATGGAAGAAGAGCACCACATTTAAGGCAATTCATTAGGTCGTTTGGTGCTTGCCAAACAGTTTCATACATACTTAATTTTTCTCTAAAATTGAATGAAATACCAATCATTTTGTTAATCTGATAAATGTATATACTTCGCATCTTTAAGTTCGACTTCCAGATGACGCATTTTTTTCGTATAAAGATCAGCGATTTGTGACTTGAAAAACAAAAAGATTTATATTTAATATTTTTGTTAAATAATTGTACTTCTTTATCAGTCATGGATTGTCCATCATCTATATTAATTAAACGAAGCATATCGGAGACAAATGTACTACGGATTTCTTCATGTAATCGATTATTATCTTCGATTAAAGCAACAACATTTGATCGAAGTTTTGTATTATCATCCTTTTTATGAAATAATTGAAAAAAAAATATTTTAATATTATTTTGTCTAATACATACACGGAAATTTACACGTTTCATTCTCACACACTTACACGTAATGCTTCATTTTCATCTCTCAATCGATGACTTATCTCATCAGCGGCTTGAACAAGTAAATAAAGTTCATTTGATTTTGGCGTATCTTTAGATCCCTATGAGACAAGAGATAAATTGATAAGAAAGTGTTAATGATTTGTATATACTTTAAGTGAACTTGATGGATGAGTCGGTGAGGTAGGAGAACCATGATGGTCTAATTGGGAAAGAAGATCACGGAGTTTATCAGCAGCCGTGAGTGATCTACCTAAATTTTTGAATACAAAAAAAAAAGATAATTCAGAAAGAAAATTCGGTTTGGTACATACCAGAAACGATTGATGCCATAGTTGATAGGAAAATAGGAGAAATTACAGATGAATTGTCATAGTTAGTTTCTTGACATCAAAACCACAATTCTTTTTTTTTTCTTTCAAATCTTAACCTCAAAAAAAAGGTCGTTATTGGCTGACATCACATTTACCATTTTGACCGTTGTCTTGGCAATCAAAAAGAAAGAATGATAACTAATTGTAATTAACATCATCATTGATTCTCGTTTTTAAAATTCGACAGTATCTGATGATATTCTTTATAACAAAATATTCTAGAAAAAAATAGAGATGGCGCCACAAAGTGAGACGTTCATATATGGCTTCATGAATATTAAAAATATCATCATCATTAGCTTTATACTGCATCATGTATAAAAAAAATCATTCCGTGATGAAACTATCAATTAGGATGAATATCCTTTCTGTTGATACTTTTCACGCTCGATGAGATAGATGCAAACTTTATGCGAGTGTCTGTGTAAAGTGGATTGAAAAAAAATAAGAGGTGACAGGTATTGAGAAATATGATAGCATCCGATAAGACGTGAGAGCAATGGTATGGAGAATCGGCCGTTTCAGTTCGGTCTCCGACCAGACCGGCATCAATACTGGTCTTCAAAAATCCAGAACGATTCATTTTTGGTTGACAGTAGTACATTATTAAGCGTCCGAATTGAAGATATCCTTTGATGCGCAGAATATCTTGATATATTTTATGATTAGGGAATTATTTGATAACTAAAAAGTAAATATATTCATCAAGTAGAAAATTTGATTAAATCGCTACTGTCAGCAGGCAGGGCTGATTAAAGTATGACAGGCATTGTCGTATAACATTAGTTATGCTATCCCAGTGGCAGATCTAGAATGTTGAGCAAAGATGAATAAGAAAGTATGTGTATCACTTCAACAGACTATTTCTCAATGCATTCGAAGTCATTTCTTTTCTGCAATTCTTTGCTTACAATACACAATAATGTATTGTTTTATTTCATTACTATTTGTTGAATTCAATTTTTAATACTTCAAAAAAATAACGCATTCATCCAGAAGAATTATGATTATCATTAACAGGAACTCAATGTTCTATTTGTAAAGAAAATCCTATTTTTCTTCGCATTAAACACAACAGTCTGCCTTAGATTTCTAATATAAATTATCTTAATTATATAAAATGCAGATCGATACCGTTGGTGCATCGAATTACACAATCAATACGATAAGAATGATTTATTTACAGTTTTCGAAGTTAAATAAATTCATTTCAAAACCTATAAGATAGACAAAATCGTATTTCTTTACTAGCTATATTGCTAAGATCATCATTCTTGTACCCGCAGATTTGACTATATTCTAAAAAATATGCATTAAGCTCTTTCCTCTCAAAGAGTATTTTTGATCATAAGTTCGCAAAGTATTGTTCTCAAATTATTCTATAAATAAATCGAGTCGATGCGAAAGAAACGAGATAAAAGTCACGACTCTAGTACAGTAAAAATAACATCCAATTAGAATGTTCAATTTTGCGAAGAGAAAAAAAAATGTTTTATTATCCCTTACATTAACATTTATAAACCAAAAAAGTCTAAGCGGATCTGTTAAACATATTCACATTATATTATTTTTAATGTCATCTTCATCATATCTTGAAAGTCTTCAATTTGCCACACGGCAAATCAATCTCTATGGTGGACTATTCCTTTTTATTATAGGCATCTTTGGTGAACTATTGAAAATAATTGTCTTTACAACATTAAAAACATTTCGACAAACTGCATGTTCATTTTATTTAATAATAACTTCAATAGCTAATATCGGTCTACTTATCGTACTATTTTTGCGTATTATTTATGATGGGTTTAACATTGGTTTATCTTATACACCGGTCTTATGCAAATTTCGTTACTTTTTAGCACAATATTGGGTTTTAGTTTCTATGACAAGTATGTGTTTGGCAACAATCGATCAGTTCATATCGATGACTACCTATAGACAATGGAATACTTTGCGAATGGCTCGTCGTCTGATTGGTTTTGCTTGTGTCTGTTGGTTTATAAATGCCATTTTCGCTTTTATTTATTATGATAGTTATCTTAATACATGTATAGTAACCAATGTAGGCTTGGCCAAGTTCTATGCTTATTTTGAATTACCAATTCTTTTCGGCATTTTACCTCTCACTGTCATGATCATATTTTCAATTCTTGCATTTCTTAAAATTCGTACAATTGCTAGTCGACAACTTAATATTGTACGATTAAGTCGAGATCGTCAGTTAACAGCAATGACACTTTTGCATGCTTTATTTATTGTTATTACTAATATACCATTTGTTAGTTTCTTTATTTACACATTAATCATAAATACTGAAAATCCAACCGATATTGCTTATAATGGATTCATATATGCAATAACAGTTATGTTTTATTATATAAGTTATTCGGTAAAGTTATTTTCTTTACGAAAATAAATATGATTTCTTTCTTTCTATTTTTTTCAGTGTTCATTCTATATTTATTGTTGTGTATCAAAGCGTTTTCGTAAACAAGTCATGTATGTCTTAATCAATATTCATCTAGATCGATGGCGACATAGAGCCAACAAAGTTAACAATAATCAAATCGTAGCTTATCCAATGGAAATAGTTAATGAACATCCCAGAACAATGTCGGCTTCGCCGAATGATATTGCACTTTATTAACTTTTATTTTTTATTTTGTGTATCATCTATCATCTAAGAAGAAAAATAATTGAAGAAGATATACATCTTTTCTAACATATCGCAGAATGAAAAGAGTACATTTTTTTATTAAAAATAATTTGTTATCAGGTTTTAGCTCTGAGAGAAAAAATCGATGAATCACCCATTTAGAAAACTGGATAATAACCATGCTACAGTTCACATGAACGATATGTCTGAACTGCAATTATCGCTGAGGTGTAACTGTAAAAAAAATTTTTGACACGTACTTTTCATCATTATATGATAGCAGACGGGTGAAAAAAAACTAACTGCAATTATGAATTGCGCATTATTCTCTTTGTATACATTGTTAAAGCAATGTCACCGTAACACATTTCGAACTTCAGGAAAATCAATATTAATTGTGATCAAATGTAACTGTCAAGAATATACACTGATAGATAGATATAATTGTTTTTGCTGTTCTATATGTATATGAGAGAAATGAAGCCTTTTTCTATTCTTCTTCTAGTGTAGACTCCGTGGCGCAACGGTAGCGCGTCTGACTCCAGATCAGAAGGTTGCGTGTTCAAGTCACGTCGGGGTCAAATTTGACTTTTTTTTTTATGAAATATTTCTTGATAATAATAATTTTAAAAATATAATAAAACTATTTTACATCGAAGACTCCGTGGCGCAACGGTAGCGCGTCTGACTCCAGATCAGAAGGTTGCGTGTTCAAGTCACGTCGGGGTCATTCAAAAAATTTTTTTTCTATTTAATTCATATCAAGCTATCCAGATGACGTCAAGATATCTTAATTATTCTTTTTTACCCCATTGAAAAATTCTAAATTTAACAGACATTTCTTTGATGAATGTATGTGGAGAATGTGTGCATGACTTAGTCCTTTTTATTAACATTCTGTTGTCTTTTACAATTGATTATTTTAATTTCCATTGTAGATATATTTTATCAGTAGTACGTGCAATTTTATAATCCCAAATAAGTTTTTCTCGATTAATTATTGCTTGTAATTGTTCGACTATCTCATCATTTGCTATTGGAACCCATAAACAAAATAAATTCCAATGAAGAAATTTATCAATATTTTTCATTAAAATATATCTTACGATTAATTCAATATTAAAATTATTCTCACATTTCACTTCCAAATATTCCATTCGAGGACAAAAATCAATAAAGAATTGAATTTTTTCTAGATCAATTTCTTCAATAAAACTTTTGAATACTAATTTTGTAATTTTATTATTACTTGACCATAATTGAATAAATTCTGTTTCTTTCTGAGATAAATATTTTAGTTTGAAAGAAGACAAAGATAAAATTTCCAATGATTGAAGATTTGGTAATACACCCAAAAGTTTAATCAATTTAGTATATAATAATTTATTACAATTCACATCCAAATGAGTAATATGAAAATTACTAATAAAAGAAAAAAATATATCAGCTAAATTTTGTCGACCTGTAGTAGAATAAAGACGATCAATCGTTAATTTTATATTAGCCATTTGATAACATTTTTTTCTAAAAGAAAACGAAAATTTATTCGTCTGAGAAGTTGTTCTCAATATACCTGTCTGGACGGATAGCATAGATTATTTCAATTGGTGGCCAATAGTCTATATCAGCTTTTATTTCAAAGAACCATCCTCTATTAATCCAAAATAATGAAGTAAATTGATTGAGTAAATTATGATATGATGTCAATTCAATACTTTGATAATGCCATTCATGATATTCAAATTTGAATATACGTAAATAGGGCATCTGTTGTGAAATGACTCGTTCCCATCGAGTAGCATCTAGATAAGCAACATCTTGAAATGTATTGATGCATAAAATTCGAAGTTGTCTGCCTATTTTTTCGATAAAAATTTCCAATTCATTGAACTTGGTGTTACAAATATTAAACGTGATACTTGTCAAATTAAGCATCTTTATCGATATTACTCGTAGAATTCGTTGATCTTCCTGAGTTAATTCTATACAAGTCAGATGAGTAAGCAGTGGTGTATACGAAAGTAAAATAAGAAGTTCTTTGATATGACAAACGTGGTTGATGATCAAACGTTTAATATGGCTATACTGTTCAGATGTATTTGTTAGTAATGGCATAACTAATGTATATTTTTCTGCTGAAATTTCGATTTTTTTCAAAGCGGATAAGAGAAATATCAAACGATATATTTTAGTAAGATTCACAAGATTATTATCAAAATGAATAGTTATTGAACAAAGACGAGGTAAAGATGTTAACATAGGAAACAATGAAATGAATTCTTTCGGTCGAACACGATGGAGAACAAGTGATTCAAGACGATTAAATGATGAATCGATAATATTTAATGAAGAGCTAGTAGTAATGATATCCGAACGATCATCTAAACCAATAGAAACAATTCGATGTTTATTTGGAATAATAAATTGTGTATAATAATTATCAATTCTTGTTTTCAATGCAAAACTAAGATTAATTTTTAATGAAAGAAATGGATAATTAAGAAGATTTTCAAATCGATTATTTAAATTTAAAAATCCATTGAATAAATCATAACATTCAATATATTCAAAAATTTCATAAAAAATTTCGTTTGATAAATCTTCAATATATGTGATAGAATTCAAAGCTAATAGGAAAAAAAATAAATAAAGATTGTAACATTATAAAATATCTTGACTTACTTTGAAGCATATTAGTCATTTCTTCACATAACATATCGACATTCATTTTTTATTTTAATTATATGATCTATAAAATTTTTCAAATATTGACAAACCTGCTTTGTTTCAGCATACTAAAAAACTGAACTATTCTCATCAGACACACCATCATCTCACCTTTAGTCTGGTCAGTGATGTAATTATCATAAAGTCTTCTTCCTCTTTCCCATTCTCCCTTGTATGACCCTGTGCGCATTCTTCCTTGTATAAAAGTTTGTGTGTCATGTGTAAAGTCGCATCTGTAGTGATAAAAATATATAGTCAACATTTACATATAAAACAGACGTTTTTATATTAATCCATGACTAATATATTTCGAGGAAGTCGATATCTTTTGACATTTTATTGTTTTTGTACACGTATTTATTCTAGCTACGCAATCACATAAAAAAAAGAAACAGAATAGTAAAAAATACGATAGGTAATTATGTAAAGGTAGAAAATATCAAAAAACAGTCTGATTGATTCATTCAATATTACTTTTGAAATAGTGGAATGATTTAGTGATATAAAACATTCGTTTTCAATCAGAAAAAAATATATTTATTATTACTGATCATTTAATTGAATGAAATTCGGTTTCTTTCAAAACCATCTAACTCAGAGATGGCCTTGGCGGCGCGGCAGCATTTTTTTTTAAGAACATTGCAAAACTGGGTAAATTTGCACAAAATTTTAGTGTCTACGAATGTAACACTTTAAGATTCAATGAATCTCATAGATTAGTAACAACAGTACTAGTTAAATACACTCACAGCAGTGAAAATCGAAAACATTTTTTTGAATACCATCGCGGCAGCGACAGATTTTCAGCCGCGATGAATATCTCTGATCCAACTATTCATTCTTCAATAGCTTTTATTTAATCAAAAAAAATATTATCAGAATTATATTGATATACATAATTTTTTCTCATTAATGTCTTTCCCATTGTAAATAAATTCGATCATGAAGACGTTGAATTGTATAATTAACAAGTAATCTATCAAAATAAATTATTGTTTGCAATTTTTTCACCATTGAATCATCGGCATTGGAAATCCAAAAACATAATGAAAAAAGATTAGATTTTCTTTTCATTAAAATCAAACGAATGACGGATTCTAAATCAATATCATTTCTGCATTGGACTTGCAAATATTCCATTTGAGAACAAAGATTGATAAGAATATCAATTCGACTTAAATCAACCATCTGTTCCATATTCACTTTCGTTATTTGATTCATATTTGATGCCGCATGAATCATATTAATCTGTTCTTTTGTTAGTTGTCTTATTACATTTGAACTCATGAAGAGTATTGTTAGTGAGTCAAGATTAGGCAATAGATGTAAAAATTGAAGAAGAATATCAATAGAAAAATGTTTAAATTCAATATGTAAAGAGGTTATCTCTGCCAAAGAAGTGATTGAACGAATATAATCAATAAACCATTGTTCACATTGTACAAAATGACAATTTCGAATAGTCAATTGAGAAATTGACTTTGAAACATCCATAGATTCCTGTTCTATGAACTGTGTGTTATTGCTTTCAGAATTTAATAGATTATACCATCGTTTTCTAAACAAAGAAAAACATTTTTCTTCATTTAAAGAGAATTCTACTCAATTTACTTGTGTGGTTGAATAGAATAGATAATTTCAATAGGTGGCCAATGATTTAAATCAGTTTGAATATCCAATAACCATCCTTTTTCAATCCAAAATGATGAAGTAAATCGATTGATAAATGAATGATAAGATTGAACTTTAAAACAACCAGAAATAACATCAGAATATTTTAATTGAAATGTATGTAAATAAGGCATATGTTGAGATATTAATTGTTCCCATCGATCAGCATTAAGATAAGTAATATCTAAAGATGAAGTCAAATGTAATAGACGAAGTTGAGAAGATATTTTTTTAATAAATATTTCAAATTCATCAAATTTTAAATAACAT
>Ga0116226_10004924_pt1 | contig 11876 bp, 12 predicted proteins | sample S1TSphfallax_FD_89692 | JGI IMG/M metagenome (GOLD analysis project Ga0116226, IMG submission 89692) | Host-associated microbial communities from peat moss isolated from Minnesota, USA - S1T2_Fa - Sphagnum fallax MG | ecosystem: Host-associated > Plants > Peat moss > Unclassified | place: USA... | reverse complement strand
GCCAGCGCGCAGCATCTTCTCGCGCAGCGCCCCGGTGCGGGTCGCATCGAGCGTGTTATTGAACAGCGCCTTGATCTCTCCGGCTTTAGAGTCGAACTGCTCGACCAGGTCCTTGATGCTGTAACCGTGGCGCGTGAGGGTAGGCTCCAGGTCGTCGATCTGGCGAGAGAGCACCGATTCGACCACCTCGACCGACACGGGCCGCTCGCCGGACCGGCAAATGAAGTCTTAACTGGGGACGTGGCGCGTCGTCGACTGGGCCAAGGCTTGGATGTCACGGTTCTCAAGCACTCGGCTTTCCGGCGGCGCGTTATCTTGGATGGAGAGATTCACCATGACACGGCCCAAATCATCGGACTGGATCGAGAGGCCAGGGAAGAGGATTCGAAAAGCGGGGTAGACCGTGCGGAGCAATCGATAGCTCAACGTCGGTTCCTTGCGTGGCTCAACCGGATAGATGTAGGCCGGCCTAAAGAGATATAGGCGAGTGAATCCCGCCGCGCGCAGTCCATTCTCGGCCGCACCCTTGTCGCGCGCGAAGGCGATGCGGGTCCGTCCAGTAGGGTCTGCGCCATTGCCGCTTAGGAACGCGAACGCCGCCTCGGGGCTCGAGGCGCGAAGAACGCGCGCAAACTCAAGCACGTAGTCGACGGTTACTTTGCGCATCTCCGTCGCCGAGACCACGCCCGTGTAAGTGCCCAGGCAAAAAACGGCAGCATGCAGTCCGGAAAGGGCATCGGAAAGGGCGGAGCAATCGGCGAAATCGGGATGCAGCACCTCGCTGAACTTGGGGTGCGAGATGCCAAGATGCTTTCGGCCGACGGAGACTACCTGCTCAATGCTTGGATTCTGGAGCGCATATCGCAAGGCGTAGCCACCGACCATGCCAGAGGCACCCACAATTACCACCCGCTTCATGGAAGCGCTCGTTCATCCACCCAGTCGACAAAGAGTAGGCGCTCGGCAAACAACCACTCACCGTCCTGTTTCACCATGGTGTCGTCATAACGAAGCGATGCGCCCGGGATTCCAGAAACGCTTCAATCCCATAACGACCGTATTCGCGACCGAGGCCCGAATACTTGAAGCCGCCCCAGGATGTCTGCGGTTCATCCGTCATGCCGTTGATCACGGGCGGGTGCTGACTTCCATTACTGAGAGTTTATCACGCATAATCGTTCGATGACCGGAATCGGCGGCACCATCACCCGTCGATGTCGCAGCTCCTCGAGCGCGACCGCGGCAAGCGCGCTGCCCTTCTCGGTGGCGAGCGCTGTGGGCAAGAGCCAAGCGGACATCTCGCGGTAAATCGTGCGATTGAAGATTCGGTATCCCACGAGGGTCTGGATTTCCGCGAGATGCTCGCGACGCGTCTGGTCACGCTCGGCATAGTCGCCGAAGTTTGCCGGTTCGAGCGCCAGCTGCTCGGCGATGAAGGCGAGCATGGCTGCCGGCGGTTGCTCGTCCTGTCGTAGGGTTCGTCCCGGGAACCGCAGGTAGCACAGCAGGACGGCGAAGCCGAGGAGCATGTAATGGAACTGAACGTCTTCAAGGGAACAGCGTTGATAGTCGCGGGATTTGGTCCCGGCCTCACGAACGGCTCGCTCATGGTCCAGCTTATGGAAATGGAGTTCACCCGCGCGCAGCTCAAGGCCGAGGGATGGGACGGCATGTAATCCGTTTGCTCCCCATCCGCAAAGTTTTGTTAATTGGTCGGGGCGACAAGATTCGAACTTGCGACCCCTTGCACCCCATGCAAGTGCGCTACCAGGCTGCGCCACGCCCCGACCGAAGCCGGCATAATAGCCCAAATGCGGCGCGGGTTCTCGGCTTGCGCTCTATCGGCGGAGAATCTTGATGAGTTCTTCGAGTTCCAGGCGCATTTGATGGATCAGCTGCTGGCTTTGATTAAGATCCACCTGCGCGTCGTCCCCGGTGAGTCGTTGCCGGGCGCCGCCGATCGTAAAGCCCTGTTCATACAATAGGCTGCGGATTTGACGAATGACGAGCACGTCCTGGCGCTGGTAATAGCGCCGATTGCCGCGTCGCTTGACGGGTTTCAATTGCGGAAATTCTTGTTCCCAATAGCGCAGGACATGCGGTTTGACGCCGCACAGGTCGCTCACTTCGCCGATGGTGAAATAGCGCTTCCCAGGGATCGGCGGTAATTCGCTATTGTTGCTTGGTTCCAGCATATGCCTCGACGCGGGCCTTCAGTTTTTGACCAGGACGGAAAGTAACGACGCGACGGGCGCTAATGGGAATCTCCTCGCCGGTCTTGGGATTTCGACCCGGGCGCCGATTCTTGTCGCGCAAATCGAAGTTGCCGAAGCCGGACAATTTCACCTGTTCCCCTGAGGACAGCGCGGCGCGGATTTCTTCGAAAAACAGATCGACGAGTTCTCGTGCTTCCCGCTTATTAAGTCCCAATTGATCGAAAAGGGCCTCGGCCATTTCGGCCTTGGTCAGGGCTGCCATGCTTATTAATCTCTAATTGAGGCGCTCAAAACATCCCGTAACCGGGCGACCACTGAGGCCACCACGGTGTCTGCGTCGACGTCGGTAAGAGTGCGGGAAGAGTCCTGCAATATCAAGCCTAAAGCGATACTTTTTCGTCCAGTTTCTATGCCTGGTCCGCAGTAAACATCGAATACTCGAAGTTCGCTCAAGAGGCCGGATGCACTAACAGTAACATTTTCACGCAAAACTGCGAGAGGCACGCCTTCATCGATCACGATGGCGAGATCCCGCCTGATACTGGGAAATTTTGATATAGATTTTACTTTCAAGGGGTTGCTGATGAAAGATGATTCTATTTCTAATTCAAACACCAGCGTGTTCGCGGGTAGGCTCAATTTTCGGATCAGCTGTGGGTGGACTTCCGCGAGCCACCCGATCGGCGTCGATTCGCGCCAAATTCGCGCTGTTCGCCCGGGACGCAAACATCCCATCGTCGCCGGTTCGAACCGAATCGAATCGGTGCTGGCGGTCAGCGCCAGCACTGCCAATAGGTCCGCCTTCACATCATAGAAATCCAGAGGCTCACGCGGACCGCCCCATTGCTCGGGCCAGCGCGCACCCGTCGCGATGCCGGCGAGAGTTTCGATCTCGCGGAGCTGACCGCTCTGCATATCGAACTTCTTGCCGATTTCGAACAGCCGCACACGCGGCTGTTGCCGGCGCAGATTCTCGCTCGCGGCTTGCACGAGCCCCGTCCATAACGACACGCGCATCTCGCTCAATTCCGCGGAGATGGCGTTGGCGAGCGCCAAGGCGGGCGCGTCGGGAAAGAGCTCCCGTTGCAACACGGGATCGACGAAACTGTAAGTAATGACCTCGCGGTAACCGCGGTCCGCCATCGCGGTGAACAGGCGCTCATGGCTCACGCGTGCCTCGGTGGCCAATCCCGCGATCTGCGGCGCAATGGCGGGACTTTCATCGATGCTGTCGAAGCCGCGCAAGCGCGCGATCTCCTCGATCAAGTCGGCCTCGATGCGCACGTCGAATCGGTGCGGCGGTTTGCTGACGCGCCAGCCCTCCGTGGTGGCCTCCACGCGCTCACTGATGGCACCGAGCAACGCCGTCACGTCGGCGTCGGCCACGGTGACGCCGAGCAGCCGCGACAAGCGCGCGCGGCGCAACGTCACCCCGGCACCGGCATCGATGACCGCGCCCGGGCCGGTCACCTGAACGGGACCCGGTTCGCCACCGGCGATCTCGAGCAGCAACGCCGTCGCCAACTCGAGCGCACGAGCCGGTAAGGTCGGATCCACGCCGCGCTCGAAGCGCTGCGCGGCATCGGTGAACAGCCCCAAGCGCCGTGCGCGCCCCGCGATCGAATCGGGTGTGAAATGCGCGGCCTCGAACAACAGGGCGGTGGTCGACTCGGAAATCGCCGAGCCCAGTCCGCCCATGATGCCACCCAAACCGATGACCCCATTGGCATCGGTGATGACGACGTGGTCCGGATCGAGCGCATATTCCTTGCCGTCGAGCAGCGTGGCCCGTTCCCCGGCCCGGGCCAAGCGCACGGTGATGCCGCCGGCGAGTTTGTCGAGGTCATAGGCGTGCAACGGCTGGCCGAGCGCGGTCATCACGTAGTTCGTGATGTCGACCATCGGCGAAATACTGTTGAGCCCGACCCGGCGCAGGCGCTCACGCAGCCACCACGGCGATTTCCCGCCCGCCGTCAGGCCGCGGATCACGCGGCACGTGAACACCGGCACCTCGGTGGGGATGTCGATGGTGACCGGAAACCCCGCCGTACTCTGCGCGGCAACGGGCGTCGGCGCATAGGTCAGATAGCGACGCTCATGCGCCGCCACATAGTCGCGGGTAATGCCGAATACGCTCATGCAGTCGCCGCGATTCGGCGTCGCGTTCACCTCGAGCACGGTGTCATCGAGATCGAGTGCCTCGCGCACGTCGCGATTCAGGATCGAGGTGTCCGACAGTTCGAGGATTCCATCATGTTCGGCACCCAACCCGAGTTCACGCGCCGAGCACAACATGCCCTCGGACTCGATGCCGCGCAGCTTCGCGCGTTTGATGGTGATTTTACCGGGCAGCTCTGCCCCGACCATGGCGACGGCCACCTTGATACCGGCGCGCACGTTGGGAGCGCCGCACACGATTTGGAGCCGGTTGGTGCCATCGGTGGTCACCTGGCACAGCGACAGCTTCTCCGCATTCGGATGGCGTCCGCACTCCAGCACTTCGCCGACCACCACACCGGTGAACGGCGGCGCGACCGGGCTCACCGCTTCCACTTCCAAGCCGGCGAGGGTCAACCGGCTCGCCAATTCCTCTGGCGATGCGGACAACGGCGCAAATTCGCGCATCCAGTGGTGGGTGATCTTCACGGGAATTGCTTCAGGAACTGCAGATCGTTTTCGAAGAACAAGCGCAGGTCATCGACGCCATACCGCAGCATGGCGAGGCGCTCGATTCCCATGCCGAACGCATAGCCCTGCCACCGTTCGCTGTCGATGCCGGAGGCGGCCAGCACGTTGGGATGCACCATGCCGCAGCCCAGAACTTCGATCCAACCTGTCTGCTTGCAGACACGACAGCCCGCGCCGTGACAGAACACGCACTCGATGTCGACCTCGGCCGACGGCTCGGTGAATGGAAAATAAGAGGGCCGCAGGCGGATGCCCAGCGGCTCCTCGAAAAAATGCTCGACGAACGTGTGCAGCATCGATTTCAAATTGGCGAAGCTCACGGTCTCCCCGATGACCAACCCCTCGACCTGGTGAAACATCGGCGTGTGGGTCATGTCCGAATCGTTGCGGTATACCCGTCCCGGCGCGATCACCGCGAGCGGCGGCGGCTGTGCGCGCAAGGTGCGGATCTGCACGGGCGAGGTATGGGTGCGCAGCAGCCGTCCGTCGGGAAAGTAGAACGTGTCATGCATGGCGCGCGCCGGATGATTCGCCGGAATGTTCAGCGCCTCGAAGTTATGGAAGTCGTCTTCCACCTCCGGACCCGTGGCAATCTGAAATCCCGCCTGACTGAAGATTGCCTCGATGCGCAGGCGCGTGCGGGTGACCGGATGCAAACCGCCCGGTTCCTGGCCCCGGCCCGGCAACGTCACGTCGAGGGTGCCCTTCGCGAGTTCGGCGTCGAGCACGGCCGCATCGAGCGCCGCCCGGCGCGCGTCCAAGGCCGACTGAATGGCGCCCTTCGCTTCGTTGATCTTTTGGCCGGCCGCGGGCCGCTCGGTGGCCGGCAAGGACCCCAAGCTTTTCAGCTGCTCGGTGAGCAGCCCTTTCTTGCCGAGGAAGGCGACGCGCACGTCATCGAGCTGCCGCAGGTCCGCCGACGCCTGAACGTCGGCGAGAGCTCGCTCCATGAGTGCCGCAAGGTGTTCCACGAGGGCCATAGCCGATTCCAGAAGGTCGCGCGCAAGCGGGGTCGGTCTCCGTCCGAGAGACCCCGACCCCTTTTGCGGCGTCCCTCGTGTCTTCAGGCCGTCAGGCTGGCCTTGGCCTTCTCTGCGATCGCGGTAAATGCCGGCATATCGTGCACAGCAAGATCGGCCAACACCTTGCGGTCGATGGCGAGCTCAGCCTTGCTCAACCCATTGATGAGGGTGCTATAGGTCATGCCGCACAGACGCGCCGCCGCGTTGATGCGCGTGATCCACAGTGCGCGGTATTCCCGCTTTTTCTCGCGACGGCCGCGGTAAGCATACTGGCCCGCCTTGATGACGGCCTGCTTGGCGGTACGGAACACCTTGCGCCGGGCATTGAAGTAGCCCTTCGCTTTCTTGAGGATTTTCTTGTGACGTCGACCCGCGACGACACCGCGTTTTACTCGTGCCATATTCTGTTAGCTCCCGTTACTTCAAGCGAATGGCAGCATGGCTTTCACGCGACCGACATCGGTCTCATGCACGCCCGCTTCGCGGCGCAGCTGACGCTTACGCTTGCTGGGTTTCTTCGTCAGAATATGACGACGGTGGGATTGACCGCGCTTGAAGCCATTCGCCGTTTTGCGAAAACGCTTCGACGCAGCCCGCTTTGTCTTCATCTTGGGCACGTTCGACTCCTAGTTTTTTAGCCCTGTTCACTGACGCCTTACGAGAAGGTCGCCGCTACAGGCGGGGTGACGGACTTTTTTAAGGTCCGCCGCTCACTTCTTTTTGGGCCCGAACACCATGATCATCTGTTTGCCTTCCATCAGCGGATTCTGTTCCACCACCGAATACGGCGACAGATCCTCAGATATCCGCGTCAACAGACGCCGACCGATGTCCTGATGCACGAGCTCACGGCCGCGGTAACGCAACGTCACCTTGGCCTTATCACCCTCGGTCAAGAATCGGATGATATTACGCAGTTTGACCTGGTAATCCGCCTCTTCCGTACCGGGACGAAATTTCACTTCCTTGACCTGAATCTGCTTCTGCTTACGCTTTGCGGCGTGAGCCTTCTTGTTCTGCTCGAACAAGAACTTTCCAAAATCCATCACTCTGACCACCGGCGGCTCCGCCATCGGTGAGACCTCCACCAGGTCCAGAGTCTGCGAGCTGGCCAGTTGCAGCGCCTCGGCGCGCGTCATGACCCCTGCTTGGCTTCCATCCGCTGCGATCACGCGCACCGACGGTGCGGAGATCTCCTCATTGCGCCTTACGCGCTTCGACGTTGCGATACACGATCCTCCAAAACAAGACGGCCGCGGCTCGCGACTTCGTCACAAAGCCAGGCGCTCACCTCGTTGACGTCCAACGTGCCTAGATCTTTGCCACCGCGCGTGCGTACGGCCAGGGTGTGTGCCTCGACTTCCCGGTCGCCAGCGACTAGAAGGAAAGGGACACGCTTAATTGTATGCTCGCGGATTTTAAAGCCAACCTTCTCATACCTCAAGTCCGTTTCTACGCGAAGCCCCTGTTTCTTAAGGTTTTCCGTAACTTCCAGGCAGTATTTATCCTGCGAGTTGGTAATTCCCATGACCACGGCTTGAACGGGGGAGAGCCAAGTCGGCAGTTTTCCGGCGTGATGTTCCAGCAAAATTCCGGTAAACCGCTCCAGCGATCCAAATATGGCGCGATGCAACATAACCGGGACGTGCTTCTGGCCATCCTCACCCACGTAGGTCGCGCCCAGGCGCACCGGCAGATTGAAGTCCACTTGGAGCGTGCCGCATTGCCAATCACGGCCGATGGCATCGCGCAGCACGAACTCCAATTTCGGACCATAGAAAGCGCCTTCGCCCGCATTCAACGTGGTTTCGATGCCGGCGGCCTGCGCCGCCTGACGCAGCGCCGACTCGGCCTGATCCCAGATCTGATCCGATCCCACGCGCTTCGCCGGCCGGTCGGAGAATTTGATGCGCACGTCATCGAAGCCAAAATCGCGGTAGATCCCCAAGATCAACTCGGTGATCTTCACGGCCTCGCCAGTCAGCTGGTCCGGGGTGCAAAACACATGAGCATCATCTTGCGTGAACGCGCGAACCCGCATCAAGCCATGCAGCGCTCCGGAAGGCTCATAGCGGTGCACCTTGCCGAACTCGGCGAGACGCAGCGGTAACTCACGATAGCTTCGCAAACCCTGCTTGAAGACTTGGATGTGCCCGGGACAGTTCATGGGTTTGATCGCGAACAGCCGCTCATCGGGCGTCTGCGTCATGAACATGTTCTCGCCGAAGGTCTCGATATGCCCAGACTTGACCCACAGTTCACGATCCATGATTTCGGGCGTGTTCACTTCCAGATAGCCGGCGGCATTCTGACGCTCGCGCATGTACGCGATGAGTTGTTGGAACAGTGCCCAGCCCTTGGGGTGCCAGAACACCGCGCCGGGTGCCTCTTCCTGCAAATGAAACAGGTCGAGCTCTTTACCGATCTTGCGATGATCGCGCTTCTCGGCCTCTTCCAAGCGCGTGAGGTATTCCTTGAGCTGTTTGTCGTTGGCCCACGCGGTGCCGTAAATCCGTTGCAACATTTCGTTGCGCGAATCCCCGCGCCAATACGCCCCGGCCACCTTCATGAGCTTGAATGCTTTGAGCTTCCCCGTGCTCGGCACGTGCGGGCCGCGGCACAGATCCTCCCAGTCGCCCTGCCCATACAAGCTGATGGGCTCGTTCGACGGAATGGCCGCAATGATCTCGGCCTTGTAGTGCTCACCGATGGATTTGAAATGCTCGACTGCAGCGTCGCGCGGCATGACGCGGCGCTGCACCGGCAGATCCTTGGCAGCAATCTCGGCCATGCGCTTCTCGATGGCCGCGAGGTCATCCGTCGAAAATGGCCGCTTGTAAGCGAAATCGTAATAGAACCCGTCCTCGATGACCGGACCGATGGTCACCTGCGCATCGGGAAACAATTCCTGGACGGCATTGGCCATCAAATGCGAGGTGGAGTGGCGGATGATGTCGAGTGCCTCGGGATCGCGGTCGGTCACGATGCTCAAGCGAGCGTCGTGGTCGATCAATGCGGACGTGTCGACCACCACACCGTCGACCTTACCCGCGAGCGCCGCCTTGGCCAGACCCGGACCGATGGACGCCGCGACTTGCGCGACGGAAACCGCATGCTCGAAGCGCTTTTCGCTGCCGTCGGGAAGAGTAATTACGGGCATAGAACCAGTCACGCAACCGAATGAAAAACCAGGGGAAATCGCCTTTGAGTTCGTCTCGATCGGGACGCTTTCGGCGCGCAGTATAGCCCAATTGTGGCGGATGCGGACAAGGAAGCGACCGGACTTCGTGGGGCGACGCCCACGCGCTCAGCGTCGTCTGGGCACCAACAGCCGGTCGTGCGTGCGGTGCCGTACAGACAAGTCTCGATTGCCTTGGATAATGCCGGTTGCGAGAATCCCGAAGCCACGCCTGAAGAGTACCCCACGATGTTCTTGAACTCGATCGGCACGGCGCTGGCCGACAGGCGCTACACCAAGTCCGATTGCTGGGAGGCGTTTGCGCAATCCGATTGGTTTGACCGGCTGACTCCGCGCTCGCGGGCGGTCGCGAAGACCGTTCTGCATCGCGACAATGGCATCGACGAGCGCTGGTTGGCGGTCGATTCGCTCGAGGAAGTATTCGCCATTGACCCCGATACGCTGCATCGCCGATTCGTGGCGCACGCGCCGCGGCTCGCGGCCGACGCCGCACAACGCGCGCTCGCGCGCGCCGCTCTCGCTCCGCAGGCCATTGATGCCGTCATCGTGACCACGTGCACCGGCTACTTGTGTCCCGGTTTGAGTGGTTACGTCGTCGAGCGGTTGGGGCTACGTAGCAATGTGTTGGGCTTCGATTTGGTGGGTCAGGGCTGCGCCGGGGCCCTTCCCAATTGGCAGGTGGCGAACGCGCTCTTGGGCGCGCAGCAATGTGACCATGTGCTGTCGATCTGCGTCGAGGTCTGTAGCGCGGCCATGTATCTGGATGACGACCCGGGCGTGCTCATCAGCGCCTGTCTGTTTGGCGACGGTGCCGGCGCGGCCGTATTGTCACGCCACCGACCGCCCGATCGGCGCCGCGTCGAATGGCGGCAAACGGCCTCCTTGACCAATCCCGAGGAACGCGAGGCCCTGCGTTTCGAAAGCCGTGCCGGGATGCTGCGCAATGTGCTGACTCGTCAAGTGCCCAGATTGGCGGCCGAGCATGCCGAAGCGGTATTGAACGATGCCTTGAGCCGCGCGAGCCTCCCACGAGAGGCCATCATGGGCTGGATCTTTCACGCCGGTGGGCGCGATGTCCTGCACGCCGTCGCTGAACGTTTCGGTCTGCGCTCTGAGGACCTTCGTTACAGCCGCGAGGCACTGCGCCAATACGGCAACTTGAGCAGCGCCTTCGTGTATTTCGTGTTGGACGCCGCGCTGCAAGACTCGGCGCCTGGCGGTTGGTGGTGGATGTCCTCGTTCGGCGCGGGCTTTACATGCCACGGCGCGTTGCTCTCGGTCGAGTAGACCCGGAGCGTGGCCGCCGCATCCCGCATCGTTGTGCCCGAATTGCTCGATGAGCTCGCCCCGAGTGATCCCCGCGCCTGTCGCTCGCGAAGAGATTTGCGACGCGTACACCGGGCCATGCGATCACTCACCATACTCAAGCAGGCGATCACGCGCCTTGAGCTCGCTGCGCCGCCGCGGCGTATCTTGGAACTCGGCGGCGGCGATGGCTCGTTGATGTTGCGCCTGGCGCAGGCCTTCGCACCGCACTGGCGTGACGTCGAGTTCACGGTGCTCGATCGCCATGATTTACTGACCGCCGAGACCCGCGAGGCTTATGCCGCACTCGGCTGGCGGGTCACGGTGCTATCCCAAGATGTGCTCGTGTGGGCGTCGGCCAAACACCCGGAGCCCGTAGACCTGTGCGTCACCAGCCTGTTTCTTCATCATTTCGAGGCTGACAAGCTCCTCATCCTCATGAGCGCCATCGCGAGGAGCGCGGATGCGTTCGTGGCCTGTGAACCGCGTCGCAGCGCCTTCGCTCGCATCGGCAGCCAGCTCATCGGCTTGTTGGGTACCAACCGGGTGACACGTGAGGATGCGGTCAAGAGCGTCGATGCGGGATTCGCTGACGGGGAATTGACGGCGCTCTGGCCCCGGTCCGCTCCGGCCTGGGACTGCGACGAACGCGCGGCGCCTCCCTTCCTACACTGCTTCACTGCCGTGCGCACGGTCACCGCCGTACGCACGTTCACCGCCTTGCGCACGCGCGCAGGCCCCGGCTCCGCGGCCCATGGTTGACCTGCCCATGCTTCAGAAAAGCGACGTACTCATCATCGGTGCGGGTCCAGCGGGCGCATCGGCCGCCATTCGGTTGGCGCAGGCTGGATGGCACGTGTCGCTCGTGGAGCAACACGCCTTTCCGCGCCAGAAGGTCTGCGGGGAATGCATCGCAGCTGGAAATTTTCTGCTCCTCGACGAACTGGGAATCGGCGAGAACGTCAGGCACCGCGCCGGGGTGGAGCTTGAGCGCGCCGGATGGATGCATGGCGATGCGGCGCTCATGGCCGACATGCCGGCTTGCCCGCAGAGCGCGGAGCCCTATGGACGGGCCTTGGGCCGGGACGTCCTCGATGAGTTGCTGGTCGAACGGGCCCGCAAGATGGGTGTGCGCGTTCTGCAGCCAGCCAAGGTCCGCAACGTGTGGGGGCGGCCGGGTGAATTTCGCTGTGACATCGATGAATCGGGGATTCCGGTATCGATTGATGCATCGATCATCATCGACGCCCACGGCTCGTGGGAATCGGGACCGCACATCGAGATCGCGCCCGCAGCCGAGCATCGCTCCCCGCAGCGCGCGTCGGACCTGTTCGCATTCAAGGCAACCTTCGCACGATCGTCGCTCCCGGCCGGATGGTTGCCGGTCGTGGCGGTGGATGGGGGTTATGGGGGCCTCGTAGTCGCCAATGACCAACGCACGGTGGT
>Ga0116226_10004923_pt1 | contig 11877 bp, 5 predicted proteins | sample S1TSphfallax_FD_89692 | JGI IMG/M metagenome (GOLD analysis project Ga0116226, IMG submission 89692) | Host-associated microbial communities from peat moss isolated from Minnesota, USA - S1T2_Fa - Sphagnum fallax MG | ecosystem: Host-associated > Plants > Peat moss > Unclassified | place: USA... | reverse complement strand
GGCCCAACTCCCAGCGCTCCCGCAGGTACGCCCGATAGGCATCGACCTTCCACTGCTCGGCTTCCGCTCGTACTCCCGCAGCGCTTGCTTCAGATACTTCCGAACCGTCTTCCGGTCCATCTCCAACTGACGCGCGATCTCGGTAATGCTGACTCCGTCATGATGTAGCTTCTGTATCTCCATGAATCCCTCCAGTCGCAGCATCCACACCCCCCAAGGGTCAGAATGCCGCCGCTCGGCCACAACTGGGGAATTTTCAAGCGGCGATTCCGGGGAATTTTAAGGTAACGCTGACAGCTCACCTCCCGTTGTCCGGAAGCAAGATGTGTTCGGTCCCACGCGGGTGCCGTAGAGGGTGCCGAAAATCGGTTCGGGGTGCCGAAGGGTGTTGTTGAGTGATTTTTGTAGCCATCGATGCTCATGAATTCAATAACTTACGACTACTGGGTTATATGGCATGGAAGAGGTCATCGGTTCGATCCCGATCAGGTCCACCAATCATTTCAATCACTTATAAGCATTTTCCAGGAACAGTTCCTCGAATCGAGGAACAACCCGGGAACAGGTGCGGCCAAGAAGGCCGCACCTGCTCTCAGTAGGAAGTCAGTTACTTGACGATGTTGACAGTGAAGGTTGTGGACTGCGTGATCGAGCCCGACGTTGCCGTCACGATGAGCGTTGAGGTTCCAACGGTTGTGCCGGGGTACGTGCAGCCGCTATTTCAGGAGCCGTTGTTGGTCTCCAGAACCAGGGCGGGTCTGGCCGTCCATCGCCGTTGAAGTCGGCGTAGGCACCTGCAATCGGGTAAACGCCGGGGCCGGAATACCAAGGTTCCCCCCTGACCTCCCGGAGCGTTGCAGGGTAATCGAAGAACTGATCAGGAGTGCTGAGAATCGATTACCAATGAATGATTGACCCTGAGTGCCTCGCGGGATATCGTGGGCCTCGGTTTGAACACTCTGTTGCCTCCCGTACGTTTTGTGAGTTGCCAGCCCTGTAGCTGGCCCCGTCCGGAGGCGATCGATGCATCCCCTTTGTCTCTCCAGCGCCGATGAGGATACGTCGCTCCGGCGGGTCACCCCTCACGTTTGACTTGCAGAAGAATCGATGCGAACCAGCAAGCGCAAAAGGCAGCGCGGAGAGCAGACCTCCGGCGCGAAGACCCCATCAACGCAGCGCAAACCGATGCATGGCGCAGTGATGCCCCGGGACATTCCATGTTCAGATCGAGACCCTCGCTTCTTCTTGGCTGCGGCACTGTTGTGATCCTCCTCTCCGCGTTCCCAAGCGGTGCTGTCGCCCAGGCGAAGGCTGGCCTCGCTCCGCAGCCGTATCTCTTTGACGGGCATGACGGGGCGCAGAGCTCGCCGCGGCCCATCCCCGCGGTTGCGGACGGCTCACACACCTTGCAGGAAGGGGACATCCTGCTCGAGGCTGGCGTGAACAGGATCAACCCAGGCGCGAAGCCGGATGCAGTCAGCATCTTTCAGACGCAGTCTCTGTGGCCGAAGGTGAACGGGGTCGCAACGGTCTATTACGTGATCGACAGCAACTCCGCGAGCAGCGCAACGCCAACGATCAATTCGGCGATCGACACCTTCAACGGCGACTTCACGGGAGTGATTCAGTGGGTGCCGTGGGTCTCAGGCGACGGCACGGCCTACGTGGACATCGACCTGAACGCGGGCGACTACAGCGGGCAATGCGAGGCGGCCGAGGGGTACGAAGCTATAGCCGCGCAGCCGATGGGCGGTTCCGCTTCCTGCACGGTTGGCACTGTGCTGCATGAGATGGGACACATCGTCGGCCTTTGGCACGAGCAGTCGCGTTCGGACGCGTCCACTTACATTACCTTCAACTACAGCAACGTCATCAAGGGATCGATCGGCAACTTCGAGAATATATCGAGCGTTCTCGGAGACGCGCAGAACCTGACGGCGTACGACTATGCGTCGGTGATGGAGTATCCGTCCTTCTCGTTTACCCGGAACGGAGGCCCGGTGATCGAGACCATTCCCGCGGGGATGCCTCTGAGCGGGTCGGACGGGGTTCCAGTGCCGGCAAATCCCGATTACTCGGCGGGAGACAAAGAGGCGATCAGGCGGCTCTACGGCGCGCCTCCGACGAGCGTCACCGTTACCTGCAATCCAGTCGGGCTGCAAGTGGTCGTTGACGGCACCGCGGTCACGACACCGCAGACCTATGCCTGGGCGCTCAACTCCACGCATACCCTATCGGTCGCGGGCGGGGTGCAGACGCTCACCGGGGAGATCGCCAACAGCACCACCTCCGCGACGTTGTACTACACCTACGGACGCTGGAGCGACAGCACCAGCCAGACGCACACGATCACGGTGACTCCGGGCAACGGTCAGGCTGCGTTTCCCGCGACGGGGCCGCAGGTCGCGACTTACTCCGCGAACTTCATCCAGCTTGTCCCCTATACGCCGTCCGTCTATCCATCGGGATCGGGCACCGTGGCAATCTCTCCTCAGCCGCAGAGCTACTCCGGAGTTTCGGGACAGTTTCTGACCGCGCGTCAGCAAGCGACGCTGACTGCAACAGCCGCGAGTGGATATAGCTTCTATGCCTTCCTGAATGGCCCTTACTATCTGCCGGGCGGGGTGGGGGCGAACCCGAAGACGTTCTACGTGCCGGATACGGGGCTGGGGATCAATCCTGCCGTGGAGTTTTCCAATACCCCGGTCTACACCGTGGATGTCACACCGGACAGCTTCAGCTCCAATCTCGGCGTCACGGTCGATGGCAGCTTCTGGTACACGCCGAAGAACTTCTCGTATGCGTACGACAAGAGCTGGGCAGCGGAGAGCACGCACACACTGAGCCTGGCCTCGCCGCAGTATCCGTACAGCGGCAACAGCCGGTTCGTCTTCTCAAGCTGGAGCGACGGGGGCGCGATCACCCACACCACAGCAGGTATCCCGGCGACCAGCAGCAGCTTTATTGCGACGCTCACGCCGCAGTTCCTGGCGGGGACGAACTTCGCGTATCCGCCCTGCGGCGGGACAGGAACGCTCTCTCCCGCGTCTCCCACTGGAGATGGTTTCTACCCAAGCGGCCAGAGTCTGCAATATACGGCCTCAGCGGGCGCGGGCTGGACCTTCGCCGGGTGGACCTACGACGTCACGGGCGCCGCGAATCCAGCCAGCCTGACCGCGACCGACGAGACGCTCGTGTTCGCGAACTTCAACATCACGAACACGCCGCTCACGGTCACGGGACTGAGCCCGGCAACGATCACCGCCGGCTCGGGAGCGTCCACGCTGACCATCAGCGGCACAGGCTTCGCGGCAGGCTCGCTGGTCTCGGTGAATGGCATCTTCCGGAGCGTCACGTTTGTAAACTCCACCACGCTGCAGGTCCCCCTTACCGCGGCCGACGCGCAGAGCCCCGCGGTGCTGCAGGTGTATGTAGAGAACTTTCCCAGCGGGTCGACGGGCTGCGCCGTCTTCGGCTATCAGACGCTCCCGGTGGCGGCCGCGACCTCTTCGGGGACGCCCTCGGTTTCGCTATCGCCGACGACGGTCACCTTCCCAAACACCAACGTCGGCTCGACCTCCGCGACCATCACCGTGACGCTCAAGAACACCGGGACCGCCGCGCTGACGGGCATCTCGTTGAGCCTCGCGGGGACGAATCCTGCTTCCTTCACTCTGCCGTCGAGCGCCATGCTCTGCGGGACGAGCCTGGCCGCGGGAGCAAGCTGCACCTTCGGGGTCGCGTTCCAGCCCGCGGCCGCGGGCGCGCTCTCGGCGGTAATCGACATTGCCGACAACGCATCGGGAACTCCGCAGACCGTCTCCGTCTCCGGCACGGGCGTGCAGGTCCTGCCGACGGTCGCCTTCGACGGCATCGGGTCGTCGGGGATCTTCCTTGAACTTGGCCTGGTTGCCTCCTCGGCCACGAACGCAAGCCCCGCCGGCCTGGGAGCGACCTGCCTCTGGACGACCAGGACCAGCGGCGTGGTCTTCGCCACCGACAACAGCGCGAACGGGGCCGGCAAGACCGACACGGGCAGCGCCTGGGTGGCGTGGACTCCCGTGGGCGGAAGCTGCGCCACGGTCAATGCGACGACGGTCATCTACTCCTATCTGCAGACCGACGCTGTCGTCGGCACGCGATGCCTCTTCAACGGCTGCACGGTCAAGTTCGGCGGCAGCGGCTCTGCCTCAGCGGGCCTGATCGGCGGCAGCTCCGAGGTTGCGCTTGCCCCGGGCGTGGCATCGGCGCTGAACGGGACCGGCGGAACCGGCCTCGCGGTCACGGCCGCCGCGACCGAGCTGCGCCCCGAGGATGCTGAGTTCGCCATCGCGCGCGCGCTTACTCCCTGCGGCACGCCGGTGGCGAGCGGATCGCAGTACCTGGGTCTTGGCTACACCAACGGCGAAGCCATCGAAAGCTACTACAGCGGAACGAAGTTCAACGTCATCAACTTCGCGCTGCCCGCCACCTACAGTGTCACGACAATCGGCGTGACCCCGGTGCTGGTTGTCGTCAACGGCGACGGAAGCACCAACGGCTTCGGCGATCCCGGCCTGACCAACATCACCACCGGGGTTCTCGCGAACTTCCTCGACGGCACCTTCAACCAGACGCAGGACGCGCTCATCACGCCTGAGGTCGGCGCCTCCGAGCCGGTAACGACGCTGATCCGCGAGCCGCTCTCCGGCGCCTACAACACGATGGAGTACAACGTTCCCAACTCTCAGCCCACAAAGACCTCGCAGGACGCCGGTCTCAACCAGCTCGTTGTCGCCGCCAACTGCAACGGCACGGCGGTCAAGTACAACCCGATGAACATTCCCGCCGGCCCGGGCTTCCGGCGCCGCGCCCTCACTACCAGCGAGGAGCTCGCCGAATCGATCATCCGCACCAACAGCCTCGGCTACGGCCTGTGGAGCGTTGCCAACTTCAAGGGCTTCACCAGCGCGGCCGCTCCCAATGCCAGATATCTGACCGTTGACGGGGTCGATCCGATCCAGACCTCCTACACTGGCGGCACGATTCCCACGACGCCCGCGCAGATCGCGAACGTCAGCCTCGCGAACACGCTGAGCGGCAGCTATCCGCTCTTCTCGTCGATTCGTCTCGTGAACCTCGGATCGTCGCCCTCGGCGGCCGTGACCAGCCTCGCCGCGGCGGCGCAGAACTTCGCTCCCGGGACCGGCCGCCCGGACTTTGTGCCGATCGGCGAGCTCAAGATCAACCGCTCGCACTTCATTCCTCCGGCCGGCTCCGGTCTTCCGGCAGCCGCCTCCAATGGGTCCGGCAAGGCGTGCGGATCGGTCGAAACCGGCGGCGACGTGGGCGGCCTGGTTGTGACGAAGGCAGGGGACTTCGACTTCTGCTACAACTACCGCAACACGACGGGGGTTACGGGCCGCCGCCGGTGATTGGCCGTTGACAGTGTCTCCGCGACCCGGCGGCCCGTGCGTGTTCTTCCTCTTCATAAGAAGAGAACGATGGCCCGGCCCTCGGAATGAGGACCGGGCCATTGATGGTTCAGCTCCAGGTTAGAACGTGACCTTGAGGGCCGCCTGTATTACTCGCGGCGCGATAGGGCCAATTCCCGTGATCTGACCGAAGTTGCTGTCGCCGGGGTTGTTGTCGGGCGAGCCGTAGCTGGGGCTATTGAGGGCGTTGAACATCTCCCAGCGGAACTGCGTAGCGACCTTCTCCTTGTAACTGAAGTTCTTGATGAAGGCCGAGTCCATGGTGTGTACCGGAGGCGACTGGATGAGATACTTTTGCGAGTTCCCCGCCGTGCCGTACTGGTTGTTGGTGAAGGCGGCCTGGTTGAAGTAGTTATTCAGCCAGTTCGCCTTTCCTCCCTGACGTATCTTCAGCGGCACGCCGGGAACCTGGTCGGCGCGGTCTTGTCCCACGTCGAAGCCGGAGCGGTTGTTGCCATCGCCTCCGTTGATGCCGAAGGGTTCGCCGGACTCAGCGGTGTAGATGGCGCTCACCTCCCAGCCTCCGACGATGTTCTTGAGGAAGAAGTTGCGGCCCTCGAAGGTGGGTGCCTTGTAGCGTCCGTAGGTGACCGAAACCAGCGGCACGTTGAGACTCGACAGTCCCTTGTCGTGTCCGACGTTGGTGGGGTCGCTCACCGACGATTCGAAGTCTGGATCGCCGGAGCCGCCGACGTCGGTGGTGCGCGACCAGGTGAAGTTGGACTGGATCTGGAAGCCGTGCGAGAACCTGTGTTCCAGCCCAGCCTGCAGGGCGCTGTAGCTGGCGGTGCCTCCGACCTGGACCTGAAGGATCTTACCGAACTGGCTGTTTTCGCGTGGATTCCCGCTGGCGGGGACCGGCACACCGACTCCGAGCCGGATACCGGGGTTCAGGTCGACCGTGGTGGCCTGGTGGTACGACTCGCTGCCCACGTAGGCAAGATGCAGCGCGTTCGCCTTGCCAAGCTGCTGCTCGATAGAGAGGTTCCAGCTCTGGGTGACTCCCAGCTTGTAGTCCGGGTTGAAGGTGGCGGGGATGTCCTGGGGCGCGAAGAGCGAAGCGCTGGACGGGTTCTGCTGCGGTCCGGCGAAGGGCGGGAAGGGACTCTTGCCCGCCGCGAGGCCTCCGCCCCCGGCGAAGTTGGTCCACGGGTTGTCGAAGGGAACCGTGACGCCGCTGCCTACGCTGTACTGCGGCGCGAAGGGCGGGACGTCGCCGATCCTCTGATAGAACGCGTCTTCAAGCGGGGTTGTAAAGAGACCGAAGGCGGCGCGGACGGCGAGCGTTGGATTCGGCGACCAGGCGATACCGATGCGCGGCTCGAAGTAGCCGTAGCTGGCCTTGTAGAGCTGGTCGTTGATGCCGGCGTCGCCGGGAAATACGAGGCCGAGCGGGGCATTGGGAAAGCGTGTGCTCTGCTGCCCGAAGACGATGTCCGCTCCGCGGCCGCCGGCCACATGGGCGGGCGTGTTGGGGTCCCAGCGAAGACCGAGCGTCGCCGTCAGGTTCGGCCTGATCTTGTACTGGTCCTGTGCGTAAGTACCGAACATCCACTGCGTCGTTGCGTTGAACTCGCCGGCCCCCTGCGTGATGCTGGCTGCCTCGCCGAGCAGGAAGTCCGCAAAAGGCACGCTGTAGTTGTTTCCCGTCGTGGGGCTCACGTACTGGTCGTATTCCCCGTTGAAGCCGATGATCGGGCTCTCGATGAACTGCGAGCTCTCCGTGTGATGGCGGTGGAATAGGTCCGCGCCGGCGGAGATGGTGTGGTTGCCGACCGTCTTGGTAAAGGTCTCGGTCAAGCTGTATTCCATACGCTTGGTCTTGAACGGGTTGCTCGAGAAGGAGCTGAATCCGACGGTGGGCGTGTACTGGCTTACGTTGCCATCATTGACGTTGAAGTCTTCCAGGTAGCAGGCGCCGGGAGGGTCCTGCACGTTGATGAACTGCGAGAGACAGATGGGATTTCCATTCTTGTCGAGGACTGGAGTGGCGGTCGTCAGGTCGTAGGTGATGAAGCCGACAGCCAGCGTGTTCAAGGTTGAAGGATTGATCGTCCAGGTGTGGTTGAGGACCTCGCTGAGGAAGACTCCATCGGTTCCGGCCACGCCGACAAGGATGTTTCCGGGAGTGGTCTCCGGGGTCTGGTTGTAGTAGTTCAGAAAGCTGCGCACAAAGAATCGCTGCCTGTCGTTCGGGATGTAGTCCAGGCGCCCCGTGTACTCGTTGTATACCGTGGGTTGGACTGGATAGGAGACGTTGGTCTGGCCTGTCACTGCGTTTTGGCCGAGCGGCAGATAGTTCAGCAGCTTCACGGCGCCGGGGCTGAAGAGGCTTGGGTCGACCTTGTCGTTGCTGTCAAACGGGGCTGGCAGATAGATGGGGTCCGAGACTACCGAGCCGTTGGAGAGCGTGGCGGTGTTTGACAGCAGGGCGGAAAAGTCGCCGTTGCGCTCCGCCGCCGTTGGCGTGAAGGTGATGTTCGTGTTCGCGGTGTAGCTCTCACGCGTGCCTTGATAGTTGAAGAAGAAGAAGAGCTTGTCGTTGAAGCGCGGGACAGGGCCGCCGATATATGCGCCGAACTGGTTCCGGTGAAGGCCGTCGACATTGCCGCTGAAGGGGTTGGCGGCGTTGAAGTATCCATTGCGAAGAAACTCAAAGGCTCCGCCGTGGTACTTGTTGGTCCCGGATTTGGTCTGGATGCTGACGATGGCGGAAGGCGCGAATCCATTGCGCGCGTCGAAGTTGTTCGAGACGACGCGGAACTCCTGTGTGGCGTCCGGATTGGGGAACGGCAGCGCGAGCAGAAGGTAAGTGTCCATGTGCGAGACGCCGTCAAGCAGATACCAGGTGCTGCCCTGGCGCTGTCCGCCGGCAGAGGCTCCCGACTCGTTCGGGAAGGAGTTGGTGGTCTGCAGCGTGGAGGCCTGGCTCTGCAGTTCATTGGTGACGCCGGCAGAGAGGAAGACGAGTGTTCCAGGATCGCGGCCGTTGAGCGGCAGGTCCTTGATGGTCGCTTCGTCGACCACCTGGCTGAGTTCGGCCGTCGTCGTGTTGATCAACTCCGCGCCGCCGGTAACGGTAACGGCCTCCTGAGACCCGCCGAGCTTCAGCGGCAGGTTGAGGGTCGCCGACTCGCCGACCGTGAGCACGATCCCTGTCTCGGTGAGCGGAGCGAATCCCGCCAGCGTGACCGAGAGCGTGTAGGGGCCGGGAGGGAGCGAGTTGAACGCGTAGGTCCCCGCGCCATCGCTCACGGCGGTGACGGCAAGTCCGGTGCCCGTGTTGGTCGCTACGATCTGCGCCCGCGGAACGATTGCGCCGGCGGGATCGGTGACCGATCCGCTGAGCTTCGCGCTGGTGCTTGATTGCGCGAGAGCCGAGGCCGCGCTGACCGCAAGACAGCAGAGACATGCAATGCCGAGCAGAGTGGAAAAGAGGAGTTGCGCCGGCTGGGCGGGACGGCTAGCTGGACGGGACGGGATTCGGTTCATCAAAACCTCCGGAGATTTTCTGCTGCACCCGCGCAAAATGCGCTCGGGCAATGACTGTGCTCAAACGGGAATGCTGGGAACCGCGCCGAAGATCGAGCAAGAGCACTGATCTCACGGCGGATGTGCGATGTTGGCTGAGTTGGTACGACTTTACGTTACCGCTAACGTTCTGTGCAATCTTTTTTTCAGAAATTTACGGTCTGTCCTGTTCTGCCTGCACGCAGATGCGGCAAGCGCCGTCTCCGCCGCGCGCGAAGCCATCGGACGGTAGCGATACCGAAATGCCCCGCCCTCCGGGCCGCGCTAAAGGAACGCCGGAAACTCGGGGCTTTTCGCGGCAAACTCGCGCAGCAGGGCCGCCGAAGGCTCCCACTCGCCGATTGCCGGATAGAGCAGCATGGCCTTGCGCGCGTAGTCCGCCGAGCCAGTCACCGCCGCGTGAATCGCGGCCCGTTCATAGGCTTTGACCGACAGCACCAGGCCGCGCACATCCTCCGGAAGCGCGCCGCAGATCTCTGGAACGATGGCGTGTTTCGAGATGGCGCAAGGAGCTTCCACGATGTCTTCCCGCTCGACGTCGGGGATCGCGCCGTGATTGCGGACATTGATGACGACCCGCCGCGGCTCTTCGCCGCAAAGCGCATTCATTACATCGAGGGCGATGCGATGGTAGCCGGTTGCAACGCGGAAGGGATCGTCGGTGAGCGCATGGGTCTTGTCGAAGGCGGTTCCCGCGCTCGCCTCAAGCTGCATGTAGGAGCCTGACCGCTGATTGAGATAGTCGACGTAGGTGGAGAGAGCGTCGCCGGGTCTGCCCGCCGCGATGGCGGATGCGAGCTGGCCGAAGAGGTCCTCGTTGAGCTTGCCTATCTCCTCGCCGCGAGTGGCGCCGGCGCTGATCTGGTTGGCCAGGGCGCGGCGGCGGCTGTAGTAGAAGAAGAGATACTCCGTGGGAATGAGCTTAAGGGTGCGCAGAAGGTCGAAGTCGAAGAGCCTGGCCTGGTAGAGACTGAGCAGCGCCTCGTCGTCGGCGAGCAGCCTTGCGGTGACATCTTCGCCTCGCAGCAGAACGCGGCGCACCCATCCGAGGTGGTTGAGGCCGACGTACTCGCAGCGGACATCCTCAGGCGGCGCTCCAAGCGCGAGCGCGATGCGATGGAAGAGCTCCGTGGGTGTGTCGCAGATGCCGATGACACGCACGTTCGTGTTGTGGCTGACCGCCTGGGTGATGAGGCCGGCGGGGTTGGTGAAGTTGATCATCCAGGCGTCTGGAGCGAGGCGCTCGATGATGCGGGCGTATTCGATAGCGACAGCCGCGGTGCGAAGGCCCATGGCGACGCCGCCGGGGCCGGTCGTCTCCTGGCCGGGGTAGCCATTGTCGATCGAGATACGCTCGTCGATGGCCCGTGCCTTGATGCCTCCAACGCGAATGGCGGTGAGCACAAAGGCCGCGTCCGCGACGGCGTCTTCGAGCGACGAGGCGACGCGCAACTTGAGCGTACCGCCTTCACGCGCGATGAGAGCGCGGCCAAGCTCGCACATGACCTTCGCGCGTTCTTCGTTCAGGTCGTAGAGCACCATCTCATCGACGCCGAGGTGCGCGGCGGACTCATTGACTCCGAAGATGACGAGCGGGGTGCGAACGCCGCCGCCCCCGATCAGCGTGACTTTACGGCTGCTCATAAACAGTCTCCAATTCGTTGCGTGTAGCGAGGCCTCTAAGGGCACCGGCAGCGCGTGTCGAAAGTGCCCCGCAGGCCGCGGCCCGGCGAAGGGTCTCAAGCGCGTTAGCGTTATCGAGCAGGGCGTCGATGAGGCCCGCGTCGAAGGCGTCGCCCGCGCCGGTTGTGTCGATCACTTCGATCTCCGGCGACGGCACCTGCAGCATGTTGCCGTTGGTGTGGATCGCCGCGCCTTCAGGGCCCATCTTGACGACGACGTGGGTGAAGCCCAGTTCTTCAAGCCCCAGCAGGACTTCTTCGGGGCGATGCTTTCCAGTGAGATACTCCGCCTCCTTGCGGTTAGGAAGGAAGTAGTCGATCTCGCGGCAGGTCTGAAGATTCTCCTGTTTCAGGTACCACTCGGGCTGCCATCCAACGTCGAGAGAGACCGAGCATCCAGCGTCTCTAAGCGCAGGAAGAACAAGCTCCGCGTGGTGACGGTCCAGAGGGACGGCGAAGTGGACGTGCCGCGCCATCTGCAACTGCTCCACAATGCCAGCCGATGAAAGATACTCGTCCAGGAGTTCGTTCGTGCCCGCATAGCTGTAGAACGAGCGGTCGTCTTTTACGGAGACGCTAACGGTAACGCCGGAGCTTCCGCGGGCGAGCCTGAGGTTGCTGGCGTCGACGCTGAAGTCGCCGAGGCGCTGCCTGATCCATTCGCCTTCGACCTCGCCGACGACACCGAAGACCGCCGTCCCGCGGCCGAGCCTGCCGAGACCGCAGGCGGTGATGGCGGCGCCGCCTCCGAGTTCGCGGAGGTAGTTGCGAGTGAAGACCTCTTCGCCTGGCCCCGGCCAGCTTTGCAGGCCGGAGAAGACATGGTCGATATAGATCTGGCCCACGGTTACAGCGTCCCATCGCCTGGTCATGCCGTCACCTCCGCGAAGGGCCAGTTCGCTTGCTGCCGCGCGCGCAGCAGGAAGACCGCGATGCCCGCCAAGAGGAAGACGCCCGCGACTGCAATGTAGCGGACTCCGCTGGTCACGACGATGTACATCCAGCCCGCGAGGGCGATCAGCGCGGGCAGCGGAAAGAGAGGCATTCGGTAGACGTCCGCGGAGTCGCTGCGTCGCCTCCGCAGCAGGATGACGGCGACGCACTGCGCGGCAAACTGGAGCAGCGTCTGGGTCACGATCAGCGCGGCGATGAGGCTCTCCAGGCTGAAGAGACAGGCGACCGCGGAGAAG
>Ga0116226_10004921_pt1 | contig 11877 bp, 8 predicted proteins | sample S1TSphfallax_FD_89692 | JGI IMG/M metagenome (GOLD analysis project Ga0116226, IMG submission 89692) | Host-associated microbial communities from peat moss isolated from Minnesota, USA - S1T2_Fa - Sphagnum fallax MG | ecosystem: Host-associated > Plants > Peat moss > Unclassified | place: USA... | reverse complement strand
AGGAGGAGGAGAATGAGTGTGTAAAAATTTTTAGTTTTCATGTGTGGAAAAGTGTTCTTCATGAAAAAAAAAGTGTGCAAACAAAGCCATGAAGGGAAGTTATGTGTAGCAAATAGTTGTAGTAGAGTTCATGGAAGGATTTCCATGACAAAGCCCCTAAATTTTTAATTTACATAGTTGTTGCTCTCAAATCCACCGTTGGATTTGTCTCAAACTTGAATCAATTTCAGTTTATGAGGTGTAGAAGGTTATTCCAAAATTTCAACTTCATCGGTTTTGTTACAAGAAGCTACACTTGCCGGAAGTAGAGGGGGTTGAAATTGTTTGTTTTTTTCGAATATAATTAAAGTAGTTTTAATTCTAGGCATAACTTTTGACTTAAAAAATAAAAACTTATAAAATTTTGTACCATTTCTCCTTAAAAGATTAGCTTTTTGAATTTCTAATGCATGTTAGATTAGAAAGTTGTATGAAAATATTATGACGAATGGAACAAAAGGGGTCAACCATCAATCGTGAACTTGGATTAAACATCAACATAAGGCTCCTTCACCTTCTATCATGGTGAGTTTGATTCTCCCACAATGTCTTGGTACCTTTCAAATGGACACAACGCATTAAATTCTTAGTGAATTCCTTTGCATTTCATTGAACCACTTTAATTTGTTAGAATACAACTACATCGTAGTTCCACCCCCAAGTGGGTTTTGTGAACGCATATATTCATGTGGAAGGTGTGAAAGAATTCCTTACAATCGGTTTCATATGAATCTTCAAATTCATAATAAAAACATATTGTTCTTAAATAAAATTTTCTAATTTTTCATTTTTATGTCCATTATGGACTTTTAAAGATATCTCAATTTAGAGTGCACATGCAAATAAAAATAAATTCATTCTTTTTTTAATTTTGATTTCCACATGTCAAATATGTTATGTTTGATCAACTCATGTGATTGAAATTTAGGAAATAATTTATTTTTAGTGAAAAAAAATCCACATAATTTGTTACATGACACATCTATTCCTTTAAAAGTCCAAAAAATTATGCAACTAATTCTAATTGCAAAAATGTTCTATGCATTTCATTACATATATAAACTATCATACATATTTGAGTCCAAACCAAAAAATATTCAATCCAATTATCATGTAACATTATATTAAATTTCATTTCTTGAAAAAATAATGTCTATGATGTCCATTTTGGTACAATGCACCGTGTTTTTGCCCTGAAATCAATAAATCTTACCAAGGTGGAGGGATCTCATGCACTATGTAAAATTAACATCCACAAGAATCATCGTAGCAAGACATTACACCTTCTTGTGTGTTAAAAAATAAGAGATCTACTCAAATGCAAGCATAAAGTTTTATTGAAAGAAAACTAAAACATGATGCTCACAACACGGAACATAACATCAAGAACTCCTCAAGGTTCTTGTCACATGAAATACACAAACTTGTGTAATGAAGAGAAAAGAAACAAACCATCAACACCAAGGTATTTAACTACAAGACCAAACCACAAATAACCAAACTAATATAAGTAAAGAAAGTAATTCAACCTTGTGAAAGTAACCTAGTTACTTTCTTATTGCAATAACTAATGAAACCTAATTAGTTGAACTTGAATTCTCAACATTGTGGAAATTAACAACTTAGTAAAATGGTTTGGTGGACATTAATGCGTCCATATCAATCATGTATACTATAGTAGTCTGCAAGTTTGGTATATATAATGCATTTGGTATTTGGCACATAATCATACAAGATGGCATCTAGTGTAGTGTCACAAGCTCTTAGCATGATCATTGAATTGCCAGTTAGAATTCGGGATGTTCAATGTCTTATGGTGTTCATGATTGTGGATATTAACAATTATGATTTGTTGTTAGGTTTGGACTTCTTCATCAAGATTGGTGTTGTTGATGTTTAAAAAGGCCTGATTAAAATGAAGTAGGGGGTTCCATTCACAATTGGGGTACTAGAAAGGAGTGTCTAATTGAATAAGGACTACAAGGGACAACTTTGGATTTTTACTTATCTTACATTATTATAATTGTAGTGGATTGTTGTATGCCAATAGATAAAATGATGTCTTCTTAAATTAATAGAAATATTTTAAATTAATTTGGATACTATGTAAATGTCATTTTGGATCTTATAAATTAAAGTAATCAAATGTTTAAAGTATTTTTAAAAAAGGAATCAAAAGGAATGCATAAAGTCATATAATTGATTTCAATTTTTTTGTACAACAAAAACATGCCCCCTTCTATGAAATTACATGTTCATTGGATGAACTTGATGAAAAACCAAATGAAAGAAAATTTTCAATTTCAAAATCTTGAAATTTTGAAGGAAAGGGCTACAAGGGAAAGGACTCATTTTTTAAACCATTTGATAAAAAAAATATGTTCAATGGGTTCAAAATGTCTAGCTTTAGATGTAGGTCACATGTACAAGAAATAATCTTGCCAAAAACCATGTTTGGTTGTCCATTGAAACTCATTTTGGGATTTTTGGGGATTTTTTACATTTATGGCATTAAACCAAAATATTCATACACAATTATGTATGAATGTGAAAAATCACCATCAACACATGAATTATCTTATATTGGATTATTCAATTTTTCTCATTTAGATTTTTTTCATGTAAATGTTATTTGTAAAAAGTAGTTTTAAAAAGTCCTTAAGTCTTTTTTTCCTTTTTTGACCCCAACTGTGAATGGATTGAAGGACTGGGGAATAGTGTATAACTTTTACCATTAAACAGGGTGAACATGCAATAGTTGGTGATAGACATGAACAATGCTATTAACGACGAAGATCAAGGTGAAACTTTATAATTGTGGGTTTTAGTCATCAACCATTCGAGATGATGAAGGGGGGTTGATTACACCAAAGGAGGGTGGTCCATTATCTGATGTTGAAATAATTAACTTAGATTTTTTTTGACAACTTTAATGAAGAGATGGAAGATATGATAGATGTTGAAGAGGGTAATTTGTTTTTATTAAATGAATTCAAAGAAATTGAGGAGTTAATGGATGATGGATTGGAGTTTTTGTAGAAAAAGAAAAACTTCACCAAATTGTGAATTTGATATTCGAAAAGCAAGCAGATAATCTAATGTTTGGAGAAATTTCCAATTCTAAAGACTTTGAACACTTGATGCGGTGTGTAGCTTAAGATGAAGATAAGAAGAATGAGTAGTTTATGGTTGTAAAAAAAACTCATGTTTCAGAATTTTTTCAATTAGATGTTGGTTCTAGTACTTAGAAAAATGTTGTGTTTGAGGTGTTAACTAATGGCAAAGACAAATGGTTTGAAATCAAGGCAAAATTAAAGGTATACCCCAATGTGGGTCAAACAATCAATTATGGGAACTACTTGACCAATTTCTTGATGTTTTTGTTTGGAATAAAAGCAAATTATGGTGTTGCAAGTATGGAGAGCACATGGTGGGTACTCATAGTTTTCCTCCATGCAAGATTATACCTAGTAGAGTTTCTTTTTGGGAATAAATAAAGGTGAAAATCAAATTGGTGTTCTAATTACCTTGGGGAAGATGAAGCCAAACACTTCTGAGTATGCATGCAAGGTCACATTACTAGTAAAGAAGGACAACAATTGCAAATTCTATTGTGATTACAAACTATTGAACATGCAAACACATCAGGATTCCTTCCCAATGCCATTAGTGGAGGATGTTTTAACTCAATTAGGGAAATCACGATGGTTTTCTACATTGGATTTGGAATTTAGGTTCTAACAAATTAAAATAGCTCCTAAATATATGGGCAAATTTGCCTAGATTACCAAATTTGGTCTATTTGATTGGACTATCATGCCTTTTGGCATGAAGAATGCCACTATCACTTTTTCTAAGACTATGATTAAAGTGTTTGGAGTTACATGGACAAATTTTTAAAGGTGTTTATGAACAATCTAAATGTGCACAACATGAGTTGGGAGGAGCATTTGGAACAACTTTGATATGTTCTAATGAGGTTAAAGGAAGTGAACCTCAAACTAAACCCTAGAAATGTGAATTTGCAAAGATTCATTTTAAAGGTCATGTTGTGAATAGGGATGGTACTTAGCCAAATCCTAGGAAGATCAAGGTAGTCAATGAATAATTTCTTAGTTCCTACTACTATATTTAATGTACAAGCCTTTATGGGTCTTATCGATTATCATAGGAACTATGTGAAAGGCTACTCCCACATAACAACACTGTTGTTTGAACTCATTAAGAAATACAACACCTTTAATTGGAACACTAATTGTCAAAATGATTTCAATTTGGTGACGACTACTTTGACTTTAGCTCCAATTCTTGTTAGGCCAAATTTCACTAAGGCCTTTTTTTTTACGTAGATTGGTCCACACATGGAGTGGGAACTATTATGTCTCAGAAGGAAGGCATATATAAACAAGTTATTGTTTATGCCAACAAAAGGCTCTCCCTTGTGTAGAAGAAATTTCACCCTATGGAGGGTGAGTGTTATGCACTAATATGGGGGATACTACATTTTTGGCAATATTTACATACAGGAACCACTTCACATTGTGGATTGACCACAAGCCATTAGAGTGGTTGGTTATAATTTTAGATGCGTATGGTAGAATGGGAAGATGGAACAATAATTTTTAGGACTTTAGTTTCAAGATCATACACCACAGTGGATCCAAACACACAAATGTTGATGCATTAAGTCATAATCCTATTAATGTTGTTGAAGAAGATAAAGACTTGAGAAACACAATACAAGATTATAAGTTGTTACAACAAAAATTAGCACTTGCAAAAACAAATTGGACATGGAGGAGTTCAAAGATGGGGCATTGCAAGAGTTATGCAATCATGGCTTGCTTAAATAGTTGTTCATGGTTGAAGCAAAAGAATGTGATGTAAACACAAATACTGATGTTAGGACCAACCATGTTCTTGCATTAGGTTTTTGAGATTGTTGAAGGACTTAACATTAATGAGTTGAAAAGGAGGAGACAAAAATTGTGGGATGTACAAACTCACTAACAATTGGTTAATGAAACTTAAGTAATTGTGGATGAGGAAGCAAATCAAAAAGGATTTAAGGAGGACAGTGACTGGGAGAGCTCTAAAAACATGGAAATATGGGATGATGAAATGAGCATGATGGTGTTAAATGGAAATTAGCTTCCTCTTGAATGTGGAGAAGAGAAAAAGGCTAGATCCACAATGATTTTTTTTTCCATGGAGACCACACTGCCTTATAACTAGATTTCAAAAACATTCAAGTACAATTGTGTTGCAACTATGTCCTCCAAAGTGCAAGTCCTATGCAATTACAATTTATAAATACAATGATTTAGTAAAATAAATTTTCATGTCAAAAATAAAACTAGTTGTTCGGTAATTGGACTATAATGTTAAATATGTTTTGCATACGATAATTTATACACATCATATTTACACATGCAGTCAACTACATTTGATTTTTTAAGGAGTTGCATTGTAGTTGTAATGTGCAACTAAATTAGGACCGTTAAAAATGAGCTACACATTGAACAATTTTTTTGTAACTAGAGTATAGTTTTCATACGTGCAATTATGTCATGTGTTTGCATTCCCACTATCCATGAGGTATGATATCAACTGTGAAATCTGTTTGTGCAATTGGTTGGCCACTATGTTGCCACTAACTGACTACTATTGTATTATTAATTGTCCACTACTATGCCAACATGGCCACTCGGATGCCACTAGTTGTTACATATGTGCCATTATGGGGCCATAATATTGGCATTGTTTTACAACCAAATGGCCATCATGGTGTCACTATTTGACCACTAATAAAATACTATCGATTCACTATCCATATAAAGTGTGAATTTGTAAACCTCAAATTAAATCCCAATGCTACATAAACTATATTAAAAATATTTATATTGAACATGTACATCAAGATATTCAAGCTTATACACTAGAATTTTTTAAAACTACACAGGCAAATGCAAAATTGATAATAGCTAATTATCTACAGATAGTTTTTTGGCACTCACAAGGGTTGCATCTTGTGGCCCATTTAATATTAAATATTGATTTAAGGTTTAATTAATTTAATTTTTATGAATTAAAAACCAAATTAAATAATTAGCCCTTGATTTGAATTGATCAATCTAATTCAAAAAAATTGTGAAATTCAAAACAACATGCATATTTAATTAAACATTCAATAATGGTGTACATATGTATATGTTTCTATATGCCTTGATGTCTTCCACTCAAATTCATATTTATTATTTAATAATTAATATATAATATTCTTAATTGTTACAAATTAATTAGTTAAACTAAATAATAAACTATTCAATTGAATTCATGTGTGTTTCCATTATTTTTTGAACAATATGTAATTAAATCTATTTTATTAATGATAAAATTTCAAGTAAATCAAACGTGCAGATTTCAACAAAAGTAAACATGTCAATATTTTTTAAATAATATGTGTTTCAAACCTTCAATGATACATTATACATTGAATTTATCAAACATACATTTCTTTAACATCATTCCAAATGGAGCACAACATATTCATAAAAATAACAAATAATGTTATATAACACATTCAATATTTATGAAATTGCAACCTTGCCTTTGCTTATACCAAAATATATGGTTTTTTTCTTAGAAAGTTTTTCAAATTATGTAGTTTTAAAAATCAAAGGCACATTTAAACACTAGAAAAAGACTATCATGGATAATTAAAATAAAACATATATTCAAAATTTTAATGATACCACACCTTCATAATCATCAATATATTGTCATCCACAAAATTTCAAAATTAATGGTTTGATTTTACATACGATAAAGGACATTCAAAATTTTAACACCTTGTACACATTGAATTTTCCACTCCTTACTATACATTTTATGACCAATGAAACATATCAAAATTGCACAAAATTCATTTTAATGAAAATTCATAAGTTTACAAACATTTTGAAAATGATTTCATTAAATTATAATCCTTACAACTCATGTAATCATTTTTCAAAGTCACGGAGGTGTAGGATTTTATGTGTGTACATGTAGTCCTTGGCTCCTTTTGCTATGAACGCACCCACATGTCATAATGTAAGACCATTTAAAATGGATTCATAATGGACAATGAATATCAATATTATTTTTTAAGTCACAAAAAAATCCTATAGTGCCACATGTTAAATTTTAATGAATGGATGAAAAATGACATCAACATGACATCATGGTTGTAGTCATAGGGGAGTTGCATAGTAGTTGAAAAGGAAATGTTGTGATAGAATTGCATTAGAGTGTGATATTATGGTGAAGTGCATTTCTTGCAACTCATGCAACTTGTATGATAGTAATCATTAGGTGTAAAAATATAGTGAGTTGCAAATGGTCATTCACTAATAGAATTTTTGATTTTTCAAATGGTTCAAATTGACCAACTAGTCTTTTTTTACTATTGGACATGTCCTTTTTGACTAAAGGCTCAAATCATGTACTTTTTGACCAACCAATTTAATTAAAGTGACTTATTTGACCAATACATCTAGTCAAATTAGACAACCCTAGTCCAAATGGCCAATGGGTTTTAGTCAAATGGGACATCTTATGTCTATTACATACCTGCCTCCTACCTTTCACTCACAATCTTATAACCTACCTACCTATTTACCTACCCACCCACCTGCCTAGATGTATTACTTACCTACCTACCTACCCACACACCTACTTACATACATACTACCTACCCACCTACTTTCATACCTCATAGTCTTATAGTGATGTGTTGAAATAAACATGTGAAATCAAAAAATTGACAAAAGTTGAACACCTTTTGATGGTGTGGTCCATTAATTAGGGACTTGGTTTATCATGGAAGAGGTCAATGGTTCACTTCCTACCATTATAACCTATGTACATGCTTAAGGGGCTAAAGTAGGTAAGTTAGGTTAAGTAGGATATATTAGGTTAGGTTAAAGTAGGTGAAGTAGGATATGGTAGATTAGGTTAGGTTAGATTAGGCTACCACCCACCTACCTACCTTTTTATGACCTACCTACCTACTCGCCACATTTTTTTTGATATGGGTAAAAATTTGACCAATCAAAATGACTAGTCAAATGGTCCATACTTTGCTACTTAAAAAAACCACCAAAGTCATAACACACATGTTGAAATTGACTTGTCCAAAATGATGGAGTGGTCTTTTTAACGCCTATTCAAATTGGGTATTTTTTTTACTATTTAGTGATTGCAACTTAAAAACTGAGTTTGTAGGCCTAGTCACAAAACACCCATTTTTTTCATAATGAAAGTTAACAAGTAGATTTTGCATTACTACTAAAACAATGAAAGTTTGATGTTCAAGGGTTTGGTGACCTGCTCATGCCCAATGAATAGTTGTTGTTAGTTTCTAAATTGCATAATGAAATCAGACATTTTGGAGAAAAAAAAACTTTAATGGAAGTAAACAAATGATACTTTTGGCACAATAGAATTGAAGACATAAATGTAGTGGTGTGTGCCTATAAACAATGTCAACTTGTTAAAAGAACTATAAATATCAAGTCTAAACTTGAAGAGTTCAAAAGCATCCCCATTTGGGATCAATTTTATTCAGTGGCTTTTAACACAATTGAACCTCTACTAGAAATTACGAATGGAAATAAATACATTTTGGTAGCCATAAACCATTACTCGAAATGGTGTGAAACAAAGGTGGCTATTGATCGCAATGTTAAAACTATGGCAAGATTCTTGGAAGATGAATTCATCTACATGTTTGGTGTATTGAAATACATCCTAACTAACAATGGTTTCAAATGGTCGGCTAAATTTGATCAATTGCGTAAAAATTCTTGGATTATACACCAATATACAATGCCATAATGGCCTAGATGTAATGGTATGGTTAAAAGGAATGTTAAAACATTAGAGCATGGGTTGATTGTTTTATCTACCACTCCTAAACATGCTCAAGATTGGGACAAACATCTTCCCAAAATCCTTTTTAGATATAAGGGTGGGGTGTAGGCCAATACTAAAGTCTCTCCACATATGCTTATAATTGAATGGATCCCCATGTTAAAGGCTGACAATTTTCTAAATCCACTAGTTTAGGATTTTGAATCCAATGATGAACCAATTATTATGGTGGAACAAATGCTCAATACGTTGTAGTTCATTGCCATGATGCATGGAGAAGTTGTTAAGAATGTTAATCAGGCACAAGTTAAGTAGAAACAAACGTATGTTTCTTGGAAGGGTAAACAAATGTTTTTGAGATTCAAAGAACAATGACTTTTGTCAAAATAAAGAAGCCAACTAAGAATAGATCTTTAACATCAAGTTGGGAAGGCCTTTTTATGTTTATCAAGTATTTGGATGGAAATGGATTTTTGGAACATGATGAAGGAAAAAGGATTTGTGTGATTAAAGGAAAAGAAGAGTAGTTTTGGGGCAAACCTTAAAGAGGCTTACAATTATTCCACACTGCATTTGAATTGTGAAGATTAAAAGGCACAATCTAATTTGTAAGGGAAATGTTACATGTGTGATGAAAAGATAAGGGATGAAACCCTATTTTGATGGAGTAACACAATCAACTGCCAAAAATGCAATACAATTAGGCTTTTAATAATTGATGAAGATAGGAAGTGTCCATATGGTTTGAGCCTTTTTTTTTTCTTTGTGTTTGTTTTCTTGCAAGTCATGTGAAGCACCCTCACACTCCTTGAAAGACTCAAATATGAATCCGAAAGTGGAAATAATGGAAGAAGAAAGAGTTGGGGTACATTCCTTAGCTCAAAACACTTTGAAGGTAGAGGGGTGTGTTGGAGCTTCAAGATGGGGACTATGATGAGTGACAAGTGGGTCAATTATTCACATGGACTTGTACAAACCAAACAACAAGTTGGTTAGTGCATAGTTGGAACATTTTTGGTGCACGAACAAGTCACGAGCATACATAGATTCACAAAATTCACCACGACCCAAACTTGGGGGAACCACCACCTTCCCTTTTATATAGTATTTTTTATGATTATCCATGGGATTTGGATCCAAATGTCATTTTGTTTCAAAATTGGAACTCCCAACGTTTTGGAGAGCCATAACTTCTTGTAAAGACATCCGATTGAGATGAGGTCTAAAACAAAGTTATAACCATAGTTAAGAGCTTTTCAAAAATATGTGGCACACCACCTGCACGCATGTATTTCAAGGCGATTCTTGACTTTTAGTGCGTTTGGCCATAACTTGTGTTAAAAGTACTCAAATGGGTCATGTGAGCCCATCTAAGTTTCAAAATATTTTTAATGGTATAAGGAACTCTTTAATCCAATGAATTTTGATCCCTGAAATACCTTTTTGAAAATTCGAAACTCAATAGGGATTCTAACTCCCAAAGTGGGAGTCCACTTGGGAATGTGTGAATTCATTCCTTCACAACCCTAGGTTGTAGTTTTGGCTCGCACTTTTCCATGCCTTTGCCTTGGTCACAAGCCCAAGGCTAGGGTTGTGACATCATGAACATGACAAATCTTAATTGTTTGACGACGTTCATTATGTGATTGGTTTTCTTTGGTTACACCTTTTGTGGTGTTGTTTTTGCACAATGGATTTGATAGATGTCAATTGAGGATGGAAAGTTGGATTGGAGATAAATGATACAATTTTGGTATTGAAGAACTAAGTATTTTTTTAGTTATAACATGTTTTTGGTTATGTTTTTGTTTATTGTTTTTTTAGGGAAAACATAGTTGTAGAAGTGATAGAATGGGAAGAATGCCCATCTATTGAAAAGTTAGACTTTTCCTAAAGCAATGTAATTCTGTTGCATAGTTGGCTAAGGAAGAAAGTGTTTGACTTTATATGCAACTTGTAGAGGTCAAAATCGAGGAAGTGATGAAGAATTCTAGAGGTTTAAGGAATGATCAAGTGATTGGGCAAACTGTGTGATATTTGGGTGATGTGTTGATTGTGGGAGTGAGTCTTGTTGTGTTGTTCAAGGGGAATATACCTTTTGTTTTGGGAACTCCAAAGTTGGGAATTGTTCTATGGGATTTGGTATATCATGGTTGTTTTTGTAAATGATTAGAATGTTTGTTGCTTTTGTTAAATTCTTGAATTGACATCTATAAAAACATGTTTCTAGGGTGAATCGTGGGAGTTGAAGACATGTTCCTAGGTTCTGAGTGTGTAATGGGTACATGTTTTGTTTTTTGTGGGAATTAAAATCTCTTTGGTTGGTGAAAGGCTTTGCTTAAATCTATCACCAATTGACTAGTGGGCTCAATGAGAGAGAAATCAAAGCAATTTGATCCTCAATGGCCTATATAATAGATTATGGTGTTTGGAGAACTAGGTATTAAACATGTAGTTTGCAACATTGATGTGATTTGTATCAATCAATTGTTGGTTGATGTGTGTGATTTCTTTTCATCCACTTGTTGTGTAAGCCAAATGAGAATTATACAATCTTTTCATTATAGACTATTTAAATTTAACTACATGGGCCAATAATTTTAACTAGCTAATCAAGAACAAACATTTTATGATCCAATGCCTTTACAAGCATTGCATCTTGTGTAGATTTTCCAAGCCAAATCAACATATGAATGTTGTACTTCACCCAAAATATCATATGCCAAGGCATTGGTGGAGGTAATCTAAGGCCATACACTTGGGCATCCAACAACTAAATCTGACCATGACCAATCTTGTTGGCCAAAAGGTTAAGTGACAACACACAAGGCTTCCTTTCAATCAACAAGCATTTTGCTAGCACTTTATTCCTAATCATAGGTTTTTTTTCTATGGCTTTTTCACAACTTGGAAAGCTAAGTT
>Ga0116226_10004920_pt1 | contig 11878 bp, 11 predicted proteins | sample S1TSphfallax_FD_89692 | JGI IMG/M metagenome (GOLD analysis project Ga0116226, IMG submission 89692) | Host-associated microbial communities from peat moss isolated from Minnesota, USA - S1T2_Fa - Sphagnum fallax MG | ecosystem: Host-associated > Plants > Peat moss > Unclassified | place: USA... | reverse complement strand
GGCAACTTTAAAGTTTTTTAGAAATATTGGAAAAAACAAATCATTACTGCAATCCCGAATCACTGATAATTTTCAAATCCTACATTCTCCAATATTCGCATCTTGAGGTGTAATGGGTATAGTATAAAAGGGGTTATGTATTTCATTAAAATACCTACTTTATAAATGATAAATACCATGCAAAAAACTATTCTCATCATTGAAGATGAAGCGCCCATCCGCAATATGGTGTGTTTAGCGTTACAAGAAGCTGGCTTTAACATCTTGGCCGCAGAAAACGCCAAAAAAGCTTTTGACTGCATATTAAAACATCAACCTCACTTAGTATTATTAGACTGGATGCTACCTGGCACTAGCGGCATAGATATTGCTCGTCTGTTAAAAGCTAATGACACCACTGAGAAAATTCCGATTATTATGCTCACTGCACGTGCAACTGAAAATAATAAAATTGAAGGGTTTTCCATCGGTATAGATGATTATATTGTCAAACCTTTTTCGCCGCGCGAATTAATTGCCCGCATTAATGCAGTATTAAGACGAACCGAAAAAGAAGCTTTAGCACAACTCATTTCAATTGACGAATTGACCATCGATCCTAATACTGAAACCGTTATCATCAATCAACAACGTATTCAATTAAACCCAACAGAATATCGACTATTATTATTTTTTAGTGCCGCTCCAGAAAAAGTCTACAGTCGTTCACAACTCTTAACTGAAGTATGGCCGCATGCTAGTGATCTTGATGAGCGTACAGTTGATGCCGCAATAAAACGTTTAAGAAACGCACTTGGGGCAAAATTTGGCAAACTCATTAGAACGGTTCGCGGCAGTGGCTATTGTTTCTCAAAGGCAAATTTATATGAGTAAACGCGCCTTTACTGACAAACAATTTGAAAAAATGCGCCAGGATTTTGTTGCTAATGTATCGCATGAGCTACGCACACCGCTGACTGTATTTCTTGGCTACCTTGAAATATTGTTAGAAAAAGTAGGCAATAAAAAAAGCTTGGCAGAATGGAAACCCATTCTCATGCAAATGTTTTCACAATCGATGCGGATGGAACGCCTCATTGAAGATTTATTACTACTCTCTCGTTTAGAAATCGATACACCTGACATTTCACATTTAGAAGCGATTGATATGCCGCAATTATTACAACAGATTTACCAAGATACTCTGGCATTAAGCAGCGATAAAAACCAACAGATCCAACTTAATATTACTGGCCCCCGCATTTTTTATGGCAGAAAATCAGAATTACACAGCGCTTTTTCTAATCTCACATTTAACGCAGTTCACTACACACCGGTAAACGGTAAGATCTGGATGAGTTGGTATCAAGACAAAAAAGGAGTGCATTTCAAGGTAAAAGATACGGGTATGGGTATTGAAGCCAAACATATTCCACGACTCACTGAACGATTTTACCGTGTTGACGCCGGCAGAACCCGAGAAACAGGTGGTACTGGCCTTGGGCTTGCAATCGTCAAACATGTATTGTTACGTCATCATGGTCGCTTAGCAATTAGCAGCACTGTTAACAAAGGCAGTGTATTTAGGTGTGACTTTCCCACGCTTTGATGTCTAAAGGAAAGAATGCTTAAGTAAACATCTTATAGCTTATTGGAAAGACTTGTAGAGACCTTGGCATCCGTCAGTAATGGTCCACACAAACTGCCAATAAAAGGAAACTTATCTAGTTCAGTTTGTGCATCAGCTTTTAGTTGCGAAAACTGATTCTCACAGTTACAAACAATCATCTGGTGTGCAATCTCACCTAAAGTTTGCATGGATTGTAATAATTCTGGTTTTTTTAATTTTTTAAAATAAAAGCTACGTTCTTGTTTGCCTATCCAATGCAGAATGTCGGAAGCAACCTGTAATTTTTCACTCTCATTAATTTCATCGTTTGATATAAAGTTTATTTCCGCTTGAGCAAAAACCGACTCTAATGCCTGCTCTAACGTTCGACATCGATAGCTAGTAAAAAAACTTCGCATAAAATGACTGGATTGCTTATCACTATTTGGCAACGAATAATATTCAACTTGCAAAATAGCCATCATTTGCTCGTAAGTATGCTCGGAACTCAATTTAACTAACCGACTTGCTGATAAAATTCGACTATGCTCACAAGCTACATTTTCCAGAGGAAGTGAGTCAAAAATTTTTTGATATACACTATCTTTAAAGCCTTCTGCAAGCCAATACTTTAAACGAACTTGATTTTCTATCTTATCAACAAATATTTCTTTTCCTATTGTCGTGGCAGCATCATCCGGCACTAAATGTAATTGAATCTGGTTTTGTTCATCAACTGATAAACTTAATAAATCTACTGGCTTTCCAGCTTTTTGTCTGACTTCAGCATAAGTAGTAATTTTTTTATTCTCGAAAATATTAATAAGAATTTTCACAATGTAGGCTTCCGTCTCGTTTGCTAGAACGGGAGCTCTTTTGAACAACTTAATAGAAGTACCGTCGTCTTTTTCGCTTAATTGTTTTTTAAGCTCTTGTAAAAAATCTGAAAATTCTGAACTGGTATTAGACAAAAGCTCTAAACACTTCTTTAACTGGATTACTTCTTTATTAGTCAAAATAGCATCAACACCAATGGTTTGTTCAAAAGATAAAGTACTTGGTGAATCTCCTTTTTTCTGCCACTTAGCCAAAACCGATTTGAGAATACTCTCTTCTTTTTTATCCTCCAACAGCTTAATAATATATCGATATCTTAGAGAATCTTCATGAAGCCCAATAAAATTTAATTCATTTTGATCCTGACAAGTAAAAATACATGTAAAGTACTTAAGATAAATTTCGTCATCATGGTGAGCAGTAAAATAATCGTAATACAGGCTTGTGAATTGCGCTATCTCGTTAGTCGCTAAATAAAATTCGGCTTGCACATATCTAAGCTGGTGAAGAAGTACACCAGCTAATTTATAGTCTAATGTTTGCAATTTGTTAACAATATTTTCCAGTTCTGCGAATAAATTTTGTATACTTTCTAAAATCTTCTTTGCTTGATGACTATTATTGCAATTGATATATAATTGACAGAGTTTCTTGAATTTTTTGAGTTTTCCTTGACATCTTTTATGTCGCACTTGAAAATTTTGATTGCGCTTAAGCCACTTCTCTACGGAATCCAAAGTGCTCGTTTCGCGCCACCAATGAAATGCAGCTTCAAGTTGGGAAACCATAGCCCCATTACATATAAAATTAGTACAATCCAGTTCAGTAATAAATTGGTTTTTTATTAGCCCTTGAGTTATAGAACGCAGGCTTGCGGACAGCAAAACACTTCCAGTAAGGTGAAGAGACTGGATAGTCCAGTTATTTTCTAATCCAAAAGCAAGAGCATCAGCAGCACTTTGACAGAAACCACAGTAATTTAACTGCAATTTAGTAATAGAGGTGTTCTTCGCTATTGATTCCCCCAAAATTTTTATCTCTTCTTCATGAGTAAAGCTATAATCTACTAACGTAAATTCAACTAACTGGGTATTTTTTTCCACTGCTTTTAAAATTCTTTTTATCGCATCTTCATTTGGTGCTACTAAAGTGACTTGATCAGCAGAAGGAACGCTGCCATAAGATAAAATTCGCGATGAGCAACGAAACTCAACCGAACGTACAGCTGGAGAATTTTCTTCGATAGCTCGAATCACCTTCTCGATTAGATGCAAATCATCGTTTTGATGATTATCTCGAGTTACATTTATTATTTGATCTAATCTTTCTAACATCGCAATAACCTAGATTTATAAGTCCAATATTACACCTCACATCGAGTAACACTTTTTATTGATGTAACAATAGCCGCGAAACACATTGCTGTTTAAGCAAATGCTGTTCAATAATCTCATCAATATCCTGCTCATTCGCATAGGTATACCAAACCCCATCAGGATAAATGACCAATACCGGCCCTTCCTTACAGCGTCCCAAACAACCTGCACGATTGATACGAATTTTACCGACCCCTGCTAATCCCAGCTTTTTAATCTGCTTTTTAGCATATTCACAGAGTATTTCTGCATTTTTATCAGCGCAGCATGCACGCCCTTCCTCACGCTGATTGACGCAAAAAAACACCTGCTGCTTATAGTAACCCATAGCATTCTCACAAAATTAAGCCTAAATTTAAGGCTATCATAGCTTGACATTCATTTTAAGGTGTTGGTATAACCTTGGCCGTTGTAACAGATTAAATAATAAGGGCCTGTTTAGAATCTTTTTGCATCAACAAAAAATCAAGATTCTAAACAGGCTCTAAGTCATCGAGGCATTTGCCTCTCTAAAATAGGAGTGTTTCATGAATAAAGCTGAGTTAATAGACTTTGTTTCTAGCAGTGCTGATCTCTCCAAAGCTTCTGCAGCCCGCGCATTAGAAGCGGTTCTAGATGGAATTATATCGGCCCTTGCAAAAGACGATATCGTATCGTTGATGAACTTTGGAACATTTTCCGTCCGTAGCCGCAAAGCTCGTACTGGACGTAACCCTAAGACTGGCGAAGCAATTAAAATTAAAGCCACAAAAGTTGCTGGTTTTAAAGCAGGGACAGGTCTTAAAAAAGCAGTGCAAAAATAAGCGATAAAATTTTCGCTCTCCAACAAAAACCTAATACTAGCAAAATCTAGTTGAGTATCATAAACTAAGCACCCTTAATAGGTTTAGGGTGCTTAGCTCAGTTGGGAGAGCGTCGCCTTTACACGGCGAAGGTCGGGGGTTCGAGACCCTCAGCACCCACCAAGGCTATTAGTTCTAGGAGTGGTAGTTCAGTTGGTTAGAATACCGGCCTGTCACGCCGGGGGTCGCGGGTTCGAGTCCCGTCCACTCCGCCAGTTATGAAAATGTGAAAATCTGTTTAAAATTCAGGTAAGAGATATACTATGCTGCAAAATATTCGCGAACGAGCACAAGGTTGGATAGCATGGACTGTTATTATTTTCATATGTGCAACATTCGCGTTGTGGGGAATTCACAGCTATCTAAATGTCGCTAAAAACAGTGCAGCAAAAAATAATGCCGTTGCCAAAGTCAATAACAACAATATCGAGCAAGGGCAATTAAATACAGTATACGAGCGGATGCGGCAACAAGAGCAAATGCAGTTAGGTGCAGACTATACCAATAATCCAATCATTGAAACTCGCCTAAAAAAACAGGCGCTTAATCAATTAATTATGTCTGATATATTAAGTCAGGCAGCAATCAAAGATGGCTATCGAATTTCTGATCGGCAAATTGATGCCGCTATTTTAAAAATGCCTGCGTTCCAAATTGATGGTGTGTTTTCCAAAGATCGCTTTCAAGAAATCTTAAGCAGCACACTGTATACCCAAGAAGCATTTTTTGCCGATTTATATAGAGCTTTGCTCATTAGCCAAGTTCAATCAGGTTTTGTTGAAAGTGGTTTTGTGTTACCAAGCGATATAGAACGCGCAGTACGGTTAGTTAATCAACGCCGCAGTTTGTCTTACTTGATTATTCCATTAACAAAATTCTTGCAGGAAAGCCCAGCCAGCGAGGAAGCGGCAATGGCGTTTTACCGTGCAAACCAAGATAAATTCGCCGTGCCCGAACAAATTAAAGTTGCTTACTTAGAACTTTCTGTGCCTGAAATTAGCGCAAAACTTCAATTTGATGAACCTACATTACATCAATTTTATAAAGATAATCTAAATGCTTTTACTAAACCTGAACGCTGGCACGTTGCACACATTCTAGTTAAAGTGCCACAAGATGCTAGCCGTGCACAAGTTGAAGCAGCGCAGGAAAAAATTAATGACTTACTTGATAAAATCAATACCGGGCAAAACTTTTCCGGATTGGCTGAGAAATATTCAGATGATGTTCTATCAGCACAGCAAGGTGGGACGCTTGCTTGGATGAATCGTGGTACTTTGGATCCACAATTTGAACAAGCAGTTAGCGGGTTAAAAATTGGCGAAGTTTCAACGCCTATCCGAACTAAATATGGCTTTCATTTAATTAAACTTTTATCTACTCAACGTGCTGAAATTCAACCTTTTAATAAAGTAAAACGTCAAGTTCAAGCAGCACTAGCTCAACAAAAAGCCGAGCAAATTCTCGCAACTGAAAGTGATAAATTGTCCAGTTTAACTTATGCAAATCCCAACACATTATCAGTAGCTGCTCAAGCCTTAAATTTACCAGTCAAAACTACTGAATTTTTTACGCATGATGGTGCGCGCGAAGGAATGGCTTCTAATCCTAAATTTGTCGCCGCTGCATTTAGCTCTGATGTGATGCGCAATAACAATAGTGATGTGATTCCTATTAGTGGGCAAAAATTAGTTGTGCTCAGAATTCAGGAACGAATACCAGCGACTACTAAGCCTTTCCAAGAAGTAAAAGATAAAATCCTATTACAACTAAAAATGAAAGAAGCGCAAAAACGAGCTATTGAACTAGGACAAACTATTTTGAAGGAAATTAAAGCCGGCAAAAACCGCGAACAAATCGCAGCCGATTATCATTTGAATTGGGTAACCCGTCAAGATGTAGGCCGCTTTGCTTCTACAGTAAATCCATTAATTTTGTCAGAAACATTTAGATTGGCAAAACCTACTGCAGATAAAATATCTGCAAGAGGCATTACCTTACCGGGCGGTGGATTTTCTGTTTTAGTGGTTACAGAAGTTCATGATGGCCATTTCAATAAGCAAGGCAATATGGATATGGAAAAACGTATTTTCCAACAGCAGCTTGAAAACAAAAATGGCCAAGTAGATTATCAATTGTACGTACATAATCTACTCAATCGTGCTAAAGTTTCTATTCTAGACGAGAATTTAAAGGATAAGGCCAAAGAGAAAGAAAAGGCATGATCCCTGAGCTTGGGGTTTTTGCTCTAATTCTCGCATTCTTCGCAGCACTACTTCAGGCACTCACTCCTTGCTTTGCCCACTACTCTTCTGCTTCACGCGCTCTATGGAATCAACTCACGATTTATCTTACCTGCATTCAAGTAGGTTTTTTATTATTGTGTTTTGTTTGTCTTGAATATGCACTATTAAGCAATGATTTTTCAGTACTTTATGTAGCGCAAAATTCAAGCTCAGAATTGCCAATTTTTTACCGTTTCTCAGCCTTATGGGGCGCACATGAAGGTTCAGTATTACTATGGATATTGCTACTAAATTTTTGGGCGCTTGGCATCATTTTGCTCTATAAAAACCGGCTCGCCACCAATCTTTTATCCAACGTGCTGGGTATCCTAGGATTTATTAGCGGTGGATTATTGCTATTTTTATTACTCACCTCAAATCCTTTTCGAAGGCTGCTACCAAATTTTCCCACTGAAGGACAGGATTTAAACCCATTATTGCAAGATATAGGTCTTGCTATTCATCCACCTATGTTATACCTCGGATATGTAGGTTTTGGCGTGGTTTTTGCCTTTGCGATGGTAGGTATGTTATGCCGTCATTTAGATAAAGACTGGTTAAGAGCCATGCGCGGCATTACTGCATTAGCTTTTAGTTTTTTAACCTTAGGCATTACTTTAGGAAGTTGGTGGGCATACCGTGAACTAGGTTGGGGTGGCTGGTGGTTTTGGGATCCCGTTGAAAATGCTTCGTTTCTACCTTGGTTAACCGGCGCTGCGATGTTACACATTCTTGTATTGAATGAAAAACGTGATCGCTTCAAAGGATGGATGGTCTTGTTATCTATTTGTGCTTTTTCCTTAAGTTTAATGGGAACTTTTTTAGTCCGTTCAGGTATTCTTACTTCTGTACATGCTTTCGCCAATGATCCAGGTAGAGGGGTGTTTTTATTTGCTTTTCTGGTACTCGTCATTGGTGGTTCACTTCTGCTATATGCTTGGCGGTTACCTACGTTAGAACCAGCTTCCTCTGTCGCTTTATGCAATCAAGAACCATCTGACACAGATCTCTATACTAAAAAATATTTCTGGCTTTCACGTGAATTTTTACTACTTGCCAACAATGTTATTTTAATGGTTGCCATGGCAACCATACTGCTAGGAACTTTATATCCACTGATTTTAGATGTATTGAATTTAGGAAAAATTTCTGTTGGCGCACCTTATTTTAATATTGTATTTGCTCCACTCATGTTGTTGGTTCTATTGCTCATGGCACTTGTACCCAGCTGTAATTGGGAACAGATTTCTTTAAAAAATATACTGCAAGCAATCATGATAGGCAGCTTAATTATTCTTGGTGTTTTTATACTATTTCATCACGATCATTTTTCATTCAGTGCTATCTTAGGTGCGGCGTTCGCTACCTGGGTCATTATTGCCACACTAAAATCTATTATTGTCACCATCATACAACGCAAAGCTTCATTAAATATGGCTGGCATGTGGCTCGCTCATTTTGGTTTAGGAATATGTGCTTTAGGAATCGTATTAACTTCCGTGCTCAGCATAGAACGCGATGTCAGAATGATGCCAGGCGACACAGCAACTCTTGGTGCTTATCAATTTCATTTCATGGGTTTGTATGATTTAAAAGGTGCTAATTTTAACGGCGTACAAGCTAATTTTAACATCACGAAACAAGCAAAAAATCTCGCCACACTGACTGCAGAAAAACGCATTTATCATGTGCAAAATGTAGGTTTTACAAAACCCGCTATTTTAGCCGGATTTTGGCATGATTTTTATATTGCATTAGGCGCTCCACTCACTGGAAAACTCAATGGCCCATGGGCAGTTCGGCTTTATTACAAACCATTCGTGCGCTGGTTATGGTTAGGTGGTCTGTTAATTTTGGGTGGCGGGCTTTGCTCTGCAATTGCGGGGTTTAGAAAAAAAGCTTAAATTAACTCTTTACCAAATAACCTCTGGAAATTCATTTATGAAATCTATCATCCAAGACTGTTTGAGCCTATCGGAATATCAAGCATTATTTAGTCTAACATCCGATGAGTTAGGCAAAAAAATTATCGATTTTCCCGCAAGACTCAACAGCTTTAATGCGGAAATGTTTCAACAAAATCACCTAAGTGTGGCTTGTGATGAACTATATGCTGACCCTTTAAAGGTTAAACAATTATCTGAAACTAATTTAACCGCCAAAACTGATCACACAATCACCTTACAGCAATTTACCCAGGATTTTCAGCATGGTTTTAAGGAAAATCGTTATGTCGCAGGAACCTTGCCACGTTTGCCATTTACCAATTATCAATTTGATTTGCTGCTTTCTTCATTTTTCTTTTTTTTCAATGAAGATGATTTAGATCAGTGTTGGAATAATTTAATGGAAATGTTGCGTGTAGCAACTGAAGTGCGCGTTGCGCCACTATCTGAGAATCAAGCATTTTTAGGCCCCTTAATGCTAAAACTACAAACACATGCTTTTGGCATTGAAGTTCGTTCAATTACTGTCCCTAACTTAACCAACTCAGCAATGCTGCGTGTTTGGTCACAAAACTGTCCATTGTAATGCTCTACTCTCTTGCCAAATCACTGTTATTTCAGCTTGACCCTGAATACTCGCATCACCTTAGTCTTGCGCTACTAAAATATGCATCACCCCTATTTCATTGCACACCACCTCATTGCCCTACCCGCATCATGGGGCTAGATTTTCCTAACCCAGTGGGGCTTGCAGCAGGATTAGACAAAAATGCAGCTTTCGTTGATGTATTAGCTCGTTTGGGATTCGGTTTTATTGAAGTGGGGACGGTGACCCCAAAACCACAACCAGGCCAATCCAAACCGAGACTGTTTCGTTTGCCAGAAAAAAAAGCACTCATTAATCGGATGGGATTTAATAATGTTGGACTCGAACAATTCTTAAACAACCTAGCCAAACAAAACTATCGCGGCATTTTAGGAATCAATATTGGAAAAAATGCAGACACACCGATTGAAAATGCACTTACAGATTATCAAATCGCCTTGGAACGAGTTTATCCTCGCGCAAGTTATATCACTGTTAACATTTCATCACCTAACACAACCGGATTACGAACACTGCAAAAGGATGATTATTTGAAATCACTACTTGAAGGGCTTAAAACTCAACAGGCAAATCTTGCACAAACCTATCAACGTTATGTGCCATTAGTCGTTAAGATTTCCCCAGATTTAGATGAAAACCAAATTGAATTTATTGCTAATCAATTTATTTTTTTTGCAATAGATGGTGTTATTGCTACCAACACCACGATTTCACGCCAAGGGGTAGAAGGCCATCAATATGAACATGAAACAGGTGGCCTAAGTGGCGCGCCATTAACCCACCTTTCAACTCAAGTCATTCAACAACTTTACCAAATACTTGCCGGTAAAATACCCATTATTGCATCTGGTGGAATCATGTCAGCAGTGGATGCTAAAGAAAAATTTAACGCTGGCGCAAGTTTAGTACAATTGTACACGGGCTTAATTTACGAAGGCCCGGGGTTAATTAGGGAAATTTGTAAAAACTCATCTCTTCATCCGTGAGGCTGAACTACTCCCAATTTGGCACATGCCCCGTCGCGATATACTCACTAGCTGCATCACAATTTGCTCTTTGATCATCAAAAAAGAAATCCGCACCAAACGCTTGTAAAAATTCAGTTTTATTACGCCCCATTAAAAATAATGCTTCATCAATACGAATATTCCAAGCGCGTAACGTGCGGATCACTCGTTCATGCGCGGGAGCTGCACGAGCAGTAACCAATGCTGTGCGAATGGGACAATTTTCAGGGGAAAACTGCTTTTGTAATTGATGTAATGCTGCTAAAAATGCCTTAAAAGGACCGCCTGGCAACAGAGTTTTCGCAGCATTTTTTTCATTATCTTCAAAAGCTAAAAGACCTTTCTCATCATAAATTTTTTGCGACTCATCAGAAAACAACACTGCATCACCGTCAAAAGCAATACGTAATTCATCTGATGAATTATGTAAATTTTTTGAATTTAAAATAGTAGCTGCAGCACACTCGGCTCGAATAGCATTTTGCACATCTTCAGTATTTGCCGACAAAAATAGATGTGAATGAAATGCCGAAATATAACGATAAGGAGTTTGCCCACTCGTAAATGCCGCACATTTAATGTCTAACCCATAATGTAAAATACTATTAAATACTCTAAGACCCGTATCGGCACTATTACGTGAAAGTAAAATAACTTCCACTAAAGGGCCATTTTCATGTTTATTATTTAAGGCCAATAGCTTTTTAACTAAAGCGAATGCTACTCCTTCTGCCAAGGGCTCATTTTCATGTTCAATTTGATAGCGTGAATATTGCTCAACGCCTTCGTGCTCAAAAATAGCATGGCTTTCATCTAGATTAAATAAAGCACGCGAAGAAATAGCAACCACTAAATTATTTTGGTTCGTGTCCGGAAGGTTCATCAAGACTTTCCTCTTGTCCACAAATTTTTAACTTATTCATGCGGGCAAATTCCATAATTGACTGGTAAAGAGCTGGATTAGTTTTTTCAAGCTCAGGGTCAAGCAACACGCATTTATATCCTTCTTTCATAATAGGCTGCAGTTGTGGTGAATAGATAATTCGATGATTGCGAAAAGTTGAGAGACTACCGCTCATGCGCTCTGCCCAGTCACTGGGACGAAAGACCTGCCCCTCTTCTGTTATTCCTTCAATAATAATTTTAGCTTTTCGAGTCATAAATACTTTAAAATTAGATTTTGCCATACCTCTCGGGAACAGGTTTGCTGAGTTTTTTCGCTCAGTTTACCAGAAAATTTAATGTTCTGATTGAGAAAAATTCTGCGGGAACAGAATTTTGTCGCGTTAAGCGACCCGAAGAGCAACTTACAGGATGTAAGTTGCTAAAACCGCAGGAATACTTCCCGTATTTCGAGGTTTTTCGATTGAAGAACATTAAAATTTCGCAG
>Ga0116226_10004919_pt1 | contig 11879 bp, 8 predicted proteins | sample S1TSphfallax_FD_89692 | JGI IMG/M metagenome (GOLD analysis project Ga0116226, IMG submission 89692) | Host-associated microbial communities from peat moss isolated from Minnesota, USA - S1T2_Fa - Sphagnum fallax MG | ecosystem: Host-associated > Plants > Peat moss > Unclassified | place: USA... | reverse complement strand
TGCTGGGGGATATTCTTGGGCTGAATGGGGATATTGGGGTTTATGGGGCGGGGGCGCCGTTGACAGGTTACGATGATTTGAGTGCCAGGATTGCGAAGATACCGGGGGTGGTTTCGGCGTTTCCGATTGCGCAGAATGAGGTGCTTTTGTCGGGGCCGCAGGGGGGGGCTGTGGGGGGGATTGCGCGGGGGATTACGCCGGCGGGGCTGGCGGATTTGCCGACGGTGTCGCGGCATATCGTGGCGGGGAATATTGGCGATCTGACGGGGGATAATACGATTGCGATCGGGGCTGGCCTGGCCTCGCAGTTTGGGGTTTCGGTGGGGTCCACTGTGCAGTTGATCTTGCCGCAGGGGAAGGCGACGGTGATTGGGACGATACCGAGTATTGAGAGTTTTAGGGTTGTTGCTGTGTTTGAGACGGGGATGGCGCAGTATGATTCGAGTTTTGTGTTTATCCCGCTGGGGGCGGCGCAGACTTTGTTTGGGGTTCCGGGGGCGGTTTCGCAGATACAGGTTTATGTGACGGACCCGGATAATGATGAGGATGTGAAGGCGGCGATACGGGATGCGGCGGGGGGGGCGCCGGTGAGTGTGCAGGACTGGCGGCAGAATAATGATTCGTTTTTTGCCGCGGTGGTGGTGGAGGGGAATGTGATGTTTTTGATCCTGACCCTGATTATTGTTGTGGCGGCGTTTAATGTGATTTCCTCGCTGATTATGATGGTGAAGGATAAGGCTAGGGATATTGCGATTTTGCGGACGATGGGGGCGACGTCTGGGGCGGTGTTGCGGATATTTTTGATGTGTGGGGCTTCGGTGGGGATTTTTGGGACGTTGATTGGGTTTGTGTTGGGGACGGTGTTTTGCGCTTATATTGAAAATATCAGGCAGTTTGTGCAGTGGATTACCGGGACGAAATTGTTTGATCCGACGGTTTATTATTTGGAGCAGTTGCCGGCGAAGCTGGATTGGCACCAGGTGGTGGTGGTGATTGTGATGTCTTGCGCGCTGTCGCTGCTGGCGACGATTTATCCGAGTGTTCGGGCGGCGCGGATTGATCCGATTGAGGCGTTGCGGCGTGAGTGAATTTTTGTTGGTGCTGGAGGGATTGCGGCGGACGTACAAGACGGAAGGCGGGGCGCTGACGGTTTTGGATGGGGCTAGTTTGTCGCTGGCGCGGGGGGAGATTGTGGCGCTGGTTGCGCCTTCAGGGTCGGGGAAGTCGACTTTGCTGCATTTGGCTGGGCTTTTGGAGAAGCCGGATGGCGGGCGGGTGGTGATTGAGGGGCGGGATGCGGGGGCGCTGGGGGATGAGGCGCGGACGCAGATTCGGCTGCGGACGATTGGGATTGTGTATCAGTTTCACCATTTGCTGCCGGAGTTCACGGCGCTGGAGAATGTGGCGCTGCCGCAGATGATTGCGGGGGTGGTGAAGCGGGATGCGGAGCGGCGGGGGATGGAGTTGCTGGATAAACTGGGGCTGGCTGGGCGGCGGGATCATTTGCCGGGGAAATTGTCGGGCGGGGAGCAGCAAAGGGTGGCGATCGCGCGGGCACTGGCGAACAGGCCGGCGTTGCTGTTGGCGGATGAGCCGACGGGGAATTTGGATGTTTCGACCGCCGATGTGGTGTTTGGAGAGTTGCTGCGGGTGGTGCGGGAGGAGAATGTCGCGGCGCTGATTGCGACGCATAATCCGGAGCTGGCGGGGCGGATGGACCGGATGCTGACGCTGCGAGAGGGTAGGTTGGAATAACATTAACTCTCTGATATGTTTGGAGCTTTATTGGAGGCTTTTTAGCACCTTTGCGAGCGTGTTAATGCTTCATCGGCGACCTTACTTATAGCATCGGAGACTTGGAGGATCGGAGATGGACGTCATTTTAGGCGGAAAATTTGAGAATGCGTTGATCCACGGATTCGACGAGATAAATCGCCCGGATCGGAACCGCACAAGTCATCAATATTATATTGGGTTGAACAGATCAGCAGATCGGTCTTTTTTCGACAGAGCTTCGACGTTTCTGGTCGTTTCTAGTCGGGTGCTCGTTCCGACTGCGGACTGGTCATCAGACCAAGTGGTGATGCCCCAGGCATAAAAGGTGCATCTCTGGACGTTTCGATTGTAAAAACGAATTTCAACGAGTGGGATAAAGAGGTGGAATCCTTTGCCAATTTTTTAGTGAAAAATGAGATTTTGTCACTTCCTAGCCGGGAATTCGTTGCCGATATAAAGATCTCTGACATTCCAATAAAGGACTTTGGCGAATTTCGGAGGAAGCTCCCTGGGTTAAAGCATTTTGTGAGTGTACATTACATTTGTCGCTTGATCCTTCAATTAAGAGCCGCTCAAGCATTGGGATGTTATCTTGTTTTGGATGAAGGAGACATACTGCTCTGCAGTGATATTCGTGACTTCTTGTTGGCCGAGAAACCAAAAATTGGATTTCAGTTCCCGGACATCGACTACAAGGTTATTATGGGGCAAAACTTTGCTGGCGGAATGTTGAATTTTTCTCCGTACGACATGTTGTCTAACGTTGCGATTCGGGCTGATAAGCATATAAAAAAATACGCTGATACGGTCAGATCATATGTGCAGAATGCGAGTTCTGAGGCTGCAGAGCGACATTTAATCGAAGGTATGAAGGAGACCTACAAGGATACCAAAACTGAGAGAAAGATAGAAAATGTCTATGAGTTTTTGTCTCTCGCGGTGAAACCTATACATTATCTGCCCATAGCTGGGAATATCCTGGCAGCGGTTGAGGACGCTTCTGATGTCGCGATGAGACGCATGGATGGCGACAAGGCCGATCGAGAGTGGTATCTGTTGGCGTCAAAGGCCACGGCTGTTTCGATAGAGGACTATTTGCGCCGCAAAGAAAACCTTTAGGGGGTGATTTTAGGCTGTACAGGCATGATGATTGAGTTAGCTCTCGACCAAAGTTTGGGGGACGGTTAGGCCTAGGGTGCGGAGGGCTAGGGCGGCGGCGGGGTGGAAGGTTAGGTGGCCGGGGGTGGCTAGGAGGGGGGCGGGGGAGGTGGCGGCGGCGGGGATGAGGGCGGCTAGGGAGGCGCGGTTGCGCATGGCGGCCAAAGTGAGGGCGGTGACCACTGGGGCGGGCAGGGATTTGGCGCCGATGGCGAAATTAGGGGTGCCGATGGAGGCGATGGCGACCAGCTGGCCGGGGAAGGTGCCGGGCGGCAGGGGCATGGGCGTCATGCCGGGGGCGGCGCGCATGACCTGGAGGATTTCGTCCGGGGTGAAGCCGATGAGGTTGAAATTGGCTTTTTGGGCGGCCTGCGCGATGGCGGGGGTTGGTGGCGCCGAGATGAAGGCGCAGGCGTCCAGGATGCCGGCCTGCATGTCGCGGACCTGGGAGGAAAAATCGCCGGTGACGAAGCGGGTGGGGATGACGCCGACCGAGGCGAAAATCTGCTGGATGTCGGTGGCGCCACTGCCGCCGTCCGGGCCGATGCCGATGGTGCGGCCGGCGAGGTCGCGGAGTGCCGCGATGTGGGTTTTTTGTGGGGAAACGATCTGCAGGATGGAGGGGAACATGGGGAAGAGGGCGCGAAAGTTTTCGAATTTGACGCCGGCGGTCCACAGGCCGGTGCCGGTGCGGGCCTGGTCGGCGACCGTGACGGTGGTCATGCCGAGCTGGACGGCGCCTTGCTCGATGAGGAGAATGTCCGAGGCGGCGCCGCCGCTGGCGCGGTAGGCGATGGAAATGGCCAAAAATTGCTCGGCCAGGCGGCCCCACGCAGGGCCGTAGACGTCATAGGCGCCGCCGGGGCGGCCGGTGGCCATCAGCAGCGCGCTGGGCCAGATGGTGCTGGTTTGGGACCAGGCTTTTTGGCTCAGCGCGGTGGCAGGGAGCGCGAGCGCGCCGGCCAGCATGGTACGTCTCGAAAATTTCAACCCCACGCTCCAAAGACAAACATTATTTTATGTTGGGCGCAGTTGTGGGCGGAATTGTGGTGGAGTCAAGTTTTTGGGCGGGGGCGTGGCGGCAAAGTCGTGGATGCCAGCATGCGCTGGCATGACGGTGGGGTGAGGTCTGAGGGCGGTTTTGGGTCAGGTGAGGGTGCGGCAGCGTTCTAGGGCGGCGATGAGGGCGGTGCGGATTCCGGGTTCTAGGGCGGAATGGCCGGCGTCCGGCACCAGAGTGAGGCGGGCCATGGGCCAGGCCGCGGCCAGGTCGAAGGCGGACTGGGCGGGGCAGATCATGTCGTAGCGGCCTTGGACGATTTCGCCGGGGATGTTGCGCATGGCGTCCATGTTGGCGAGGAGGCCGCCGGGCGGGAGGAAGAGGTGGTTGGCGAAATAATGTGCCTCGATGCGGGCGAGGCCGATGGCGGCGCGGTCCTGCGCGAAGGCGCTGACGGCCTCGAAGCTGGGGAGGAGGGTGGAGCAGCTGCCTTCGTAGATCGACCAGGTGCGGGCGGCGGGGCCGTGGATTTCGGGGTTGGGGTCGGTGAGGCGTTTGAGGTAGTTTTTCAGGAGGTTGCCGCGTTCGTGCTCGGGCAGGAACTGGGCGAAGGCGGCGTGGGCGTCTGGAAAGACGCGGGCGAGGCCGTAGAGGAACCATTCGACTTCGGCGGGGCGGCCCAGAAAGATGCCGCGCAGGACGGCGCCGAGGACGGCTTCGGGGTGGGCCTGGGCGTAGGCCAAAGCGAGCGTGCTGCCCCATGAGCCGCCGAAGAGCAGGAATTTGTCGATGGCGAGGAATTTGCGGAGGGTTTCGATGTCCTGCACCAGGTGCGCGGTGGTGTTGGCGGTGAGCGAGCCCAAGGGTTTTGAGCGGCCGGCGCCGCGCTGGTCGAAAATGACGACGCGCCAGATGTTGGGGTCGAAAAAGCGGCGGTGGACGGCCCCGGCGCCGGCGCCGGGGCCGCCGTGGAGGAAGAGGACCGGCTTGCCGCGCGGGTTGCCGACCTGTTCCCAGTACATGACGTGGTCGTCCGAGAGCGGCAGATAGCCGGTTTCGAAGGGGCCGATTTCGGGGAAGAGGTCGCCGCGGGGCATGGGTTATGGCGCCGAAAGGAAGAAAGAAGCGCTTTTTGAAAAAAGCGCGCAAAAACTTTTGCTAGCTGGGGGCGCTGGGACCGGGAGTGCCTTTAATCGCCACCAAAGGGGGCGATTAAAGGCACTCCCGGTCCCAGCGCCCCCAGCTAGCAAAAGTTTTTTGGTTCTTTTTTTCAAAAAAGAACTGCTTCCTGCGGGGGCGCGAGTGGTGGGTTTCGCAAGCGCGAAACCCACCCTACGGGTCTTAGGATGACGTGGGGTGGTCATGGCGTTGCCCGTAAGGCGGTGCGGAGGGTGGCGATGATTCGGGTGGCTTGGTTATCGGTGAGGTCGGGGTGGATGGGGAGGGCTAGGATGCGGGGGGCGATGGATTCGGAAACTGGCAGGGGGGTGGCGTCGTGGTGGGGGATGTAGGCGGGCTGGTGGTGGAGGGGGCGGGGGTAGTAGATGGCGGTGGCGATGCCGGCGGATTTGAGGGTTTTTTGGGCGTGGTCGCGCTGGGGTTCGGAATCGAAGAGGATGGCGTAGATGGCCCAGGAGCTGGTGCTGTTGGGAACGCGAACGGGGGTTTGGACGAGGCTTTGCAGGCCTTCGTCGTACAGTCTCGCGATGGCTCCGCGGCGGGCGAGTTCGGCCTCGAAGATTTCGAGTTTGGCGAGGAGAATGGCGGCCTGGATGGTGTCGAGGCGGCCGTTCATGCCGATGCGCAGGACTTCGTAGCGGGTGGCGCCTTCGCCGTGGGTGCGCAGGGAGCGGTAGAGGGCGGCGCGGTCGTCGTCATCGGTAAAGAGGGCGCCGCCGTCGCCGTAGGCGCCGAAGGGTTTGCTGGGGAAGAAGCTGGTGGCGGTGGCGTGGGCAAAGGTGCCGAGGCGGCGGTTGGTGAGGGAGGCGCCGAAGGATTGGGCGCAGTCGTCGATGGTAAAGATGCCGTCCGATTCGGCGATGGCGGTGATGGCGGGCCAGCTGGCGGGCTGGCCGAAGAGGTCGACGCCGATGATGGCGCGGGGGCGGAGTTTGCCTTCGGCTTTGACTTCGGCGATGCGGGATTTGAGGTGGGTGGGATCGATTTGGAAGGTGTTTGGATCGACGTCGACAAATATGGGGGTAGCGCGGAGGACCAAAATGACTTCGGCGGTGGCGGTGTAGGTGAAGGCGGGCAGAAACACCGCGTCGCCGGGGCCGATGTTTTGTTCCATTAGGGCGATCTGCAGGGCGTCGGTGCCGGAGCTGACGGTGACGCAGTGTTTGGCGCCGGTGAAATGTTGCAGGGCGTTTTCGAGCTCGGCGACTTCGGGGCCGAGGACGTACTGGCCGTGGGCGACGACGTTGTCGATCCGCTGCCGCAAATTGGGGCCGAGGCGGGTTTGCTGGGCTTTCAGGTCCAGGAAGGGGATGGGCGAGAAAGTTTGGGCGTTCATGACAGGTAGATTACCGTGCTCTTTGCGAAACGGCGAGGGGGGATGGGGCGGCGCCGGTGGGGTTGTGGGCGAATTCCGGGACCAGCTGGGCCAGAATTTTCAGGGCGCCGGCGGTGTCGTTGGCGGTGGTGGCGAGGCTGAGGTTTTTCAGGGCGTCGCGGATGGTGGGGAGATCGGACAGGCGGGGGGTGGCCATGAGGAGGCCGGGATTGGGGGGGGGGACGGGTTGTTCGGCGCCGTGGAAGAGTTCTTCGAAAAGTTTCTCGCCGGGGCGCAGGCCGGTGAAGTGGATGGCGATGTCGGTGTCCGGGCGGAGGCCGGCGAGGCGGATCATCTGGCGGGCGAGATCGACGATTTTGACGGGTTCGCCCATGTCGAGGACGAAGATGCCGCCGTCTGGCAGGGCGGTGGCGCCGGTGCCGGCGACCGAGGCTTGTAGGACGAGGCCGACGGCCTCGCGGACGGTCATGAAATAGCGCTGCATGTCCGGATGGGTGACGGTGAGCGGGCCGCCACTGGCGAGCTGGCGGCGGAACAGGGGGACGACCGAGCCGGTGGAGCCGAGGACGTTGCCGAAGCGGACGGTGACGCAGCGCATGCCGCCAGCGCGGCGGGCGGCGACGTCCAGCGCCTGGGCGTACATTTCCGCCAGGCGTTTGGAGGCGCCCATGACGGAGCTGGGATTGACGGCTTTGTCGGTGGAGATGAGCACCATGGCTTGGGCGCCCGCGGCGGCGGCGGCGTCGGCCACCGACTGGGTGCCGAGGACGTTGGTGCGCAGGCCCTCCACCGGGTTGTTCTCGACGATGGGGACGTGTTTGAGGGCGGCGGCGTGGAAGACGAGGTCCGGCCGGAAATCTTGGCAGAGGGCGGCCATGCGGTCGCGGTCGCGCACGTCGGCAATGATGGCGCGGCGCGGGCAGGTGGGATGGGATTCCTGGAGTTCGAGGTCGATCTGCCAGAGCGCGTATTCGCCGTTGTCGAGGAGGAGAAGCTCGGCGGGGGCGAAGCCGGCGACCTGGCGGGAGAGTTCGGCGCCGATGGAGCCGCCGGCGCCGGTGATCATGATTCTGCGGCGCTGGATGAGGCGGGCCATGCCTTCGCGGTCCAGGGAAACCTGGCGGCGGTTGAGGAGATCCTCGATGGCGATGGGCTGGAGCTGGATTTTTTCGGCTTCCGCCGGCGAGAGGGCGGTTAGGCTGGGGGCGCGCAGGACGCGGACGGCGTGGGATTCGGCGGCGGCGAGGAGCCGGGCCAGGGCGTCGCCAGCGAATTCCGGGGCGGTGATGATGAGGAGGCTGGGAAGGTTATCGGATGCGGCGAGGCGGGCGAGGATTTTGTTGGCATCCTCGGCGGCGCCGAGCACGTCGAAGCCCAGGACGCGGCGGCCGGTGTGGCGGGCGGATAGAAAGATGAGGCCGGTGACGCGGTAGGGTGGGACGGGGAAGCGGGACAAAGCGGAGAGGAAGAGTTCGGCGGTTTCGCCGGTGCCGACGAGGATGGCGGTGGTGAGGTCCGCATCCTCCGCCTGGCGGGAGGTGGTGCGGGCGAGGCGGTAGGCGATGCGCGGGGCGGTGAGGGCGGCGACCATGCAGAGGGCCAGGATGACGGGGAAGCTGGGCGAGGGCAGAGCGACGCCGGCGCCGACCAGCAGGAGGACGAGAAGAATGGCGGCGGTGATGCCGGCGCCGCCAACCAGAGCGAGGTCCCGCATGGCGGTAAAGCGCCAGTGCAGGCGGGAGAGGCCGAACGGAACGCCGATGAGCCAGATGGCGACGGCGCCGGCGGCGGGGAGCGCCCGCAAATCCAGCGGGACCGGGCCTGGGGCGGCGAGGAAACAGGCGAGAATGACCGCGGCGGCGGCGAGCGCGCCGTCTAGTGCGATGTTGATGGCGAGGCGGAGCCAGCGGCGGGTGTCCATGAAGGCGTCATAGAGCAAGAAGCGCTTTTTTGAAAAAAAAGTAACTGCTTTCTCAATCAAACAAGCTCCAGAATGATGTTTTGCGATCGTGCTGCTGGCGTAGCCGGGCGGTGTAGGTTTGGTGTGATTCGAACGGGCCGAAATCGGTTATGTCCGATGCCAGGCTCTCGCAGTCCTGCAGATGGCGGGCGGCGTGGTTGTAGCGCGTGGTCCGGTTGTGGGAGAGCGTGTAGTCGATCATCGCGCGCAGGGTGAGGACCGCGGCGAGGGGGTGTTTTGGGCGCAGCGCTTCGGCGGCTGGGGTCAAAACTTCGTAGATATTGCCGTCCAGTTCGGCGGCGCGCTGGATGATCGTGCTGGCCGCGACGTCGGGCGCCGGCCAGCTGATGAGGAATTGCAAAGCGTGAGTTAGATTGGAGTCGGCGGCGGCGTGTTTGAGCGCGGTTTCCTCGGCGGCGAGATCATCAAAGTCGTTCAGGCGCTTTAGATAGGCGCGTAGGTGGGGCGCTGATAAAGAGCGCTCGAAGCAGGCGAGGCGCGCTTTCTGGGCGTCTTCCTGGCGGCCGAGCGCGTCGAGGACTTCGATGCGGGCATCCTCCAATTCAAGAACGGGGAAGTCATGGCGGCCGGGTTTGCGGGGGATGGCGGCCTCGATGGCGGCGAGGGCGTCTGGCGCGCGGCCGGCGGCGAGCAGGCGCTGGGCGATTTGGGCGGCGATTGTTGGCACGCGGCGGGTTTCTTGGTCGTATTGGGCGATGAAGGCGTCGACGTCGCCTTCGGCGTCGGCGATGTCTTTCAGAGCGGTTTGGACCGTGTGCTGGCGGGACCGTTCCGCCATATCGTCTTGATAGATGGGTCCGGAGGTTGCCCAGCCGATCGTGACCCGGTCTTTTTTCGCCGGCCTGGGGACCGGGGTGTTCGACAAGTCGACCACAAGGCGCTTGAGATGCGCCAGCCCTTCCGGGCCGAGCGCGGGGGCCATGAGCTCGATCAGGCCGTCGAACTGGCCGTAATCGTTGGTGGTGATGGCCGCGAAGACCTGGCGGGCGAGGGCGTCCGGCGTGGGGCGGACGCGGGCGGTGATCTGGCCGAGGTCGCAGCAAGCTTGCTGTAGGACCGCAAAGATGTCGCCATTGCTGTCGTCGTAGCGGGAGAAGAGCGGCGCGGCGAGGGCCATGATGCGCCAGAGCAGGTCGAGCGCTTCGTCTGGATGGGGTGGGGCGATGGTTTCGGTAATGGCGGTGCGCTGCGCGTTGAGATCGGCGGCCAGAGTTCTGGCGCCGCGCCAGTCATGGAAGGATTTTGCGGTGGCGAGGGTGGTGAGGCGCTTGCGGACGGTTTTGGCGAGGTCGAGCGGGCTTTGCGCGCCGGCCAGCGCCATGCGCAGGCGCTGTTTGGCCGCGGCGTTGCCGGTGCTGATTTCCATGAGCAAAACCGCGAGGCGCTCGGCGCCGAGGGTTTCGAGGTTTTTGGCGTTGAGCGTGGTTACTGCCGCCATGAGAGCTTCCTTGGGCCGGGCGAATCGAGCGTGATGACGATATTGTCCTGATCAGGCCGGCAGGAAGCAAACCGATGGCGGTTTCAAAGGCCTGAATTGGGAATCGAAAGTTTTTTTCGCGTTCTTTTTCAAAAAAAGCGCTGCTTGCTTGCCTTTTTGGGGTGTTACTCAACCAGGCGCTTTAGGTTGCCGGCGAGGGCTTTGCGGCTGGCGATGTCGATGTTGTGGGCCGGGTCTAGGGCTTTGAGGATGTTGGTGTAGAGCGGCAAAGCGAGGCGGCGGGCGGTGGGGGGGCGGATGCGTTCGACGCTCCAGTCGAGTTTTTCGCGGGCGAGGCCGGGTGAAAAATCGCCGTGGCGGACCCATTGGGCGATCAGCCAGTCGAAGACGTCGAGGAAGGAGAGGGAGTCGGCGGCCTGGAGGATGTCCTCCTCGGAGTTGCCGCCGATTTCGTGGCGGAGGATGAGGCGGCGGACGTGGCTGATAAAGGGTTCGTCGGTGGTTTTGGTGGTGTCGCGCAGCCAGGCCTCGACGATGTCGGCGGAGCGGATGGAGTGGGCGAAGAGGTAGTCGCAGTCGTCGAAGCCGGCGCGGGTGGTGCCGGAGGGGCCGCCGGGGAAGAAGCGCTCGGCGTCGTGCACCAGGGCGGCGAATTTGAGGGCGGGCGAGGCGGCGGGGGCGAGGATGGTGATCCAGTAGCGGGTGCAGAGCAGATGTTCGAGCTGGTAGAAGCCGTCCAGCCAGGTGAGGGCGGACAGTTCGAGCGGGGTGAACGGGGTTGCCGCGTACCGGTTTGTCATGGGGGTGGGACCTGGATTGTGGTGGGCGCGTGGGTGTGGCGCGTTGGCTTGGCGTGCCGGGGGTGGTGATGATGAGCACTACATTTACGCTATAGCCCTACCATAAGGGCCAATGTAAAAAACGAAAATAGGACAACGGTGAGCCTAGACCAAGTTTAGCCAAAGCGCGCTGGTGTGTTCGTGGCCGGAAGCGGAAGGGCGGCTTCGGGTCGCCGAATCGGACAAGCGGACATTGGACATTGAACAAATAGGAACGCGGAAATGCCGCTTTATTTTCACAAACGCCCGAAGCATCCGACCTCGCCAACGGCAATTTGATCGATTTTTTTAATGAAGACCGCAATTTCAAATTCAAAATTTTTTAATCAGGAGCATCTATTTCCACAAGGGTCTTCGGCAAACTTCGTTGGAAGCTGTTACCCGGCGGCGCGGTCGAACTTCACCTTATTTGCTACGGTGTCATCGCCCCGAAAATTTGGCATTATCGCATTTTTATAATTTGATACGAAACGGCTGGCGGTGCCGTCCGAAGCGTAGACCGAGCGGGAAATAGATCCGATATCCCCACCGTGAACATGGATGCTGACCGAACCCCTCCCGGCACCCGTTGCTGACCCGGTGAATATCGCCCGAGGCTGGTCCAACAATGTCGACGTCGCCGGCGCGTCATAAAATCGGCGCGCCGTCGGGGCGCAGGCCCGTGCCCGCATTGCGCGAAAGCGTTCGACCTGTTCCACGCCGCGCAGCACGCCCACGACGTCCCATACGGTATGGTCGTGCACCGGCGTCGCCTGCCCAGGCCCCCACACAAAATTCACCACCAAGAATCGCGCCGGATTGTCGCACTACAGAAGATATTTGTGGTAGAAATCAGCGCCTGGCCGCGCAAAGTCTGGAGGCAGAAAGTCATCCCCCACGATCAGCCGCCGCGGACGCGGTGCGGCTTCGGCGATGTGCCTAGGCTCCTCGGTGTGCTTATCGACCACCTCCGCCACGGCCCGCGATGAGACGCGGGAACCGATACGCACCGGACATCACGCGATCCCCGCGCTGACACAACGGAAATTCGTTTCACCGGCTGCGCGTTGGGGCTTCATGCCACTGATGCCGTCGTATCCGTCATGAGCGCCGCCAGGTGCTGTGCCGCGGGGCTCGCCTGCGGCTCCAGGTAGAGCGCGAAGCACATTTTGGGCAGGGGGGGCAGGCCGTCG
>Ga0116226_10004918_pt1 | contig 11879 bp, 8 predicted proteins | sample S1TSphfallax_FD_89692 | JGI IMG/M metagenome (GOLD analysis project Ga0116226, IMG submission 89692) | Host-associated microbial communities from peat moss isolated from Minnesota, USA - S1T2_Fa - Sphagnum fallax MG | ecosystem: Host-associated > Plants > Peat moss > Unclassified | place: USA... | reverse complement strand
GGATAGGACAGCAGTGCATTGAGGGTTGGGGCTACGCGGAGTGCATTCGTCTGTCTATTCCTCCATGGCGCCTGCCAATCCGCACGCTGCGTTGGGGCCGCTTCGTGAATGCTCAAGACTCATTCACCTGGATCGAATGGAGTGGCCCCTCGCAGAAGCAGGTCGTCTATCTCAACGGGGTCGCAAGCGTGGGGGCTTCGATCACGGATGATTGCGTCGCGCTTGGCCACGGCCAGGGAGAGCTTCATCTCGACCAGAAGGAAGTGATTCGTGAAGGTCATCTGGGCGCGACCGCGCTAACGTTGTTCGCGAAGACAGGCCTTTTCCCCGACTCCGTTCTCAACATGCATGAACAAAAGTGGCTGACGAGCGCAGTCTTCAAGCGCAGCGGAAGACCCGATTCCGTGGGTTGGGCGATTCATGAGGTGGTCGAATGGCCTTGAGCGCAACCGGCAAATTCTTCTATGGCGCGACATTCCTCATCGGTGTTCCATTGGGGCTAACCCTTTGGGCCCGTGCAACCTCTTCTATCGTTCCTCTGCCCGCACCTCACTCGCCGCGCCTTGGTTCGTGCCTTGTCGCCGCGGGAATTCTTCTCATGCTTGCCGGCATGCGCGATCTTTGGCGTTTGGGCGGAGGCCTGCCGATGAATGCCGCGCCACCTCCTCGTTATGTAAACCGCGGAGCCTATGCCTTGGTTCCCCATCCCATCTATCTTGGATTTACTTTGGGCTGCGCGGGAGTGTCGATCTGGACGGGTTCCGCAAGTGGTCTATGGCTGATTACACCGACGGCCGTACTTGGCTGCGTGGCCCTCGTCCTCGGATATGAGCATCACGATCTATGTAGCAGATTCGGCCGCATTGAAGCACTTCTGCCCGCGGACAACCCCGAACGGCCGTCAATTCAAGAGATCATTCGAGGTCTCTTTTTCGGTGCGTTGCCCTGGGCGATGGCCGCATCCGCTCTGCTCTTCCAATTTCATCCCTCGCAGCAGGTCTTCTGGAGCAACGCGTTTTTCATCCTTCTCTTTACGGTATTGCCCTTATTCGCATCGCGAAGCGACTTGCGCCACTACCAGATCCGCGGCTTCGCCGCCATCTGTGCAGCTTTTTGTCTCTTCCTGGCTTTGCCTTTGCTGATGCGACACACGTCGTTCAAAGCTCTCGACTTGATTGCGTCACCCTGTGCTGTATGTGCTCTTTTATCTTTCGAGTCTCTGGCGCAGCGGCTAAAGCCTCTGTTGTGGGTACTTCGCTCAGCGGCACTTGCGGCCGCGTTCTATCTCGCAGCGTGTGGTCCTTTCAGCCGCCTCAGTACCGCATTGGCAGTCACCTCTGTCATGCTGGCCGCTCATTCAAACCGAATCTGGAGGAGCCTTCGAGCATCCGCGGAATACATTGCAAACTCCTGGGTCGATTGGCGGCTCGGATCGGCCCGCTTCATCTATCACGGCCTTTACGCCGGCGCAGGCGGCTTCCTCATGGTCTTGCTTGCAATAGCGTTGGCCGGTCCAGACTATCTTGGCGTTATCCTCTTTGCCAGCTGCTGCGCTGTTCTGGGTGCCGCGCTCTGGGCACAGGTGGTTGAAGGATCGCATAATCTGCTCAGGCCCTTCGGCTTCTACGGCGGTCTCATCGGAGGAGTCCTCGGGTGTCTCTCCGCGCCACTCTTCCACAAGAGCTGGTGGTTGCTGCTTGCAGCGGTATCCGCGGGTGGACTATGGGCGCAGGCCCTGGGACGCCTCCGCTGCCTTGTTCAAGGGTGCTGCCACGGTCAACCGGCTCCTGCCTGGATCGGCATCCGTTATACCCATCCGAACTCGCGAGTGTTGAAGTTCACTCACTGGGCCGGAGTGCACCTTCATCCAACACCCCTTTACTCCATTGTCTGGAACGCTGTCGGTGGGCTCTTCCTTCTTCGGCTCTGGTCGCTACACGTCGCGGCCTCGCTCATCATAGGGCTTTACTTCATCCTGTCTGGAATCGAGCGCTTCGCGGAAGAAGGATGGAGGGGCGAGCCGCAGACGAAATTTATCTGGGGATTAAAGATTTATCAGTGGACCGCGGTCACCAGTGTCCTATTGGGAATGTTGTTTACCGTCATAGGCCCTCAGACTTCTACAAACACTCCCCAGCTTTTCTGGAGCGCAGCCGTGCCCGCAGTTTTGTTTGGAGTCATCGTGGCCTGTGCAATGGGACTCGATTTTCCGGACTCCAATCATCGCTTTTCACGATTGACTTGAAATCGTCGGCGGATAGAGATGAGGCCCATCAGCCAGCCGCAGCAGCGTATCGGCCAGCGGCATGGGCACCAGAACGCAAGCATCCAGGAGGACGGTAGACTTGCCCTTCACGCGTCAGAGCCGCCTCCCGGCAGGACGTTCCGCTCATATAACCCCGCCTCGAAGGCGTCACGCGACAGCCGGTCCAGTGAGGCGAGGCGTTCCGTATCGCGTTTCTTCGCATACTCCAGAACATCGCGAAGGTACACACGGCGCATTGAAGAAATCGCGGCTTCAGCTAGTTGATACAGCCTGACGACGCGAACGCATTTGATATTTCAAGTAAACTCCAGCGGCAGCGGCGGAAAGTAGCGCAACTGTCGTCAAAAGGGCAAAAACGCCATGCCATCCCCAGGTAACGGAGACTCTGGCTACCAGGTTGCCAGCCAGAATGCCGCCAAGGTAGCCGGTCCCGTCTATGAAACCCGAGGCTGAGCCGCTCGCTTGTTTGCCCCCAAAATCGAGGGAGATGGCACCAGAGAGGTACGAGTAGGGGCCCATCATTACCAACGCGACCAACGCGACGAGTGCGACCGGAACCAGCTTGGAGGCTCCAAGGTGTCCCCATGCCAATATCGATAGAACCAGCGCCGAGAGCAGCATTCCGTAGAAGATGATGATGGCGCGTCCGGCTTCGCCAAGGCGGTCACTCAAGAAGCCAGCGGCGACCACGGAAAGGGCGCCAAATAGGGGAAATAGAGCACTCTTCTGTGCCGCGTCCGCGACGCTCAGGCCGACCGATTGTGTGAAGTATGTCGGAGTCCACAAGTTGAAGGTCTCGCGGAGAATGGTCACCCCTACAGAAAGAAGGCAGATAAGCCAGAAGGCTCCGCTTCGGGCAAATGTCTTCACCAACGAGCGCAAATCCGGGCGGATTTGCCTTTCGTCTTCAGAGCCAAACAGGTTTGCGGGATTGGACGGCGGCTCAGGACAGCCGATGTCTTGGGGAGAGGCTTTCAGAAACAGAATGTTCAGCAGCAGAAGGACGCCAAGCGTCGCGGCAGCGACGAAAAATACGCTGCGCCAGCCGAGTCCTGCCGCAATCAGCAGGGACATGAACTCACGGCTTGCTGCGTCGCCCAGAAGATAACTCAAACTGAGGACGCCCATGACGGCTCCATACGCAGAGTAGGAAAACCAACGCGAGGAGATCTTTACGATGCTGTTCCAGCCAAGGGCCTGCACCATGCGGTTGCTCATCCATGCGAGGGTGAACAGCGGGAAGCCGCCCGAGAGTGCAAACAGGATGGTGAACAGTATCGAACCTGCCATGCCGGACAGGAAGTTGAGCCGTCCACCGAAGCGGTCGGCGAGCCAGCCGGTCGGAAACTTCCCCAGCCCATAGGCGAGCACGCCGAACGACGTGATGGTCCCGAGGCGAACCTGCGCGATGGCCGGAGAGATGCCCTTTTGCGCCATTTCCGCGCTCAACATGGGCATGATGACAGAGAGATCGGACCGGCAGAGATAATAGCCAGCATAGCCGGTTCCCATCAACGCTACGGTAAGGACACGCCAAAGACCGTATCGCCGCTGCCGTGCGACTTTGTGCTCTGCGCTCTCTAGCTGTACGACCGCCTCGTGCGCGCCGTCCCGCGGCGAAGCCTCAAGCTGCAGTCTCTGCTCCTGCGATAGATAATTTGTCATTCGCGGGCCTGTTGCCAGCCGACGGGCTGCGTCCACGCGCGCTTGTATTTGAACTCTGAGCTGGGCACATCCGTTGCGGCACTCGAAATGACGACCGCACGTACATAGAGTTCGCCATCGCGCACTGTGTAGGCGGGGTGGTCGCCCCTGACCTCTGCGAAGACCTCTCCCTTGCCTTGGCCCGCTCGGACGCCGATAAACCTGGTGATGAAGGTCTCTCCGGTCGGGGCTTCAATAGCAAGCGAAAGCCTGCGCGAGGAGCGGTCAAAGGCGACTTCTTTCAGTGTTACACCGGTCGAGGCATAGAAGTCGCCGTCCTTCATGGCGCGCAGGATCGATTCCGGCGTAAGCCAACGGGAGCGCACCATCTCCCAGGCGCGTCCAGGCACCGCGCGCGGATTGTTGCCATGATAGTTGTGCGAATCGTCGTTTGCCAGCGCAAAGAGAGGTGGAGCGCCCTTTGCCATGCGCAGCGCATTGGCTTGGTCCCAGATGTCGTCGGTCGATGGATGCGAAGCATCACCCGGATCGTTGTCGTCAGTCACGCCGTTCCACACTTCGAAAAAGCGCAGCTCGGGCACCGATGCCAGATCCTGAGCGGTAACGCCCCACTTGTAGTTAGGATGGTTGACTGCAACGAGTATCTCGCGCCCCGTGCGCTGCGCGGATTCTTGTACCGCAGCGAAGTTGCGGGCAATCGTTTCCGTGACGGTCGATCCGCTGCAAGGCTTGACCGGCTCCGAGAGATTACTGGCGTTCATATGAATATCGAGGCCGTTGGCTGCCTTGTCAGTGATCTCTTCCCCGGGTATCAGAAGGAAACTTCCGGCATTGTCGAGCAACGGACTGAACTCGTCGAACGGCTTGAGACGGACCGCACCGCCGCGCGTCTCCACCCAGCTGTCCCCGAAGCGCTGCCGATACGGCGCCATCACGTCTGTATTCGCTTTGGCGTCGAGGTCCCTCACCGCCATCCATCGCTTCCCCTGGCTTAGCACATTGTGTTCAGTCAACACCACGAAGTTGTATCCGTGATCGCGGTACCAAGCCGCCGCCATCTCCGGGAAGTCATCGCCGTTTGCCCAGTTGGTGTGCGTATGCATATTTCCTCTCCACCAGCGTGGCGCGGGCTCCTGCGCAGCGGCGAATGCACAACCGGACAAGCATGCGAAGACAAGGAAATGCGGGATCGCTCTCCTCATTGGATCGCACCCTTGAGATACTGAACCAGCCTCTCCCGGTAGGTCGCGAGGGGCGGCACCACGCGGTTTGGGTCCTTTGCCAATTCGTCCCAGGAGCGCAGCCGCAACATGTCCCGCAGTTCCGGTTCATGGGAAAACGCTTCGACGCTGGCCACATCCATCGGTCCGCCTTGCAGACCCAGCGTCTCCTTGCTCGCCGGCGTCAGCCGGTCCATGTAACCGGCGTTGGTCGCGGTCAGGTAGCGTTTGGCATCCACATGGCCGCCGACGAGATCGGCGAGACGCCGTGGAAAGCCCCGCTCCAACAACCAGTCCCGACCGATATCGTCGTGGTTGATGACGCCGACACGCTCATCGCGGATGGCATCTGCCGTCTCCAGGAGGTGGCCAATATCGTGCAGCAGCGACGCCAGAATCAACTCTTCGTCCGCGCCCGCCTGTTGCGCATGCCAAGCGCATTGCTCGGCGTGCTGGAGCTTGGTGACGGCTTCCCCAAAGTATTGTTCGCCACCTGACTCCTCCAGAAGAAACATAATTTCCTCTACGATCTTCTCTACATCTGCTTGCATCATCGCTCCTTCGCTGAGCTTGGGACCGAACCCCCGTGCCGCAAGGTTCAGTCGTTGTAATCTTCCGCAAAATTGAAGACTTCTCCGGCGGCTTCAGAACATCGTTTCAGTACACCGTGAGTGGCTGAGGTCTGGATTCGGAAGCCTGAGCCACCACAGCACGAAGCAGCCGCGATTCTAGAAGAGCAACTTCAGCGCCATCTGCAAGATCCGAGGGTCCGAGGCGGTGCTGGAGATCTCACCAAAACTGCTGCTGCCGAGGCTCCCGCTGGGGTTGGCAAGGTTCACCCGGTTGGTTGCATTGAACGCCTCAAGACGCATCATCAGCTTCATCGAGTCGCGCCAAGGCAGATCGACCTGCCGGTACAGGGCGGAGTCCAGGTTCAGGAACCCTGGCCCCTGCAGGATATTCCGGCCCATGTTGCCGTAGCTGTCGGCGGGCGCAGCTTCAACATTCGACGTATTGAAATACTTGGCTACTTGCTGTGCGCGCGACTGTCCCTTCAGTGCCAGCGGCCCAAGTTGGATCGCCGTGGCCTGCCCGGCACCGGCCAGTACATCGGCGCTCGTGTTGATCGAAAAGGGATGGCCCGACTGCAGGATAAAGTTACTGCTTACGGTCCAACCGTTGACCACAGCCGCCAACGGACGCAGCGCGTGCGAGCCCCGGACCGAGGGCAGTTGATAGACTGCCGATTCGACAAACCGGTGCGGCGTATTCCAATCCGATGGTCCCCAATACCGTCGCGGCGCGGCGGGGTCCCACAGATAGGTGTTTTGCGGCGTGCCGCCGCCGCTCAGCGTCTGAATATCCAGGCCGTCGGAGATGTAATCGTTTGCCCGCGAAAACGAGTAGTTCGTCAGCAGAGTGAGACCGTGGCCGAAGCGCTTGTTGAAGGAAATCTGCACCCCGTTATAGTCCGCCGGGAGGCAGGTGCACAAGACAAACAGATTGGTCTCCTGCTTCATCGGGCGCCGCGTGGTGCTTTCGGTGGCCTGATTCTGCGCCAGGCTCAGCGCCGTGTTATAGACGGGCAGGTTGATGTCGTAGGTGCCGTTCAGATGGTTAGTCCGGCTGCCCACATAGGCGGCTCGGAGCAGGTAGGATTGGCCAAATTGCCTCTCCAAGGAAAGATTCCAGGAGTTGGAAGAGGTCGCCTTGTACTCCGGTTGGAGCGCGTACATGATTCCAGGTGGCGTCCAGACCAGGTTGGGGTTATTCAGAAATCCTGCCGGCAGCGGAAAGATATTGTAGTTTTCACGTCCGATATAAGGCTGATCGAAGGTCCCCGGATTCTGTTCGGTCAGGGTCTGGTCGTAGCCAAAGGGAGCCTGGTTGGTCATGCCGTTGAGAATGTAGGTCTCTGGGGTACTGTAATAGAGGCCGTAACCCGCGCGGACACTCATCTTGCCATTGCCCAGCACATCCCACGCCAGGCCCAGGCGCGGTGCGAACAGCTTCTTAGATAAGGAGGTAGCGTCCGGCCCGAGCGTCTTGCCGTCGACGACATCGCCTGGATAAGCGAAGCCTGCCGGCGAGTTATGAAACTTGCTCGACACAAAGCCTTCGTCGTAGAGCTGCGGCTGAAATTGCACGTTGCGGTTGTCGGTGTCGTATACGAATCCGAATGGCTCCCAACGCAGACCCGCGTTGAGCGTCACCCGCCTGGCAAGACGAAACGAGTCGCCCACATAAAATCCGCGATAGTGTTGCCGCCGGAACTCCAGAGTGCCATTGCCCTGCAAGAATGTGGAGAGGCATCCGATCATGGCATCGGCCTGGCTATTGCCGGTGCATACTCCGCTGAAGGTGAATACGCCTGACCCGTGGTAGGGGTTGTGCATGTTGTATTGGTTCCAGTTAAGATCAGCACCGAAGACCAGGCTGTGACGGCCAGCTTGATAGTGCCAAGCATTTGAGAACGAGAGGTTGCCCCGGTCGAACGGTGTTCCACGTGAACTGCTTCCGAGACTAACGGTACTCGTTCCCGTCATACTGATGCTGACCTCGCAGGCAAGAGGGTTGATCTGCACTCCAAAGCTAGCCACCGTGCCCCACGGGCAGTCCAGTGTCCGCGAAGCGGGCCCGATGAAGCCGGAGTAGTGCGTGTCGACTGTCAGCTTTGGGGAGACGGTTGCAATCCAGGCCACGGTGGCGCTGGTATCCGTCATAATGCCCCCGTTTTTTGTGGAGAAGAGATTCTTGCCGACGGCAGGATAGTCACTGTTGCCATACTGGCGGTAAAACCTTCCGTAAAAGAGATTGCGGCTGTTGAGTTGGTAGTCGGTACGGAAGACCTCCTGGTTGATATTTGTCGCGTTGTAGGTAGGGTAGTAGAACTTCGTACCAGTGTTCGGCACGGGCTCCCAAGCCAGCAGGTTGAGCATAGCCTGAGAGAGTTGTGAAGACGGAATGATATTGCCAGAGTAAGGCGTCGTGGTGCCCGGCTCGTAGACAGGGGTCTTCGCGTCTGAAAAGTTGCCGGACCGGTGAAGCAGGGGCATTGTTGTGGTGGAGTTGGCCCCGCTGGTCTGGCGTATCCAGGTCTGCTCCCATCCGCCAAAGGCGAACAGCTTATTCTTCAGGACAGGCATCCCCAGTGTGAAGCCGCCCTGATTCCGCTTCAGGTTGTCAGGGGTCTTTGAAAAGTAGTTCTCGGCGTTGAAATCCGTGTTGCGAACGAACCAGAAAGCGTCGCCATGAATGCTGTTGGTGCCGCTCTTGGTGACCACATTGATAGTTCCGCCCACACTATGGCCGACATCCACTCCCTGTCCCGAGGTCTGGATGCTGAACTCCTGAGTCGCGTCCGGAAAGGGAAATGGCAGACCGACGTTGTACATAATATCGACGTTCATGGAGCCGTCCAATGTATAAAAGACCTGATTCGGTTGCGCTCCGTTGATCGTCAGTTCGCGTGTGTTCAACGCCGCTTTGAATCCATTGCCCTGGTCATAGGTAGCAGTGGCGGTCGCGCCATTGGCTGGAACTACTCCGGGGGAAAGGATCGCCAGATCGGCCAGCACGCGTCCATTCAGCGGCAGGTCGACCACCCGCTGGGAATCGATCACCTCTTTGAGCAGCGGGCCGCTTGTCTGCACCATCGGCTCATCGCCAGAGACCTCAACTCGCTCGCTGGCTGAGCCAACACTGAGGCGAACATCTAGTTTAGCGTTGTCGTTCACTTCCAACCTAAGACCTGTTCTCTCAAAGCGTGAAAAGCCCGCCTGTTCGACCGCCAGGGTGAACGGTCCGGCTGGCAGCAGCGACAACGTGTATTGTCCGTTGGCATTGGCCGTGGTGGTTCGAGAGAGACCGGTGCTCGTGTTGGTGGCGGTGACGGTAGCACCCGGAACGACGGCATCCGTCGGGTCGGTGACAGTACCGAAGATGCCAGCGGTATTCCCCTGCTGTGCGAAGACGGGCAAGCAGACCGTCGCGAGTAACAGAAGTATTCGAAAGAAGTTTTTCATAGATGGCTTATCCCCTCGGTGGGTATAGCTGCCATCTTTCTCGATCGGTATTATCGACCCGTTAAGGAAAATGTTCGCTTTCAGCCGAAATTCTGTCTTCCACGCGGCCTTTGGAATGCGCTCTTTACCTTACCGATCAATTCGTTGAAACCGATGGCTCGAAGGCCGCACGCAGGCCACGCAAGCTCGCATACCGATCGCGGAATCGCACGTTCATGGCCTTAGAGAAGACGTTGCGATCTCCGCCGGAACTGCATGGGCGTAACTCCAAATTGGCGCCGAAAGGCCACCACAAAGTGGCTGGTGGTCTTGAAACCCAGCGCATAGCCCGCTTCCTTGATGGAAAGAGCGTTGCTCATCAACAGCGAGGTAGAACGCTCCATCAGCAAGCGGTTGTAAAAACTGGCTGGACTGTCGCCGGTCGTGGCTCGGAACAGACGCGTAAAGTTCTCCTCGCTGGTTCCCAGAAAACGGCACAGCCGCTGCATGCGAAACTCGTCCTTTCGGCACCATTGCATGAACTCGAGCGCACGGACATGATCGCGCCGCGAAAGACACGGCGGCACTTCAACCGTCGTCCGCTCAATCTGCTGCCGAGGCCATACTCGCAGCGACTCGACCAGAATCCGGTTGGCGAGGCCTTCGAGGACCGTCTCGTATCCAAGGCTCTTGAGAATCAACTCCCGCACCGCGTCCTGAGCGGCCTCATACACGACCGAAGACTGAATCTTGCCCAGAAATGCCGACTGCACCCGTTCGTCCAAATTGGATTCGAACTGCCGCAGGACGTCTTTGCTGAAGGTTAGACTGACCGCCTCGCAGCCCATGTTGTCCACCAGGTAGCGGCTGGAATGCTCTACTCCGGGGTGGCTGCCCATCATGGCCTCGCCAGCCGTGATGGTCTCCACGTTGCCCAGTTGTGTCGTCTCTACCGCTCCCCTTAGGTTCACGACGATGTTGAACTCCGCGTGGTGATGAAGCGGGTAATAAGCCGCGGAGTCGGCGCGATACCACTGCACATGCAGTTGCCCGTCTGGCCGCGACCAGAAAAGACTGCGGGGTTGTCCGTCGGACGCACTGAGGAGCATGGGCATAAACAGAACACGAGTACATTTCAACCATGTAAAGACCGGGATAAGCGGCGCCGGTCAAACCGCAAGCCACGAGGTATTCGAATAGCTTCAGATGTAAAGACCGTGTACGCGGTCGCCGAATCTAATCGCCCAAGTTCCAGGAGCTTGTTGAAAAGGCTCCTTTGTTTTGGCGGGTTTAGGACCGTTGGAGTTCCTTTTTCGTCTCTGGAGTATGCCTGGCGACGAGCGGTCGCAACAACCTGTGCCGTTCGAGTTGACGCTTGGCAAACTGAAATCCTGGCGGGCAGCCACGATGTATACCGCTCCAACCGATTCGGTCTTCGCCAGCGAGCGCGTCTTTGGGAAGATGCCGATCTGGGCGGTTTCGTCTTTCAGCACGACGATGCAGATTCACACTCACGCTCGGATGGAAAAGAAGCGGGAGGCCCAGAGCAAGGTTGTCGATGACTGTTCGGCAGTAACGGGCGGTCGTCTGGTGCCCAGCGGCCAGCAAAATGCGTTTTGTGCCCGTTATGTGCCTTTGAAAAGGATTCCACGGCTGTAAGTCGTTGATTCTATGGTGGGCACAGCAGGATTCGAACCTACGACTTCCACCGTGTGAACACTGTTTCTAACCGTAACTCATTGATTCTAGGGGCACCGATGGCACTCGAAAGCACCCTAAATCATCCTAAGTCAACAACATCGTACCGTTCCGTACCGTCGGGCTGGGCTGTCGCGCACCGCATGTGCGGCAGAGGTCGAGGTGTGACGCTCGTCTCCCGGCGAAGGTTAGCTATTGCCCCGTCCCACATTGAGCGATTCTCTTCTTCCATTTGCTCAAGAGTCCCCGGCAAAATCTCGGCGGTCAACTCGGTTAGCCCGCGTCTTCGTGCGGCCTCTACGCGGTGAAAGCCGTCTTTGAGAAACAGGGAAACGCCATCGAAGCAAACGATGATCGGCTCGAAGGGCACTCCATTTTCGAGGTCCGCGCCGTATCTCTGAACATCCTCTTCGTTGAGGCACTCCGGCGCTTGAAAGTCCATATTCAAGGCGCGGATATCTACGACGGACGGCTCGTCTATCTCGCGGTGAGCGTTCATATGCTTATCCTAGCGATCACACGCTCATAGCCTGGACGCGGAGCCGTAGCCCGATTTGTGCGCCGTGCTCTCAACATTGCGCGTACAGCCGTACCGCTTATGCGGCCATTTTCTTCGAGCGCCCGCGTTACGTCACAGACGGTTGACCAGACATCTTCGATTTGCAGGATTGCCCGCGCCCGTTCAAGTTGCTGTCGCCGCCATTCTGCGAACATATCTGACGGGATCGCCAGACATTCGGCAATCTGACAAACTCCGGCCTCGTCACCTGAATAGTCGTATCCGCCCCTCGGCCCAACCTCGCCGAAAAGCCGTTCGTCCGCCGCAAGCCCCGCTAGGGATACAACGGCATGATCGGCCATCTTCGTGAAGAGTATGCGGTCGTAGTTCCCTCGCACTATGGCGGCTTCGGCCCTCTTAGGTGTCGCAAACATCTTGCTACTGACATAGACGTACCCGCCGACGCGGGCGGCATTCACGGCGTTCCCATCCCAAGGGAGCACTCTGGCTGAGCGTAATGGAAGGCG
>Ga0116226_10004916_pt1 | contig 11884 bp, 11 predicted proteins | sample S1TSphfallax_FD_89692 | JGI IMG/M metagenome (GOLD analysis project Ga0116226, IMG submission 89692) | Host-associated microbial communities from peat moss isolated from Minnesota, USA - S1T2_Fa - Sphagnum fallax MG | ecosystem: Host-associated > Plants > Peat moss > Unclassified | place: USA... | reverse complement strand
GTTTGTCAGCTAATGGATCGATTATCGCGCCATAACGACTTGTCCATTGAAAACGTCTTGCTAATAATCCGTCTAGGCAGTCAGATAGCCCAGCAATAATAAAAAGATAAAATGCTGCTTGATATTCATCCATGAGCAAAGCGCCGATAATTGGTATTAGCAACACAATTCGTAGGGTGGTTAATAAATTAGGGATGATTTTCCACGAGATTTTCATGTAAGCGCATTTTCCGTTCTTAATTTAAGGTAACTACACACCCCGTAAGGCCGTCATTGCAAGCACACGTAGTATGTGTGCGAAGCAATCCAGTAAAGAAATTAAGTATTGTTACTGGATTGCCGCGGCTTGCAAACAACGCAAGCCTCGTAATGACGGCCTCACGGAGGTGTAAGTAATTACAATTTAAGTAGACTTTATAGCAGATTTTAGTGTTTTGGTTAAGGTATATTAGTGCGAATAGATTGATTATCATACTGGGTCCTATTTTAACGTTTAACGATAAGTAGAAATATGTCTGTTGAAAAATTACCTACTAAATATGCTGCTACTATCCAAGCCTTAAGTCATGAAGGGCGAGGTGTGGCAAAGGTCAATGGTAAAACTGTTTTTATCGAAAATGCATTGCCTGGTGAAGAAGTAACTTTTAAATATCTTAAAAAACATAGCAAGTATGGTGAAGGAATTTCCGAGCACGTTGCTAATCCTTCTGCTGATCGTGTGGAGCCTTTCTGTCCTCATTTTTCCATTTGTGGTGGATGTAGTTTGCAACATATGTCACAAGATGCGCAGCTTACCCTTAAGCAAAATGTTTTATTGGAACAGTTAACTCATTTTGCGCAGCTTGTTCCAGAAGCATTATTGCCACCATTAATGGGTCCAATTTACGGTTATCGGCGTAAAGCGCGGCTAGGTGTACGTTTTGTGATAAAAAAAAATCAAATATTAGTCGGATTTCATGAGAAAAATGGTCGATATATTGCTGATATTTCTAGTTGCCCCATATTGGACGGAGCAGTTTCGCAATTAATTTCTCCGTTAAAGGAATGTTTAATGCAACTTACTAGTTATCGAGAAATCCCACAGATTGAGTTAGCCTGTGGCGATGAGGAAAAAGCCTTGGTTTTTCGCCATTTGCAACCGTTATCAATTATCGATCAACAGTTATTAATTGAGTTTGGCAAAAAATATCAAGCACATATTTATTTACAGCCGGCTGGTCCTAAAACGACTCATCGAATATGGCCTACAGTGGGCGATGAGCAGTTAACTTATTGTTTTCCTCGTCATCAAATTGAGCTTAAATTTCATCCACAAGATTTTATTCAAGTAAATGCGAAGATTAATCAGCAAATGGTTGATCGGGTACTTGAACTTTTAGCAGTCCGTGCTGAAGATTGTATTTTGGATCTATTTTGTGGACTAGGAAACTTCACTCTTCCTATTGCGAAATATTGTCAAAAAATGGTTGGAGTTGAGGGCGATGAGGTTATGGTAGATAGAGCACAAGAAAACGCAAAACATAATCAGTTACCCCATACTGCTTTTTTTAAGCATGATTTAACCGTATCATTTCAATCAGCTCCGTTTGCAAAACAAGCTTATAACAAAGTGCTACTAGATCCACCACGTAGTGGGGCGCGTGAAATCTTAGCTGATATTGCGGGACTAAAACCTTCATTAGTGGTATATATTTCTTGTAACCCAGCAACCTTGGCGCGTGATGCGGGGGAATTAGTGCATCAACATGGATTCAGATTGAAAAGTGCTGGAATTATGGATATGTTTCCACAAACAAAGCATGTGGAATCCATTGCTGTTTTTGAGGCTCGTTGAATTATGGATATTTTGTCGATAGAACAGCTTAAAATTACAACAACTATTGGTGTGTTAGATTGGGAACGGCAAATTAAACAGATGTTGTATTTTGATTTAGATTTTGCCGTTGATGCAGCTAGCGTAGCGAGTGTTGATAGCATAGAGAATGGTTTGGACTATGCAAAAGTAAGCACCGCATTGCAGGAGTTTGTTGAGCAGAACAAATTTTTTCTAATTGAAACATTAGCAGAAAAAGCAGCAGCATTTTTGTTATCTACTTTTAAATTGACGTGGCTACGGCTTAAATTAACTAAACCATGGATCATTCATAATGCGAAGAACGTTGCTATTACAATTGAGCGTGGTTCTCTGGTTACTACTTAAAGGGGGATTTTGTATGGCGATGGAAATTTATAGTAATGCATTTACTGAAGGTGAATTAATTCCAAAGAAATTTACTTGTGATGCTGAAGATATTTCGCCGCAACTGAGTTGGCAAGGAGCACCGACGAATACCAAAGTGTTTGTACTGATTTTTGATGATCCTGATGCGCCAATGGGTACGTGGGATCATTGTTTGTTGTATAACATTCCTGCGCATGTCACGGAATTAGCGGAGAATATTCAAACGTTGCCAGCAGGTACTTTGGAAGGACTTAATAGTTTTGGCAAGCGTACCTATGGTGGCCCTTGCCCACCCGATAAAATTCATCGCTATTATTTTAAATTATATGCATTGGATCGGCCACTTGAATTGTCGCCAGGCATAAGCAAAAAAGAGCTAGAACAAGCAATACAACCACATATATTGGCTGAAGCGGTGTTAATGGGGAGATATGATCGGCCGAGGTAAGAAAAACCTTTTTAAAAGAAGGTACTTAATAAAACCTTAAGTCTTCTGTTGCTATAATTAACATAAAGAAGTAATTGAAAGGGCGAAGGTTTAGTTATGGCAGAAGAGAGAAGAAAGAAGAAAAGGCATAAGATTGTTGACGAAGACAATCTAGACGATCTAGATAATCAACAAGGGGCTCAAGAGCGAGCTGTAAAAGAACCCATAAAATGGGAGGTAAAGCTAAAGCAGCCTCACGAATTACAATCAGTAGCAGGATATTATGAACCGGTATTTAATCTAAATGATATACCAGAGGACTGTAGATGGAATGAGGAACAAAAAAGAAGCTTTGTAGCAGGGCAGTTAGCTGAATCAATGAGGAGAGTATATGGTGCTGATCCATCCTTTAGTAGCGGCGAGTCAATAAAAGGTAAATTATATTGGAAGGAAGCTGCTAGATTAGGCGATAGAATGTTGCTTAGCTCGCTTCGTAGCAATCCGTCAGTTGATATAGATAATACTATAAGATTATATAGCAATAGGCCATCTGATTCGTTAGTAGCAGCTACTAAGGCTATTCAAACTGCACATAGTGCAAATCAGGATTATATAGATGGGAATTTCGAGGGTATTTTTGAGCAGCTAATTGAACTTAAAAAAGCTAAAGTTACACGTAATCCAGAAAATTATCCTCCGCATTATGGAACGTTTTTTAACGAAGGAGGAGATTTAAGAGAACAACTTACAGCATTTTTCTCTGATTATTCTCAACCGCAAGAAAGTAGCTATAACCAGAATTTTTTCTTCCTAGTGGCGAAAGGACTATCTCGTCATTATGCACCTTTAGCAGATGAATTAGTGACAGCTCTGACTAACTTAAAAATGGGAGAGGAACACAAGAGCAAAGAACTCGAAAAGTAGAAAAATATTTTTGGGGTAAAACATACATTGATACAGAAGTTCTTCCTAAGGCTAGTGATGAAGAATTGCTAAAAGAAGTATTAGAGAAATTTCGCAAAGAACTTATACAAACAATGGTTGGCGAAAACAGAGCTTTTACAGAGAGTCACTTGCTGCGTCGTATTGATTATGCATTGGAGAAGATTGAGCCGTATCAAAAAACAAATGAAAATATCTTAGATATGCAGTAAGCCTTTATTGTCACTGTAATTATCCATAGTACTTAACGCCTAAATAAATACCATCAAATGCGACATCTGTCGTCCTGCTGTCGCTAAGTATGGTTGTGGGGGAAGCGGTCGCTAAAATACGTCCTCGATCAACAGCATTAAAGTAGGTAGTCGTTTGATAGCCAATTTCAAATACAAGCGAAGATTTCGAATCAGAATCCATAATATAGGCATAATCCACTCCTAGCTTCGCTTCAACTACAGGAACAATGCGTGGGCTTGAACCATTAGTTTCTTCAAATGATGCAATACTAGGACTAGTGGGGGACAAAGCTAATGATGCGTTATATTTTGCATCAATATTGCCAACTAACAAGGCACTACTTACATTTGCATCAAACCCAAAGCCACCTTGCAAACCATAACGGCCTTCAACCCCAAGACGTGGACCAATACCTCTATATTGGCTGGTAAATTCTTGTGGAATATAAACTGTATTTGGTGGAACATTGCCATTTACAATAAAAGCATTTGCAAAAAAATCTGAGTTAATATTGGCGTAGCGTAAACCCGTAAACAAACGTATGTCACAACTGTCTACCATAAAGCGCTGACCAAATTCTAAATCTGCGGCGTTTAAAGTAAACTCAGATTTTGAAGTTGCTGAATCAAACACGGCTGGTTGAAGGCCGGCCAAACCTAAGGAGCCTGCGGGCAAAACAGAAACAAAACTAATATCAGAAGTGCTAGATGGTATTAGCGAAGCAGTATCACTGGTGTGCAAATAGGTATAGCCTAAAGTGATATCGTTGCCAGTGCAGGGAAATAAGTAACCTAATTGCGCATAAACTCCCCAAGTATAACTAGGATCCACTATTGCATTGGTGGTAACTGTATCAGTTGTATCTGGTGGAAAGGAAAACGAAGTGGCGTAATCTGAATCACTGTTGGTTGCACGAAGGTACAACGGATCTAAACCAACTTTAACTCCTCCTTTTTGGCTGGGAATCATTAGTAAAGTATCCGCAAATGTTGGCGCACTTAGCCCTAATGTAAGAGCAGCAAACAACAATAGATAGTTGATGTTTTTTTTCATCGTTCCCTCTTAAAATTGGCATGGAATTATTTTCCAAACAGAACTCTATCTTAACGACAGTTCTTTGGTCAACTGATGATAGGGCCTGTTTACATTCTTTTCTTGTGGCAGAGATTTATTCAGCTTCAACCACTAAGCCATTTGGGTAAATAAAGTATCTCGGACCCAGGTCCTTTAGTTCTTATCCCAATAGCCCATTTTGCTGGAATATAGGTTGAAGGATATCGCTCTTTAACATGACCGGATGAGACGGGGTCTATAATATATCCCGGTAGCTTGAAATCAGAAAAAATGTCGTGTGGTATTTCATTTGGGTTGATTAATTCACACGTATCGTGATGATGAAAATTTTGACTGAGATAGCATCGATCTACGAGGAAATCAAATGATTGAGCTATTTTGGCTTTATCTTCGAAGTAGAAGTTAGTAGTGAGTTGTACATTATCAGGCATCTTAATAATGACTATCATGTTTTGCATCGTTTGAGTGAATTCTTTTTTGAAACGGCTATCAAGAAAATAAGTCTGCAAGTGTTCGGTGTCTCCACTAACCCATGGTTCAATTTCCCATTGGTGATAATAAGCACCAAAGAGGTGATTGCCAATAAATTCACTTGCCGCTAGAGCAAAAGTTGCAAGTAAAGGGTTATGCTCTTCTTGAAAAAATGACCGGATCCAGGTGGTTAAATATTTAGACAACTCACGGATCGAAAGGTTAGAAATAGTAGTTGATATTTCTTTGCCAACTTTGTAATTATAATAATTAAGCTCAGATTCCAATAAGTGTACAAGCATGCCTAAGAGCCAACGACGATCCTCAGAAGTTACATATTTAACTTCGTTAAATATTAGCGCAAGTAGATGTTCTACAAATTCGTTAGCTGAAGAATTTAAGGTAAATTCTAGATAAGGTTTAGAGAAAACAAAACTTCCACAGCAGGTAACGTGGGGAAGTTGTTTTTTAAATTCTCCATTAGGGCCGTGTATGTGGCGAATATTATTTTTTTGTAAATAGGCTTTTTCTTTCATTTTGTTCAGCAGTTGTCTTAAAGGTAGAAAATGCCATAAGAGATCATCTATATATTTTAGCTGAAGCGGTGTTGATGGAGCGATATGATAAGGCCGAGAGGTTAAAGCAATTTGCTTTTTAAAACCCCTTCCCTTAGCGGTCCTTTCAAAGGATCTCAGCCTAAGGGGTTTTGAGGAATTTGTCCAATTACATAATGTAACGAATACCGGCGTTAATAGCCCAGGGGATATTATAATCTTGGCCTGTTGCTGCAACGTAATCTAGATGAACTTGTAAATTGTCCGCGACTCGATAAGAAAATCCAGCACCGATTTCAGTTCGAGCACCATCTAAGTTAGGCTGATAACTTAAATCAGAAAGCTGATTTAAGTTAAGATTGCCGCCATTCGTGTTTTGTGAGGCTTCACCTATTTTTACGTAAGGTTCAAAGAAGGTGCCGCATTGATTCAAAGTATAACCAAGCATTAGTATTCCTCTAGCTTGTAGCACATTAGCGTCACTAATTGTTATCCGTGTCAAATCTGCAGCATTATAATTAGCGCTGTTGACATGGGTGTAGGCGACTTGTGCCTCAGGTTCTATAAAAAAGCCAGAAGGCTGTTGTTCGCAACAAGTATAAAATCGTTTACCCACTTCAGCAGAAACACTTACGCCCCATTGATGATAATCTACTGATTCAGAAGGTGTGATTAATCCAACATTTGGAATATTAAAGTGGTTATTAAATCTTTGAGCTTTAGCTACAGCATCAATATAGACTCCACACTCATTAAGCCAAGTGCCATAAATACCACCATATGGAGCGTCAGTGGTAATATCTCCATCGATATTCGGAATATTAGGATTGATCTTTCCATAACCAAAGAAGACACCAGTAAATATTTCATCGTCAGAACAGGTTGTCCACGCTCGATCTATACCTATATCCACACCATATAAGTAAGCATGAAATTCATTGCCAATTACATTAGTGTCTACATTTACTCGCTAATCATAGTTGCGTATCCAAACATTACCATTTGGTAGCTTACATTCGCCGCAGCAAATCTTTAGCTGGCGTAACTCACCCGTGCGTTTATATAGGCTATCAAACTGAGATAACCAAATAGATGGGGATGGTGTTAAAGCAGCTACGATAACGTTTTGAGCAAGTGGGTTTAGCCCAGTGTTGACTAAGAACCAATCTGTTGGGTCTGTGCCGTTTAGACCTTCTTGCAAAGTATAAATAAATAATCCGGCATTGATTTGCCCGCCAGAGAGAGAAAATTGTGCAATACCATCAGTAGTTGAGACTACTTTCAAGGCTTGTTCGGGTGTGGTCGGGCTGCCGCCTTGATTAGTTACAACAAGGTTATAATTTCCGGAACTGGTTCCTTGTATGTTAATCATATCTCCAGTAAGTGCAGCTAAGTTAGTTAATATTGAGAAAGTACTTCCAGAAGTTCCTGCTAGATTACCTGTAACAGTTAATTGTGTGCCAGGAGCTGTGCCGTTTAGAGAGACAGTGCCATTATTGTTTAGAGAACCAATGGTTTGTGAAAAACCTGATAGGGCTAGGGTGCTGCCACTGTCCACTGTGTGGTTAGAATTAGGGCTGAAGGCATTTGTAGCACCTGCCGCTAAGATGCCAGAATTTACTGTGGTTGTGCCATTATAGGTATTACTACTATTTAAGCTAACTGTACCTGTTCCCGTTTTGGTTAGATTGCCACTACCATTGAATCCACTATTTATACCTAGATTAAACCCATTATCATTGATAGTTAAGCCATTTAATATTGGCATAGTGTTAAATCCACTACCAATAAAGTTGTTTTGGGTGGAGATTGCATTCAATGTACCATTGAAAGAAGCGTTAGCAGTTCCTGGCCCTGGTAAGATTTGATTAGCTGTTAAAGTTGCTGCTCCATCTGAACCAAGGGTAAATGAGCCGGTGTTGCCTGCAGCTCCAGTAGCGTTAATGGTATTAGCATTAACTGTACTCCCCGCGCCAGTTGACATGGTTGCGTTACCTGAAGTTGCAATAGTGATATTGCCAGAGGTGGTCCCTAATGTAGCGTTGTCTCCAACAATAATATTACCAGTTTGCACTGTGGTGCTGCCGGCGTAGTTATTGCTACCATTCAAAGTTAATGTTCCGCCCCCTGTCATTACTAGGCTACCGGCACCGCTAAAGGGGGCGTTACTGTTTCCAATGCTAAAGCCATTCGTATTTACGGTTAAATCACCGCTGTTGATAAGTATCCCGGTTAAGTTCTGAAAAAAATTATTATCGCTTGCCGAGGCAACTATAATTCCGCTATTGGATGTTATATAGCCCCCACTAGATCCTTGTATAAATGGGGTAGTTACTGTTCCTCCAGAATTTACTGATAAAATTCAGGTTGCCGGGGATATAGTTATACCTCCACTCAACGCAGTAAGCTGAGCATTATTGGTAAGATTAATCAAACCACTTGAACTTCCACTAGCGTTAGTAAAAATTTGAACGATGGTGGCAGTTACCGAGGTACCGATCCCATCAATATTGATCGTACCTGAAACAGGGGAGTTACCCGTTTGATAAGATACGCCAAACAATCCAGGGTTGTTGGTAACAGTCAAGGTAGCGCCATTGTTGATGTTTAAGACATTACCTGTGGTTTTATTTCCTACGGTAGCTAAACTAACTGATTGAGTTGTGAGTCCAGATAGCGTGGCTGTTTCATTTCCGCTTCCAATACTGCCGATATTGGCAAAATCCGAGGATCCGGGCACCCCATTGGGCGACCAGCTAGTTGAAGTTGTCCAGTTTCCGGAAGCCACGTTCCAATTAAATATTGTTGCTGACGCTGAGTGGGAGCTTAAGCATAAAGTGAATAGTATTAGGCGTAAAAAAGAACTGCCGAAGTAGCGTTTAGCATGTTGAATCTGCATCGATTTCTCCCTAAATCATTATAATTAGGCACAGTAACAAAGATAGATAAAAACAGTCAAGCCATGAATTTTTTGTCGCGGAAAAGTTTCAAATGAAATCTAAATGGCCCACTTTTTTTGTAACAGAGATTTATTCAGCTTCAACCACTGCAACCCAATAATGGTTGGGGCATTTTTAATGTATCCTTTTTCAAGGGCTTGATAAGCTTCTTCGGGATCAACAACCATTACGCGAATATCTTCACCTTCTTCAGGAAGGCCATGAATGCCATTGGCTTTAGTGGCATCAACTTTGGCGCAAAATAAACTGACTTGTTCAGTGGAAACTCCAGGAGTTACCCAATACTGACAAATAAATTGTAAATCCAATACTGTTAAATTAGCTTCTTCTTGCGTTTCGCGATGGACTAATTCTTCTGGCGTTTCCCCAGGCTCTAATAGTCCTGCGACTAATTCGATCAGCCATGGGCTTTCTTGATCCGCTAATGCGCCAATCCTAAATTGCTCAATTAATACCACCTTATCTACATGCGGATCATAAAGCAGAGCGCAGGCAGCTCCTTCCTTATCAAATACTTCACGTTCTAATGTGGGGCTCCATCCACCAGCAAATAATCGGTGTTGGACAGCATAGTAATGAATCCGAAAAAATCCTTGGTAAACAGTTTTTTTTTCGATAATTTTTACATCTTGTTCAGCGGTTGCTTTAAAGGTAGAAAATGCCATAAGAGATAATCCATAAGTTGGGTCTATAAATTTGCATTAGAATAAACATTTTGTACATCATCTAAATCTTCTAGCATGTCGATAAGTCTTGTCATTTTTTCGCTATTTTCTTCACTTAAGTCGACATAAGTATTAGGCACGAGCGTTACTTCTGCATAGCCTGGCATAAGTTGGTGATCTAAAAAAGCTTGTTTAATTGCAGAGAAATCTTCCGGAGTAGTAAATACATCTAGTGAACCATCTTCGTTGACTACTACATCTTCTGCACTGGTTTCTAGGGCAAGTTCAGTGATTTTTTCTTCATTACTACCAGGCGCAAAAGTCATTTGGCCTTTTTTCTGAAATAAGTAAGCAACAGAACCTTCAGTGCCTAAATTTCCACCGCATTTAGTAAATGCATGCCGTATCTCAGCTACAGTTCGATTGCGATTGTTAGTGATGCAATCAACCATAACCGCAGCGCCTTCAGGCCCGTAACCTTCATAACGAATTTCTTCAACATCGGCATCTTCTAAGCCGCCAGCACCGCGTTTAATTGCGCGTTCGACATTGTCTTTAGGCACATTGGCATTGAATGCTTTATCTATGGCAAGCCGTAGCCTAGAGTTTGCATTAACATCGCCGCCTCCTAGGCGCGCAGCCATAGTGATTTCACGAATTAATTTGGTAAATAGTGTTCCGCGTTTTTTATCTTGAGCACCTTTGCGGTGTTGAATATTTGCCCATTTACTATGTCCTGCCATTGGATTTGCCCTGTTAGAGTTTAACTAAAGAAAGTATATCAAAATTTGTGAAGGTTGCTCATTGCGGAATTTCTGTGGTTTCGTGAGGCTTTACTTTCGGCTGTTGTCGCACTCGAATGCTGAGTTCACGCAATTGTTCTTCGCTAACTGGGGTAGGTGCAGAGGTAAGTGGACAACTTGCTGTTTGAGTTTTTGGAAATGCAATAACATCACGAATTGAAGTTGCATCAGTCATCAACATAATGAGTCGATCTAAACCTAAGGCAATGCCGCCGTGTGGTGGGCAGCCATATTTAAGCGCTTCGAGTAAGAAACCAAATTTTTCTTGTGCTGCCGTTTCATTAATTCCAAGCAATTCAAATACTACTTTTTGCATTTCAGTACTATGAATACGAATGGAGCCACCACCTAATTCAATTCCGTTGAGCACGACATCGTAAGCACGGGAAAGAATAGTGCCAGGATATGCTTTCAGTTCATTGACAGATTGGATGTTAGGTGCGGTGAATGGGTGATGGAGTGGTTGCCAAAGACCAGTTAATGGATCTTCTTGAAACATCGGGAAATCCACAACCCACAATGGTTTCCATTCACCAGTTAATAATTTTAGATCATGGCCTAATTTGATGCGTAATGCACCTAAAGCATCGCTAACAATATTAGCTTTATCAGCACCGAAGAAAATAATATCGCCAGTTTGTGCGTTGACTCGTTGTAAAATCGCTTCGATGACATCAGCAGGTAAAAATTTAACGATCGGCGATTGCAATCCATCGATACCAGCTTCTCGTTGATTGACTTTGATGTAAGCGAGACCTTTCGCACCATAGATACTGACATACTGGGTGTAATCATCAATTTCTTTGCGACTTAATGCTTCACCATTTGGCAGCCTAAGTGCAGTGACGCGATGATTCGGTTTATTAGCAGGTTCGCTAAATACTTTAAATTCAACTTGTGCAACTAGATCGGCAATGTCGACTAATTCAAGTGGAATACGAAGGTCGGGTTTATCGCTACCAAAACGTTCCATAGCTTCTGCATAGGTAAGGCGTGGGAACGGATTAGGCAATTCAACTTTTAATAGCTGCGCAAAAATTTCTCTGATTAACCCTTCAGTCCATTGTTGAATTTGTGCCTCATCGGTAAAGGCTGCCTCAACGTCAAGCTGAGTAAATTCAGGTTGTCTATCGGCACGCAAATCTTCATCGCGAAAACAGCGAACAATTTGATAATAACGATCAATGCCTGACATCATTAATAATTGTTTAAATAATTGTGGTGATTGCGGCAAAGCAAAAAATTCACCTGGATGGGTGCGACTAGGTACTAAATAATCACGTGCACCTTCAGGTGTTGCTTTAGTTAGAATGGGGGTTTCAATATCTAGGAAGCCATGTCGATCCATGTATTGGCGAATAAAATGTGTTGCTTTAGCGCGAAATTGTAACCTTTGACGCATTTCATTGCGTCTTAGATCTAAATAACGATATTTAAGTCGCATTTCTTCGCTGACGGAATAATGAGTGTCTAGCGGGAAAGGTGGCGTTTCTGAGCGATTTAAAATTTCAAGTGTATTGATTTTGATTTCTG
>Ga0116226_10004915_pt1 | contig 11884 bp, 10 predicted proteins | sample S1TSphfallax_FD_89692 | JGI IMG/M metagenome (GOLD analysis project Ga0116226, IMG submission 89692) | Host-associated microbial communities from peat moss isolated from Minnesota, USA - S1T2_Fa - Sphagnum fallax MG | ecosystem: Host-associated > Plants > Peat moss > Unclassified | place: USA... | reverse complement strand
TCGCCGACTATGATCCGTTCGGGCCGCATCCGCAGGCAGTTTTTCAGGAGGTCTCGCATCGCGATCTGGCCCTGGCCCTCCAGATTGGGCGGGCGGGTTTCCAGGCGCACGACGTGGGGCTGCTGCAGTTGGAGTTCGGCCGCGTCCTCGCAGGTCACCACCCGTTCGGTCGGGTCGATAAAGGCGGTCAGCGTGTTCAGGAGCGTCGTCTTGCCAGAGCCCGTACCTCCGGAGATCAACACATTGCAGCGGGAGGCGCCGATCACGCCCAGCACGCGCGCGCCTTCGGGGCTGATGGAGCCGAATTGCACCAGGTCGCGCATGGTCAGCTTGTCTTTCCGAAACTTTCGGATCGTCAGGGTGGGGCCATCCAGCGCCAGGGGCGGGGCGATCACGTTGACGCGCGAGCCATCGGGGAGGCGGGCGTCGCAGATGGGAGAGCTTTCATCCACCCGACGGCCGACTTGACTGACGATCCGCTGGCAGATGTTCATCAGCTGCTGATTGTCGCGGAACCGCACATTGGTGAGCTGGACCTTGCCGCCGACTTCGATGAAGACCCGGCCGGCGCCGTTGACCATGATGTCGGCGATGTCGTCCCGCGCCAGGAGGGGCTCTAGCGGGCCATAGCCCAGGACGTCGTTGATGATGTCCTGGACGAGATATTCCTGCTCGTTCCCGGACATGGAGACGTTCTTGATCGCCACCAGTTCGGCGACGATGTCGCGGATCTCCCCCGCCGCCGCCTTGGAGTCGAGCTGAGCCAGCTGCGACAAGTCGATCGTGTTGAGCAGCGCCGTATAAATCGTCGTCTTGGTGGCGTGATAATAGTCGCTCTGCTCACGCACCACCTCGGTGACCACGCGCGGAGCTGAGGCCCCGCCCTGGGCCGCCCTCAGCTGATCGAAGCCGCTGGTTTGACGCGGGGCCGCAGGAGCCGCAGGCTGGCCCTGTCTTCCCTCACTCGATCTTCCCTCACCCGGCGATGCGGACCTTGCCGGCGCAACCTGGACGCCGTCGCGTGTGGTCGCGGGCTCCAAACGCTGGGGACGGGTTGCGATATCGACGCCGCTGGCCGTGGCGAGAGGTGGAGGCGCTGCGAGATTGGGCGCCGCCGCCGTGCTGCGCTTACCGAACATGACGCTCGCCTCAGGGCCGCTTGACCAGTCGCTCGATCAGCGACTTGGCCTTGGGAACGGGGACCTCCCGTCGGGATAGGGTTTGAATAAATTGGCTGAGCCCTTCCGAGGCCTTGGCGCGGGGGTTCAGGTCCTGGATCATCTGGCCGTTATTCGCCGCCTGGCCGAATAGCTTGGGATCGAACGGCAGGCATAGGGCCGGCTCGACCCCCAGCGCCTTGGCGAATTCCTTGACCGGGATTTCGGGACGCCCTGGCACCCCGACCTGGTTCAGCACGAGTTGCGCCGGCGCGTCATTGGGCCGCGCCTTCCTCAACAGATCGAACAGGTTCTTTGCGTTGCGCAGGGACGCCAAATCGGGCGCAGCGACGATCACGACGTCGTCGGCCGCGAGAAGCGTCTTGCGCATCCAGCCGGACCAAACGTGGGGCAGGTCCAGCACGACATAGGGCGCCGTGGTGCGGATCTTACACAGCACCTCTTCATAAGCTTCGGCAGGCGCATCGTAGTCGTCGTCGAGCGACACCGGGGCGGCGAAAAGGCTGAGGCGCTCCGTGCAGCGCGCGGTCATGCGATCGAGCAGGACAGCATCCAGACGATCAGGCTTGTCCAAAGCGTCCGCGAACCCTTGAATCGGATCCTGATTGAAGTCGAGGCCTGCCGTGCCGAACGGCAGATCGTAATCGATCAGCACTGTGCCCGACTGCATTTGCTCGGCGAAGCCGTAGGCGACGTTATGGGCGAGCGTTGAGGCGCCGACACCACCCTTGGCGCCGACGAAGGCGACCGTTCGCCCCACGAAGGGCGTCGACGGATCGGCGTAGAGCGTCGTTACGGTGCGAAGAAGCTGCAGCACCTGGAAGGGCGGGACCAGGTACTCGCTGACGCCGCGGCGGATCAGCTCGCGATACAGCGCAATATCGTTGTGTGCGCCGATCAACACGACCTTGGTGCCCGGATCGCAGACCTCAGCCAAACGATCCAGACCTGCCAGCAGCGCCGGCGCCGGGTCGAGCGATTCCACGATGATCAAGGCCGGCGTCGGCTGGGTCTGATAAAGTTCAAGCGCCTCGGCCAGGCCGCCCTGGCGCACCATCGTCTTGGCGCGAGATAGACGCCGATCTGTCCCCATCTTCTCCGCCAGCGCGTAGGTCTCAGCCCGACGACAGAAGGCGTGGATGGTGATCCGCGGAACCGACGCCTCGCCGAGCGTTGCATCGGCGCCCGAGGACGCAGTGGGGAGTGAAACCGGCGTAAGGTCGTGCCCAAGCGAAGGACCGCCCAATGCAGCGCCCGACGACGTAAAGCCGAACTCGTCTTCGCTATCGAATTGGTCCAGGTCGGCGTCAAAACCGGGTTGAGCCGGGCGGGAGGTCATCTGTGGGTCTCCAAGGAACCAAGCCGGGCCTCAAAACCAATCGAAAATTTCAAGCGCGTCATTGGGCGGAAACTTTGCCGGACGCCTGACTGTCCGTCGCGCTGGAGGTCGTTTGTCCCTGCCTGTACTTCGTGAGGACGACTTGCAGGCGCGTGTTGTCTGCAGGCGTCACCGGCGCGGGCGATACGAGATCGTGCGGATCGGCGACCATCTGGGCGATATTGGCCTCCTCGGCGCATCCGAAGGTTCTATACGGCGCGTTCGTCTTGGTGGCCGTCAGGCTATCCCAAGCGGTGCTGCAGTCGGCGACGACCGGCGCCAGAGCCTTAAAGGCGACGACAATCGGTGCGCCTTCTGCGCCCGCTGTCGGGTAGCCTATCAGGTGGATCAAGCTTACGGGCACGCCGAGCTGCTGGAGAAACGCGCAGATAGCGTCAGCGCTGCGGCGCGCCGTCGCGGGATCGGCGCTGTCGGATGGCGCGCGGACAGTAAGCTCGCCGCCCCCAGCCGCCCTCCACCGTGCGACGAGGTCGCCGAGCGCGGCCTGCTGATTTGGCGAAAGGCCTTGGGCGTGGATCGCGAACGACACGTCCTGGGTCGCAGGCGCTGCGCGCGCCGTGTACATATCCATCGGCGTTTTGGCCGCCGGATTGGCGCTGGCGAGCGGCGCCACCGGGGCAGGTTTGCTAGAGGCGCACGCCGACAGCGCAGCGACGACGATTGTGAGCGCAACGCCTTTTAGAGATGTCGAAGGCATATCTCGGTTACTCCACCACATAGCCGAAGGGGCCCTGATACGTTTTGCCCGGGGGCGGCGCTGCGGGCTTGTTGAAGCCCTTGTTCAACTGGCCCATCAGGGTCGACGAGAGATCGTCGGCGACCTGCAAGCCGTCCGCGGGCGTCTGGATTTGATCGGGGCGCAGCGACTTCACCAGGTAGGGGGTGACGATCACCACCAGCTCGGTCTCGTTCTGTTGGAAGTCGCGCGAGCGGAACAGGGCGCCCAAAACCGGCAACTGCATCAACCCCGGCAAGGAGCTCAAGTCCTCCGCATGGGTTTGCTCCAAGAGTCCGGCGATCATCATCGCGCCGCCCGATGGCAGCTCGACGACGGTTTCCGCGCGCCGCACCGTCAGGCCCGGAATGGTATAGGAGGGCGTGGTGGTCGTACCTGTGCCGGTCGTGCTCGTCGACGTCGTCGAGCCCTGGGTCAGGGAGCCGATGTTGGTCAACTGGGAGTATTCCGTCGATATCTTGAGCGATATCCGGCCGTTTGACAGCACCACAGGCGTAAAGCCGAGACCGACGCCGAACTGCTTGAACTCCACGCTGATCCGACCGGTGATGTCCTCCCCGATCGGGACGGGAAATTCACCGCCCGCCAGGAAGTGGCCGGCTTCGCCTGATACGACGGTGAGGTTCGGCTCGGCCAGCGTGCGCACCAGGCCAACCTGCTCGAACGCCTGAAGCGTTGAACTGGCCTGGTTCAGGCCGTTGGAGCCCGCCGTCGTTTGCAGGGTTGCGGCGGCGGAGTTCGTGAACTGGTTACGGTTAGAACTGGTGATCACTTGTGGGCAGGTCGTCGACGTCCCGCCGATGACGCAGGGCACATTAAGCTCAGGCTGCTGGGTCGTATTCAGGCTGTAGCCGGCGCTGAGACTGCCGAGGTAGGCGCCGTTGGCCGCGTAGCTGGCGGCGTTGGCGAGGCTAAACTGCGACCCGCCGACTTGGCCGATCAAGGCGTTCAAATTGACGCCGAGCTGTTTGACGATGGAGCGGTTCACTTCGACAATACGAACCTTCAGCATCACCTGCTCCGGCTCGGCGACGGACAACATGTTGATCACGTTCTCCGGCTTGGCGACAAAGGCCTGTGCGATGCGAACCGCCTTGTCGGCCTCAGCCGCGTTGGCGACCTGGCCGCTCAAAATGACGCTCTCATTGACGGCCTCCGCCTGCACCGAGGAGCCGGGCAAAACCCTCAGAAGGGTTTCATCGAGCGCGGAAACGTCCTGATCGACGCGAACATTCAGGCGAAGGATTTGTCGTCCGGCGGCGTCGGCGAAGAAGGCGTCGGTCTGACCTGCAGATAGGCCCATCACCACATAGCGCCGCGGACTGGACACCTCGATATTGGCGACCTTTGGGTCGGTGACGCTGGCGAAGGTCGCCTCGACAGGAAGCTCGATGATGGCGGACTTGCCCCTAGGCAGCGCCAGCGTCCGCGCGGCGCCGCCGGGACCGCTGAGATCGACCGCCACCGTCTGCCCCACCGGTGCGCCGGCCATGCCCGCGCTAGACATGACCGAACCGGGAGACGGCGCGCCGATTGGGCGCCAGGGGCCGGGCGCCTGAGCGTTCGCCTTGGCCGCCAGCAGACAGGTGCAGGCGAGCGCCAGGGCGGCGAGATGGGCGAGGGCGGCGCGCAACGCGAAACTCTTCATTGAGTCACCATGACCGAACTTGATTCGCCGGGGGAAAAGACGCGCACCACATTGCCGTTGCCGCCTGATCCCGGCGCACCGTCGCCGGACGTCGCCGGACCGGCCGCATCCGCATAGGACCGCAGGACGAGCGTAAGCTGACCGACACCCTTGGCGATGACCAGCTGCTGGGCCTGCTCGGGGCTCACCTCTACCGTGGCCGTCGCGCCGACCTGAGCCGCCCCCTTCTCCGGGCCAGCGTTGTTCTGGTCGATCGCCAGAACCCGAACATTGTTCAGAACCACCCGAGCGACAACCTGCTTGGACACGCCGGGCGTAGAACCCGGCCCGCCATCAACTTGCCGGCTCATGACGATATCCACATGGTCGCCTGGGAGAATAAACCCGCCGACGGCGCTTTCCGCAGACAAGGGAACAGCCATGGCCCGCATACCGGCGTCTAGCGTCACCGCCATCACGCCCGCCGCTCCGGCGCGGACGAGTTTGGACTTCAAGACAGGCTCGCCGGCCAACATCGGCGTACGGACCAAGGTGCCCACGATCGAGGTGAGGGCTTGGCTTGGACCGGCGACCGCCTTCTTGGCCTCATCAGCGAGGTGCGAGGCCGCGCCGGTGAGGTTCTGGCCTGGCGCAACGGTCGGCGCGCCATCGACAATATAGGCGGGATTGGTCGCGTCGGCCGGCCAGGCCTGCCATCCCACGTCGGGCGTATCGATGCGGTCGCCCACCGCCAAGTCGCGCTTGGCCACAAGCACCTGCACCGTGGGATGGGGCGGGGGCGCCGCGGCGGATGGTCGCCCTTGGCTAGCGGCCATGCCCCGCGCCAGAACGGCGACGCACGCCATTCCAGCCAGCACCGCCACAGCCAGGATGATCATTCGCATAGAATTCATAGGCTGGGCATCCCAGGGTCGCCGAGGCGATCCGCCGACTAACGCGTTAATGCCCTTTGAGTCTGACCGACGCTGGTTAACGCCCGCCTAAAGCGGGACGTCGGAGCTAAGCTTCAGTGAACACTTATTGCGTGAAAGACGGCGCTGCTCGGAAAAGCCGCGAGAGCGCCGAAGGCGATGGCGACGCCGTAGGGCACATCGCCCTTAGGCTCCAGTAACCGGCCGACCCAAGCTGGCCCGCGCGCCGCCAAGACAGGCGACGTCCCCCTGCGGGCGGCCAGAAGCACGACGGCGAGCGCACCACCGGCGATTCCGGTCCAGGCCAGAAGGGAGCCCACGGCCGGCCAGCCCAGCCATAGGGCCGCCGCGGCGAACAGTTTGGCGTCGCCGCCGCCGATCCACCCGGCCGCGAACATGGCGACGCCGAACAGCAGCGCGGCCACGCCGACGATCACGCACACGCCGATCGTGGCGGGCGACAGGCCGATGATAAGCGCCACCGGAATGAAGGCGATCGCCAAAGCCGCCGACAGACGATTGGGGATAAGGAAGGTCGTTGCATCCGTCAGCGCCGCGATCAGCACCAAGAGCGGGAAAACCGACACGAGAAGAAAATGCAGAGCGGCGATCATTTCAGATCCTCGACCACGACCGGCAGGCTGACCGGTCGCAGTATCGACCCACGCATCTAAAGGAAGCGTTGCCGCGCACGACAAGCCGTCGTGACGGAGCCATCGCTAAAGGCTGTTGCTGATATTATTGAACTGTTTGCCGATTCCCGTGAAGACAGCCGACATCGCCCCGATGACCACCAGGGCGATCAAGCCCGCAAGGAGTCCATATTCGACAGCCGTTGCACCCCGCTCATCGCTTAAAAAAGCGCGAGCGACGGAAAAAGGGCCTGGGCCGCGGGGTAGCGCCATCGACTCCGCTCCCGCGGCCCAGTTTTCCAACACTCTTGAGGATAGTTAGTGGGAAACGTTGTTGGCGATGTTGTTGAAGGTGCCCTTCAGGTTGCTGCCAACGGTGCTTACGGCGCCGATGATGACCACGGCGATCAGGGCTGCGATCAGACCATACTCGATAGCCGTCGCCCCCGACTCGTCCTTCATAAAGCGCGAAACGAACTTATTCATTATCGGTCTCCTAAGTTGCCAAGCGGGCCTAAGTTGCCAAGCGGAACTGGGTCCTGAGCACTTCAGCCGCTCGCTTGACCCAAAACACATGCGAAAGATGCCTGAGGCTCGTTAATGCGAAGTGAAAGCAAGGCCGCCCGTCAAAATATTTATCCTTTGGCTTTATTTACCACGTGGCGGCAAGTGTCCAATTATGGGACGCTCCATCAGTTTAATTTATATTAAACACACTTAAGACTTCTAAACTGTTTCCATAAACCGTCCTGGCGACACGCTGGGCGACCAGGCTGACGCCTCTGGCTTGAGACTTTGTTGACTATTCGAGAGCAAGACTGACTTCCGACCCTATCTAAGATGTCAGGCTTTCGGAGCTAACCTCATGCGCCCGCCGTTCAGCCGCGCCTTCGTTCTCGCCGCTACGCTCGCGGCGCTGCCTGCAGCCGCCCTGGCCATGATCGTGCCGATCAATCATGCGCAGCGCGTCGACGTGCAAGGCGTCGCCGCGACGGTGGTCGTGGGCAACCCCAAAATCGCCAGCGTCACCGTGGTCGATACCCACACCCTATATATCATGGGCCGCGGCGCGGGCTCGACCAACGTGGTCGTCTTGGACAAGTCGGGACGCACCCTGTTCACAGGCGACGTCACTGTCGCCGCCACGGGAACCAATGTCAGCCTCTATCGCGGCGCAAAGCGAGCTCAGGTCAATTGCTCGTACGGCTGTGTCGAAGAGACCGAAGGCGACACCCAAGCCAGCGTCGGCGGTCAAAGCCTTGGCGTCGCCCCAACCCCGGCGGGCGGCGCAACCCTACCGACCATGCCCTGACACGCGATACGGCGCGCATCCGGCCGGACGCGATCGCCTTCAATCATCGGCCTCACGGCCCCTGGACCGCGTAGCCGTCCTTACGCAGCAGCGCGGGCACGCCGTCGGGACCGACCAGATGGCCGACTCCGACCACGATCAGGACGTGGGTTTCAGCGGGCGCGCTGCTGTCGCCTGTCAGCAGAGCTTCGATCCGCTGCGCGAACCGCTTGTTCCGATCGACCAGCAGGCGCTTGTACACATCAGGCGCCTCTCGCTGCATTGGCCCAAGAGCCTCGACCTCGATGGCGTGAACGTCGCCGCGCGCCCAGTCTGCAGCCAGTCGCTTGAACTCGTCTGGATCGCTCTCGATTTCATCCAGGGTCTCGTTGAGAGATTCGACCTGCTCGGCTGTCGGCGCGTCGGCGAAGAAGCCGATCTGCTCGGCCACGGTTTCGAACGCCTCGCGCCGGATATTCGGGGGAGCGGCCTTGGCCAACTGCTGCTCTACGCCGAGGTCGGCGCGGGCGCCCTGGCCTTGGAAATCCAGGACGGACAGCGTCAACTCCGCCAACCAGGGTTTTAGGCGCTGCAAGTTCTGCGACGGGAAGTTGACCGCCTTAGCCGTCTGCTCCACCTTGGCCCACACGGTTGGCCCCACCGTTGCGGACAGGGTTTGATCCGCCGGCAGCAGCCCGCGCTGAAGCGCCAGCTGGCTGGCCTCCGCCTGACCCGCCGGATCGATGGGGATTTCGAACCAAATGGCGTCGGCGTCGGCCAGATCGCGGGCCAGGGCCGGCGTCAGCCATGTCGTGTCCGCCGACAGCAGATGGACGGAGCCGAACAAGGTGATGTCGGTCTTGCCGCTGACCACATGCCAAATCGGGGGGGCGGCGAGGACGGGGGTGGCGAGGAGCGAGATCGATAAGAGCGTCAGGAGGAACCCCTTCCCCTTTGATGGGGAAAGGGGCAGGGTATGGGGGTGCTCACGCCGCGGATGGGGCTGCCTGCGCCGCCCGCAAAGACAAAAAACGGAAAACACCTGTCGCGCTCCTTCTGTCATCGTTGGCGATCACACCCGCATCCCCTGCCCCTTCCCCCATCAAGGGGGCAGGGGGTCCCAAGAGTCATCGCTGACACTGGCTGCAGTAGAAGCTGGATCGGCCGCCCTGCACAATGCGCTGCACCACGCCGTGACAGCGGGGCGACACACAGGCGTCGTCCTCGCGTCCATAAACCTTGAACGCATGCTGGAAATAGCCAAGCGCGCCATCCGCGCTGCGATAGTCGCGCAAGGTCGAGCCGCCGGCCGCGATGGCCTCTGTCAGCACGGTGCGGATGCCTGAGACTAGCCGTTTGATCTCAGAGGGTCCGATGTCGCCGGCCGCACGTTCGGGGTGCAGGCGGGCGCGGTGCAGGGCCTCGCACACATAGATGTTGCCGAGCCCCGCCACCACACGCTGATCCAGCAAGGTCGCCTTCACGCTCTGGCGACGGCCGGCGAAGGCTTGGGCCAGCGTCGTCGGTCCAAAACCTCGACCCAGCGGCTCCGGCCCCAGGCCCTTGAAATAGGGGCTTTCTTCCAACCGCGCCGTCGGGATCAGGGTCATGTAGCCGAACCGTCGCGCGTCATTATAGGAGACGCCGACGCCCCGATCGGTGGTCAGGACCACATGGGTATGTTTCGGATCGGCGCCGGCGGCGTGGTGAAATCGGCCGAGCGCGCCCGCGTCGCCCCCCTCGCCCTCCAGTCGTTCCTCGATGGTGAACCGCCCCGTCATGCCGAGGTGCGCAACCAGGGTCTCGCCAGTGTCCAGGGGCGCCAGCAGATATTTGGCCCGCCGGGTCAGGGTTCCAATCCTAGCGCCCCTGAGCCGGGCGGCGAAGTCGTCGGGAAACGGAAAGCGCAGGTCGGGCCGGCGTTGCTCGACCTCGACGAGACGCGCGCCGTCTAGGTGTGGCGCCAGCCCCCGTCGCACGGTCTCGACCTCTGGAAGTTCGGGCATCGCGACCAGATAGGGGATACGGCGGCAGGCCGCCAGCTCTCGCATAGTGGCCGCCCATGCGCACGCCCAGAGAAATTTACACACTTTATGTTAGGAGAGCGCTCATGAGCGACGCCGCGCCCCTCCCCTTCCACTCGCCCTACGCCCACGGCTTCGTGCGGCTGGCTGTGTGCGTGCCGCGACTTCGCCCGGCCGATCCGGTCTACAACACAGACTCTATGCTGGAGCTGTTGCAGCAAGCCGATGCGGCGTCGGTCGCTGTCGCTCTTTTTCCTGAGCTTGGGATCAGCGCCTACGCCATCGACGACCTTCTGTTACAGCAGACCCTGTTGGAGGCTGTGGAGCGCCAGATTGAGCGGCTGGCCGAGGCGAGCCGAACTTTGCGCCCCGCCTTCGCGGTTGGTGCGCCGCTGGCCCATCGGGGTCGGCTGTATAACTGCGCGGTCGTGTTCCAGGGGGGGGACATCTTAGGCGTCGTGCCTAAGACCTACCTGCCCAATTATAGGGAATTCTATGAGCGCCGCTGGTTCGCCTCCGGCGGCGACGTGATCGACGAGACGCTCACGGTCGCCGGGCGCAGCGTTCCCTTCGGCGTGGACCTGCTGTTCGAGGCCCAACGCTCGGCGTCTGGCACGGCGGCCTTCTCCTTTCACGTCGAAATTTGCGAGGACGTCTGGACGCCCGTCCCCCCCTCAAGCCGCGGCGCCGCGGCGGGGGCGGAGCTGCTCTTGAACCTCTCGGCCAGCAACATCGTCATCGGCAAGGCCCAGACGCGCCGGCTGCTCTGCGCCTCCCAGTCTGCGCGCTGCCTCGCGGCTTACGCCTACTCCGCCGCCGGCCCCGGCGAATCGACCACGGACCTCGCCTGGGACGGGCACGCCAGCATCTTCGAATTGGGCGAGCTCTTAAGCGAGACCCCACGCTTCCAAAGGGGCGGCGCCCTGGCCCTGGCCGACATCGACATAGACCGCATCCGCCAGGAGCGCCTGAGAACGGGTAGCTTCGGCGACGCCGCCGCGGCGCTTGCGCCCGCCTCGGCGCCGTTCCGCATCTCGGCCTATGACTTCGCCCCGCCAACGACGCCGCTCGATCTCAACCGCAAGGTCGAGCGATTCCCCTATGCGCCGTCCCATCCGGATCGCTTAGCGGCCGACTGTTCTGAGGCCTGGAACATCCAGGTGCAGGGCCTGACCGAGCGGCTCCGGTCCACGGGGCTGGACAAGCTGGTGATCGGCGTCTCCGGCGGCCTGGATTCGACCCAAGCGCTCGTCGTCTGCGTCAAGGCCATGGATTTGCTCGGCCTGCCGCGCAGCCACGTGCTGGCCTACACCCTGCCTGGCTTCGCCACGTCCGATTCCACCAAGGCCAACGCCTGGACGCTGATGCGCGCCCTTGGCGTCATGGCTCGGGAGATCGACATCCGCCCCGCCGCCCACCAGCTTCTGGCCGACCTCGACCACCCGTTCGCCCATGGCGAGCCCGTGTACGACGTGACGTTTGAGAATGTGCAGGCAGGCTTGCGCACCGACTATCTGTTTCGCTTGGCCAACCAGAGCGGGGCGCTGGTGGTGGGCACTGGCGACCTGTCGGAGCTGGCGCTAGGCTGGTGCACCTACGGCGTCGGCGACCAGATGAGCCACTACAATCCCAACGGCTCCGTCTCCAAGACGCTGATCCAGCACCTGATCCGTTTCGCCGCAAACTCCGGCGAGTTCGACGCGGAGGCCGCGCAGGTGCTTCGCGCGATCCTGGCCACGGAAATCTCCCCCGAACTCGTCCCCGCCGACGCCGCCACGGGGCAGGCCCAGGCGACGCAGGCCTTCGTCGGCCCCTACGAGCTACAAGACTTCAACCTCTACTACGTCACCCGTTACGGCTTCAAACCGTCCAAGATCGCCTATCTCTCATGGTGCGCCTGGCATGACGCCAGCCTCGGCGACTTCCCCGCCGACACGGCGGAGGCTGACCGGCGCGCCTATGATCTGCCGACGATCAAGCAATGGCTACGCCTTTTCATCAGGCGATTCTTCGCCAATCAGTTTAAGCGCACCGCCATGCCCAACGGCCCCAAACTCTCATCGGG
>Ga0116226_10004914_pt1 | contig 11886 bp, 6 predicted proteins | sample S1TSphfallax_FD_89692 | JGI IMG/M metagenome (GOLD analysis project Ga0116226, IMG submission 89692) | Host-associated microbial communities from peat moss isolated from Minnesota, USA - S1T2_Fa - Sphagnum fallax MG | ecosystem: Host-associated > Plants > Peat moss > Unclassified | place: USA... | reverse complement strand
CTACTATTGCCTACGCACAAAGGAGAGAAATAAAAAGAGTATCCAATTGGGTGGCTTGCAACTCTTGTCTAATTGGAATATGACTCGGACCCAATCCTTCTGACAATGGGATGATGACCAATGGTGGAACTAGAGGTAAAGTATTGCAGTGGTATTGGTGCTAGCAAAGCAAAGAAAACTATGGCAAAGAAAGTCCACAAAAGATGGCATGCAAAATTGGTGTTGTGATAAATTTGAACACCAAAAACGTGTGGTCCCCTTCTCATCTTGTGAGGTTGGCAATCACTTGACTTCCACACCTTCCACTCATCCTCATCTCACACATCTCATAATTTGTTGGGTAGTTGGCTTTTTGGAAATTGAGTTAGAATTTTTAGGTCCTTTCATTTTTTTTGGGGGGGTTTTTTCCTTCCATTTTAGTTTTCTTTTTACAATAAGGTTTGACACGTTTACATCCATAAAAGAATCATAGCAAGTGGGGGATCAAATGAGGAAAATAATATGTTAAAAAAAAGAAAACTTAACCGTATGTATATATATGGCATACCCAAAAGAAGCAAAATCCACCATCCAAATGTCAGTAAGGTGAAGGAGGTGGGGAGGAATCATGGAGGAATTTTTAGTAGTTTTTGTCATACTTGCCCTATTTGTCTGGAGCTCGTGCTTTTTAGAGAAAAGTGGAGGAAGGGACACACATGCCATTGCCACCACTTCCACTTGTTGTGGGAAGGGAAAGGAAAGGAAAGGGGGGGGGGCGGGGTGGGGGGGGGGGTTTTGCTGTGGTCCCTCCCCCACCCCCATACACATTACACACCTTATCTATATTCACTGGGTCTTTTTTTCATACATGCCTTTTTCCATGGATGGGTTATGGGTTAAGAATTAGGACACTAAACACCCCCATACAAGGAAGACCCAAGAGTGCGTAGGTCGAACGAAGAGTCAAGCCACTCATATTTGCACAAATAATCAAAGAATGGGTAGGTCGGCATGCCTAATTAATTTTGTAAGAGCTCCGGGGTTTGAGAGAGTAAAAGGATGATGAAACCCTGGCAAAAAGAGCTGTCTTCCTTATTGAAGCTGGCCCACAACCCGGTCCAATAAAACATGATATTGGTCCAGATTGGCTCCATAGCCTTCATTGGTTTGTTCCTTCCTTCGAGTGTGACTATGCATGTGGCTTTGTACATAGTTTGTGGATAGGCTACTATTGTGTGAGGTTTTGCCAATATTTCAGAGTGTGTTGTCCAGTAAGCATCAGGGAAGTTGAGCTTTTTCAGTTACTGATTGGTTGATATCGAACCTAGAACTCATTGGATGTCAATAAAATCATACTCGGAGACTTTGTCATTTTCTTATTGCTGGGTTGTAGGGACACATGTCAATACAGACCACTGACTTTTAAGTGTGTAAGTAGTATGGGATCGATTGCCCTGCCCATAGAGGATCAATGACTTTTCCATATGGCAAGTAGAACTCGGCACTAAGTGGGCCCATCATGTATTAAATGTTCTTTCATCGTCACCATGGGGTTAAGTAAGTGGCAGAGCTATGTGGAGGGGCCCTGGTATGTATGATTGATAACTTCATGTGGAATCATCTGATCCAAAACCTTCACGAATATTGTCATGAAATTTATGTTCAAGGAGGGGTGGCTCTCACAAAGTGTGCATGAAAATTAGGTGTTGCTTTGTGAATTTGTATTTTGAACCCTTATTATGATGATGTAAATTATCACTTATTATTCGATCAACAGTCAACACTATTTAGCCTAATGGAATTGAAGTAAACACATTCAACACATAAATTCAAACCCAACTCATTTACAAAAAATATATATATTTGAATGTAGGAAAGACATTCTTGCATTGTTGAAATTCTTTGAAAAGTTGGTGTAAAGCAGCCTGTATATCATCATCCTCAACACAACTCATTTACAAACTACATAAATCCAAACCTAGAGAGGCCATTCCTTGAGGTTGACATATTTTCAAAAGTAAGGTTTAATTTGGCTTCAGAGTTTGAGTTTTAGGTAAAGTAGCCCATAGAATGTCATTATCCTTTCAAACATTTGTACCCATACCAAAATGGTGGTAATTACACCTCATGTCTATCCATGCAACATGCAACATAAACCTATTTTGAACTCTTGCCAATGAAGGTCTACTTGGCCATTCCCATGTTGAAGGTGACTTGGAACACAATTGCACATGTGGTCTTTGTGTATTTGAATATATTTTTGGCCTTCCAACAACAAATCCATCAAAAATCTTTGGAAAAGGCCATCTGCTATTTTATCATAGTCGAGTTGTCACATCCAATGGCATGGGGATTCTTTTGGCATTCTCAAAAGAATGCGCACACCATTGGATGTTTGTAGGTAAGTATGGACCTTGACAAATGGTGGCATAACATAATGTCTCTTGGTGGGATTGGGATAAACATATTTTGAGAAAAAGTTGTGCAATGGTTGACCCCACACGTTGGAGTCATCAAGATTGACCACTTTTTGCCCCCATTTTTGTGAATGGATGTCAATAATTTAGGGTCACACCCATCATAAAATATTCATAAAATATTTTGTATAGTAAACTTATATGTATGATGGCCAACCATGGTAATTGTAGGCTACAATAACATATGTATTTCTGTTGTGGAATTCATACTTGCGATTTTTTTTTTCTATCATTTAGGACTTTCTTTTCAAACCATCAACCCAATTGTTTATCAAACATAGTTCATACAACACAACCCATATGTGGAGGTGGTAAATGTCATGCATAATTTTTAAATGTTGCAAGTCCTATGACAAATATTATGTTACATGTGGGAATCCCAAAATATCTAAATGCGATACTTCAGGTTAACAAGAAGGTTTTGTGACAACCATTCACCAGCATGAAATGCTATGAAGTGGCATGCTTGCATCTACCTCCAAAAGTCTATCATCATTTTGATGTAATCTAATGGTGTCCCATACATTGCAATATGGATTTTTAGTCAACCCTTGAACATCCCTGTCCATCAATTTACCTTAAATTTATGACAAGAAAGTCATTGGGAAAGGAAAAGTTCAGTTTGCAAGATCCCCCATGAGTGCATATGGCCTAACGGGCCACACTACATGCTATTGGCTGGTTGCCAAAATGAATGGGCTATCAAACAAATAACATTAAAATGTGAAAATTGAACTAGTTTGCATAAACCACAACAATTTTCATTCTTCATCAGTCAAGTATGTGAAGGTTACGCTAAGTCCCAAATCATCTCCTTGATAAGGTATATGAAAGGGATGTACTTACGAATGTCATTATTTATTTAGGTGTATGTGTACCTTCATACTTCTATTAAGTATGTATTCCCCTAATTTAGCCTTAATAACTTTAAATAAACTCAAAGGCTTGACAATATGAATAAATCTTTTAACAAATGATTATATGTAATTGGTAGAATATTGTCGACTAGCTAAACTTTAATTTTTATTAGTAATTAAGAGTGATGGGGACACAATGTCAACCTTGGCCTTCTAAATAATAAACCTTTTAATCATCAAAACCTTGTAAAGCTTTATATATAAAACACATCGCATATTTGGAAAATGCACATAGGTATTAAAAACAAGGGATAATTTAAAGGGCATCAAGTTAGTACAAACTAGGTGTCAAAAACTATCCATCTCAACAACAAATGGCTTGTAATAAGTCAAATGTGGCAATGGAAGGTGTGTCCTGAATGGGTGGAAGTTGGAAAGTTGTTAGGCCTACTACTACTACTCATTTTAAGATGGAGGATGCTTACATCCTTTGCAATGTAATTGAAATTCTTTAATAGAAAAAAGTAACCAAGATAGAAAGAGGAAGGCCTTCTGGCCTTTTTAGGTTCCAAATAGCACTAGCACACTCGTGTAAAAACATATCGGCTTTTTGTGTAAACATCTAAATACTTCAATTGTTGGAGGGAGGAATTGATTGGTGGGGTGTCAATCATGGTAGCTCCTTTCTTTAGCTTGAACTGCATTGGGGCCAACAAATCCTTGAGTTGTGCAAGATCAGAGAAGTAGATCTACATATAACCAAATGTCCAATGAAAAATAAACATGCACTTAAATCTAGTTATGGTTTCTTCCATCTATTTCACCAATGATAAAAGAAAGGGCTATATTATACTTTTGGATTTCTTGGTAGTTTACATGCCCATTATTAAACTTTCACATAACCCATGTAATAATTTACTCATTCCATTTGGTGCCACATTAATATAAATAGGCACTATTCAAAGTCCAGTTCAAATTCCTTACAACAACACATTTTGACTAACTAACTTAAATAGTGAGTGCTATAAGAGTTTAGTCAAAGTTGATTTTTTTTTAAAAATAAAAAAATTGTAATTCTAAAGCCAATAACTCATGTAATGGTGCCAAAAGTGTCATGAACTACATCATGGGTCCCCATGCGTTCATTGCCATGGGCGCAATGTAAGAGGTGGATATTTATAATGTCAATTGGATGTGTGCACACATGTCGGAAGAGACCTACAATTGAAGGATGTGATAGTTTGAACCACATCCAAAACGTTGTGGATAAAATTGGGGAAGATAATCAAAAGGTTGAAAAGTTTGGTCGAGTTATAAGCCAAGTGCCTACCCTAGGGCTAAAACATGATAAAATTTGAGCACAATGGGTCTCAAATACCCTATCAAATAGCATGTTAAAGAAGGTATGATGGTCCAAACACTCCAAAATGAATTCTTGAAAATGAACCATTTGTTGTCTTAATGAGTTGTTAAAAAAGAAAGAAACATGCCTGTGTTATGGCAATAAAAGATCGCATGTTGCTTTGAGGTGTTGTTAGAAAGGGATGACGTTGGATTACCCATTTAATGCCATGGATTATTGGTACACATCTACCTTAGTTGCTATTTTGAATTGGTGTGAGGAGAAATGTGTTGCAAAGGCATCACAAAAGTGAAGGCATAAAGTGTGACTTGTGAATCGATACAATGTTTCCCTTACAACAATGGGACAAACATTTAAAAACTTGGTCATGGCTAAGAAATGAGCTGCCCCAAGGATATGTGCAATTTGACATGAAATGTGACCTTGTGTGATACGAAAGCAAAATGGAAATAATTGTGAGAATCCATTCGTGCAATCTTATAAGTGAAAGTAATTTCATAGGTGTTTGAAAACCATCCCAGAAGGACCACTTGTAAAGAAATTTGGCATGTGTTGGAATGTTAATTTAAAGGAATCAAATGAAAGTCCAAGGTTTTGGTTTGGTTTGTAGTCTTCCAAAAAAACTGGGAAAATTTTATTTGATTTAAAATGCAAAGTGGTGAAAGTTGAAGTCGTTTCAGAAGACGTGGGTGTAAAAAAAAATGGTGCCAAAACACATGTTGCTTGAGAGTATTCTCTTGCACATCCGAGGATAAAATTGCAGATAATGTGTTTATGAGTTAAAGGATCATGTTGGGTAAGAGGCATTGAACTTGAACTTGTTACTAAAACTTGGGCCCATAAAAAAATTCCTCCCACAAGTTTTCCTAATCACTTGTTAGAAAATGTTTCAGTCAAATCTTCATTTCCCTATATCCACTAGCCCCCCTCGAAAGTGCAAAACAAAACACCAATGGGGTAATAAAAGGAACAAATGTCAAGTTACCACATCATAGGGGTCTTGTGCCAACTTATCAAGTGGAAAAAGAATACCACTTGTACATCACATCATAAAGCAATAGGGATGTAGTTGTATAGTCAAGGATGATGAAAACCAAGATGGAAAGACCCAAGGACATCTGATGCCAAAACCCAAGCCTAGGTTGATGTAAGTGGGTTGGGAATAAGGGGGGGTATTGGGCTAGGATGGTCATGTAGGTTTAGATTAAATGGATTGGATGTTTGACAAGAATGCTAATGACAAATTGACCCTCAAAAGGTAAATTAACCCCCACAAGTGGGGCAATAGGTTTTAAATGGAGGTTGTAGGCATGTTGGGAGGATGGGGGTAGGTTGGGGGGTTTGATCATGGGCAATTATAGGGGCTAATAGAGTGGAAGGGGGAAAATCCTTACATGTGCATTATTTAGGGGGATTGGGAAAATGTTGGGTTGGGTCTCCACATTTACACAAAGGGCTAGAGGTTGGTAGGGGGAATTAATGGGTAGTGCGTGGTTTGTTAAAATGGTATAGGGAGTTGGTGGGTGGTGCATGGCGTAGGAAAGGGGGTGGAGAATGGGGTTGTGGTGGTGTTTGAAAAGATAAATGGGCAAAGTGAACTATGAAATCCAATGAGACATGATGAATTAAGGGACATAAGACATTAAATTCCCATGAAGGAAAAGGTTTATTAGGAGCAAGCCCTATTTTTTAAAGACTACCTATTTCAACATGACAAACTTAAACCTATAGAGCCCACCACACAAAACTAAACAAATCAAACGGAAAATATATTAAAAAAAATGTCAAACAAAAAAATCTTATTTCAAAAGACAATTGAACCTTAACTTTGCCAAAACTTTTGGACACTATTATCCCTATTTTACTATGTTTAACATAACCTATACACTTTTGAAAACTATTGTGCGAAGATTAGGGGCCCAAAAACTTATAATATTTTAACTTTTAGAATACCCAACTAAAGTAACACCTAAGCTATTTTTGATAAATATAATGATGGCCTTAGTTTATATGATATTATCCAACTTGGGGTTTTGTGTAGATGCACATCATTGGTGATGACCAATTGATTAAAAAATTTGAATTGCTTTTATGAAAATTAAGTTCCATTCCAATGAAAATATTGAATGATATTCGAATTTCATTTAAATTGAATTTATTTCAATTGAATTTAGATAAATTAAAAAAAAATTAATGGAATTAAAATTCCATTAATAAGAATGGGATGCAATTTGAAGCAAAAGGTATTGAAAATTTATTGAATATGATGTTGGAAAAAAAACTTTAGAAAGACATAGATATGAAAAACACCTTTCCATTACTCTTACTTGAGAATCAAATAAATAAGTTCCATTTTGAATATCCAAAGGACAACTTATGAAATTTAAAGGAGTCTTGCTTAAACCAATTCCAATGAATCATCATCATTAGAATTTGGAAGATTCATATGTATTTTAAACCCAAATGTTCATTCCATTTATTCCATATTATTATTTAACATAATATACTTCTTTGAAAATTAAAAAATCACAACCCAATATGGGGTGCACCACTTGCCACATAACTTGGCCGAAATATTTTAATTAAAAAGTGCAATAATTTCGAAAATGATATAAAATTACATTTTTATCATGCATGCTTCATCTTCCTAATATTGTTCTATTAATAAACTTGTCCTATTAATGTATTATGTGTGCATTGCTACCTATCCCTACTTTTTATGCATGAGTGTAAATACTTGATTATAATCACCACAAGTCTTATGACTGGATTTTTTGGACCATTGCATCCCAAGAAATCCAAAGTAAAAAATAACTATTTTATGTTGAAACCATTTCAATCCCAAATTCTAATTAGAGTTCTATTCACCCAATTTATTCCATTGGCAATGTTGTGTTACACAACAAGCATGATCTTAAAAAAGAGGAATGGGGGATCACATATACCTAGTGCACATTAATTCCAATTCATAAGTTAATGACTTTTGACTTATTATTATAGAAAGGAAAACAAGATGATATGATTGTTCAACTACATTTAATGATCTTCATTCCCTTGAGCTTTTGGGTTCTAGCAAATGATGCTTTGCACAATAGGTAAATTTCTAACACACATTATGCAACCATTTGCCATAAACCTTATTTTGGTCATCAATTTAACCTTCCATGCTCATTTAAAAGAAAGTGGTTGATGATTAGTGTGGATAAAATGTGCATCCATCAAACAAATAAATGACTAATGGGATTATCCTTAAAATGGTCTTTAGTTTAAACTTTAATCTCACTTTTAATTCTCGGTGTCATCCTAAATTGTTGGGTATTTTAAAATAATTAAATTTTGTGAAAGTTAATATGAAATATTAAAATTAAATATCAAATAGCATTTATTGCACATGATTTGAAAACTTTGTGAGTAGTAAATTAGTGGCAACAATGAATCTACCAAGTTTTGAAGGTCAAGGATGAATTCACAAGTTTATGGATAAAAAGTTAAGTGAAAATATCAAATTGGTCATTTATCCATTATATTTAGGTTATTCAATGTGTTTGGTTTGGCCCACATATTTTTCCTTTTTCAATTTCTTTTCTAAATGGCATCCTTTACTTTCCAAAATGGGTGGAAAGTTAAAAACAACTTCATATTATGGCTGAAGACGTATCTTGAAAATATTTAAAGAGGAAAATAAAAAAGAAATGAAGTAAAAGAAAAAGGTGAGAGAGTTTTGAGAAACCTGATTTGCCTTGCAGGCGGGCAGGCGGGCAGGCGGGCGGGCGGTTTTATTTTCACCGCCAAAGTGGACTCTCAAAATCCAGGTGGCCACACGCCAACTTGTCCCGGAAATAGCGGGACTGAAAAACCCCACGTGACGCCACAACACGCCAATCAGAGAAATTCCATGTCCCGGTTTCTTCGCAGGAGGGCTAAGCGGGCCCACCCGTGGCAGCAGAGCATCGTCCCTATTCGCCTCCCAACCGGGCCCACTCCACCGCTACCGGTACCCGCGCCACGCCATAGGCACCTAGGAAGCTACACACTTACTCAATTTACCCCAAAGAAACTTACACACCTAAATTTACCCGACGAAGGTACACAGCTACCACATTTTACCCAAGCTACCTAGACACCTACATTTGCCACAAGAAACCTACACAAGTGACAAAACCATTTACCCTAAGAACCTACACAAAACCATTTACCCTAGGAACTTACACACCTACACATCTACATTTTTTACCCAAGGAACCTACCTACCTACCTACATTTTTACCCTGGGACCCTACCTACACGCCTCCCTACTTTTATCGCCCTTGGTTAAAACGTACGTATACTATTTGTTACCTATTTTCTAGGGTTTACTGATGCTCGTAGAAGCCGGGTGGATGAACAAACGATGGGGCTCGTGATGTCATTAGTCCAAATGGATGAAAACCGGGCGCCTCTTTCTGTCTTTGGATTCGTGGTGCGGGTGTGCCTGCGCGGCGAGGGCGTGAGTGAGAGGCGACGACGATGGCGACGAAGACTGCGGTAGTTTAGGGGAGCGTCGGTCGGTCGGCGACCATGGCGACATCATCGTCGTCGTCGAGCAGCAGCAGCGGTAGCTTCGATTCTCGTCGTCGTCGTTGAAGAAGGCTTGGGTAATGAGGACAGACAGCAGGTGGAGGAGGAGGAGGACGACGGCGATTGTTGTTGTGTGGGTCTTATAGACACTTGTGTCTTGCTTTGTGTGTGTGTGTGTGTGTGTGTTTGGTTGGTGGGAGTTTCGTTTTGGTTTTGGGCTTTCGTCTTTTCATAACAGTTCTTTTCCATTGCTGCTGCAGATCTGATTTTTCACGTTTGTTGTGCTGCCGCTGGTTGGTTGGGTAGTAGTTGAGAGAGAGAGAGAGAGAGAGAGAGAGAGAGAGAGTTCTTCGTCTGGTGTCTTTGTTTCTTGTTCTTGTCGTCGTAGTTGGGTTTGTTGTGCGTCTGTTGCTAGGAGAGGCAGGAAAACGAAATTGCTATTGCCGATCATCTGGAGTCGTATCGCAACGCAACGCGCGGCATCATCGACGATTTGTGGAATTGCCGTAGCAGCAGCAGCATCGGGTGACAGACGGGGAGAGTACAACAAGGGGATCGTATCAGATATTCTTTTCTCGACAGACTTTCGGGGCATAAGAATTTCGCGCACCGCATCATCATGATGTTGTTGGTGTTGTCGTTGTGATCATCCTCTCACCACGAGACCGATCTCTCTCCGATGCAATCTAGCTTGGGGAAGACGGAGGGATGATCTTCCAGTGACAACTGAAGAAGTGCGAATGAAAGTAGGGTGAGAGAGACAAAAGAGAGGCCGAGAGTGAGACACAGAGACTAAAACTGAGAAAGACAGAGACAGAGGGTGGCGATGGCGGAGGAGGGGCAGTGGAGTGCATCGCCTCCCACGTTGCATCGGTGGTGCTTGACGCCGGAGCAAGGAGGGGATGTAGAGGAAGATGGTGGTGGTGGGGCACGCCAACAGCAACAAGAGGAGCAACAGCTGTTGAGGTCGTCGTCCAGAGACAGGAACATGGAGAAGTTGGAGATTTGGAAGCGGAAGGCCGCCGAGAGATCGTCTGTTGTGCATGACGATGATGATGGGGACGACGACGACGATGACAGTGGGTTGGAGCTTTGTCTGGGTTTGTCTTTGGGGGGGAGCAAGAGCAATAGCAAGGGCAGCAACAACAAGAGCAACAGCAACAAGGAGAAGGAGAAGTTTGTTGTGGACAGAGATCGTCATGGGTTTGGAGGGAAAGAGGATTTCAAGGATTCCCACGGGGGAGGAGGGGAACATGCATCCGGAGGTAGCAGTGGTGACAAGAAAAGGGATGGTGGGATGGAAGGGATGGTGTCTGGGGAAACTGCGACCCTGGAGGGAGGAGGGATGCACTCAAACCCTGGGAGCAATGGGGAGCAGAAAGGAGGAGGAGGGGGAGGGAGGATGCAAGCCTTTTGGCAGCAGGAGTTCTCAAGGTCACCAGCAGTGGTGGCAACACCCGAGAAGATGGTTTCTGCATCTCTTTCGACACGGATGGTCGTTCCTTCCCCTCCCCCCCAAGACACTGCTGCTGAAGACTCGCGGCGGTCAGTGGAAAATGCAGTGGCTGAAGACTCCAAGTCCTTTGCTCGCAACATCTGGCATGCACTACAGGAGAAGGCGGCACAACCTGAGCATCAGCGGTTGCCCCTGACTGTGCAGGATGAGGTGAGCTTGATCAAGGAGCTTCAGGGTTTGCCACCACATGCTGTAGCCACTGCTGCTGCATGGGCACGCTTTGCAGCTCAGGGTGCCATACCCGCACAGCTGTTGGAGGCTTACAAGGATAGGAGTGATCCCATGTCACAGCTTCTTGGGGTACAGAATGCACCCTCCATCAATTCCCTTTCCTCTGGATTGAATTGTGAGGTCGGCCTTCCTGTAGCAGCCGTGCCTGCTGCTCCTCCACAAGCAGCAGCAGCAACTTCAGTGCCTCCTTCCAATGGGGATCTTGCTCGGAGTGACTCAGATCTGAGCAAGAACGTAACCATGGCAGACCAGCAGCAGCGGCAGGCAGCCATGCTGCAGCAGAAGCAGCAGGAGTTGGTGGAGCAGCAGAGGAAGCACGCGCAGACACAGAAGCGACAGGAGGCAAGGAAGAAGAGGAAGATGCTGCTTGAGGAGCAAAAACAGATGAAGAAGGCCAAGAAAGAAGATGAGAGGCCAACGTTGTCAGGAGCATTGCCACCAGGATCCACAAATGGGAAGCCACCACCTTCCGGCAATCCACCCAACCAACTGAGACGAGCAAATTCCTCACAACCACCTTCCCCTCCTGTCTCCTCCCCACTGGACAGCCAGGATGCAGTGGGTGGATCTTCAAGTCTTGCAGCTTTCTCTAGGCCTGGCAGCAGTTCATGGTCGTCTCACAATTGGGGAGAGGCCCCTGCAGTTGAAGCTTCTGCTCCATCGGGCAATGGTCCTGCTCCATCTTCTTTTACTGGGAAGCTTGAAAAGCACACAGTGGCAGATGATGAAGGAGGAAATCGGCTGCTTGAAATTCGTCGAGCTTTCCAACAGCAGCAAGCTCTACAACAGCAGGAGAGAGATAGGTCTACCAAGGACAGGGCTCCTGATAGTGAGACTGCTGCAGCTCCTACTGAGTCAGCAGATTCAGATCCGAGGAAAGCTAATGTTGTCCCTGACCTTACATAT
>Ga0116226_10004912_pt1 | contig 11886 bp, 7 predicted proteins | sample S1TSphfallax_FD_89692 | JGI IMG/M metagenome (GOLD analysis project Ga0116226, IMG submission 89692) | Host-associated microbial communities from peat moss isolated from Minnesota, USA - S1T2_Fa - Sphagnum fallax MG | ecosystem: Host-associated > Plants > Peat moss > Unclassified | place: USA... | reverse complement strand
TGGCTTTCGCCAAGCTCAAGTCGCTCCTACGCGCCAAGGCACTGCGCACAATGGATGAGCTATGGAAAGCCCTTGGCCCACTGCCGGACACGTTCAGTCCAACCGAATGCACCAACTCCGCCACGCCGGCTATTTCCAGCCAGCGTGACTTTGCTCTAATACAGCGGTCCCTTGCGCTCATCAGTCAGATCGCAACGCATATATGCACTTATGTCCTGGTGATTATCACTCCCTTTTTTCTGAAACAACCAGAACAGGACTGTTGCCGCCGATGTAGCTGCTCCTGAGATTGATAACGTTGAGTATCACCAACAAGCCGGACAGACCGACGTAAAAATAATGTCGTTCTGATCCCGGCCGGAACATCTGATTGTGCGGAGATATGGCCTTGGATACGCGTGCGGCGTAGCCCCACCCGCAATGGATAAAAGTTTTTTGGTTCTTTTTTCAAAAAAGAACTGCTTTCTTCCTCAATATCTCCCGAAACGCCCCAAATTCCGGCGGCTCGTCCCGCCCCGCCCCCATAAAAGCCTGCATCATCCGCGGCAGCATTTGCCGAAACTCCCCCCGCGTCCGCGCTTCCCCCTCGGCCACGCCCCGCAGCCCCCGCAGCGCGGCCAATTCCGCGGTCGCGCCCTCGGCGCACGCAAGAATGCGCCGGTCATCCACCATGTCGGTTCGCGCCGCGAACTTGACGAAATTGCCGCAAAGCGACCGCGCCATGTCAAGATGCCGCGCAGCTGACGCGCCTTTCCAGTCCGGATGGCCGCGCGCGAGTTTCCACAGCAATTCGGGCGCGCTGCGTAGCCAGTAATGATTGACCCAGGCGAGGTCCGCGCTAGGGGCGGCGGCAAAGGCCGGGTCGCGCTCCGCCATGCCCGGGCCGTGGTGCAAGGCGCCATTTTCTGTGCGATAAACGAAGGGCATGCCGAGCGACGGGAGTGGGCAATGCCCGCGTGCGTTGCAGAACTTTGCCGGCCGGAAGATCGTTTTCACGTGCATGTTGGCGGCCGGTTCGCGCCTGGTGAAGCGTTTCAGCGTCGGTTCATCGCGCCACGCGTCGGCGGCGCCCGCGGCGAACATGACCCAGCACAGCGCGAGCGCATCGATCGGCTGGGTTTCGTGCCAGGCCAGAACATCGGTGAAATCGCGGTAGCGCCGCTTGTCGAAACCGATGAATTCGTCGGCATCGATGATGGCGGCCCAGCGATAGTCGAGAATGTTCGGCAGCAGGCTCAGCGCGTGGGCGTGCATCTTGTTTTGCGGCCCGCCATGGGAGCCGACCTCATTGCGGACGAGCGTAATGACACCGTTGGCACCCAGGCTTTCCAGCAGCGGCCCAGACGCATCCGTATTGTCATTGGTATAAATGAAGGCGTGCTCGAAACCGATGCTGCGATGATACGCGAGCCATTCGAGCAGATAGACGCCTTCGTTGCGCACCGTGGTCAGCAGGCAGGCGCCGCGCGTGGGCCGGATAGTGGCGCGCGCCAGCGCGGTAAGCGCCAGGCCCGCCTGGGGTTGGCCAAAACCCTCGAACGGATCGCCGGCGAATTCATCCGCGGCCGGCGATTGCAGCACGCCGCCCTGGATAGTACGGCGGCGCGTGTTCCAGGCCGAAAGCGTCGGCAACACCCGCGCGAACCACGGATCGTCCGGCATGCACTGGCGCAGCAGCGTCAGATCGTCGGGGTGTTCCAGCAGCTTGCCCGCCAGATCGGCAAGTTCCTCGCGCGGCAGAACGCGCAGCAGCGAGGCGGCAAGTGCCGGGCGAAGCAGCCGGCCGCGCAACCGCGCCAGCACCGTGGCGGCCCGCAACGGATAGGCCACGGCGGCGCATATTTCTGTAGCGATCTGAAACACCCCGCCCGGCACGCAGCCAGGGTCTGCACGCACGATTTCGAAACGGTCGAGCGGACCAGTGCCCGCGCTGTCGAATATGACGCACCCGTTCGACCCGCCGGCGCCCGGCCCCGTCACGCCGAGAAAGCGCTGCGGTGCCAACGGATGGCGCAGCCTCGTGAGCCCGGGGTTATCCGTCTGCAGCCGAAATCCGCTGATGGCGGGCGAGACCATGCCGTCACCGCGCAATTGCAACGGACGCAGATCGGGTGCAATCAGCAACACGAGCTGCCGGTTGGCATCGGGAATGAGCGCAAACAGCGCGTCGGGCGAGCCGTCCTCGCCCATGTCTACGTGCGTCGCGCCGGCGACGAGCAGATTGCCGCGGCCAGTACGCAGATGGCGCAAGACAGCCGGCAGCGGACCGGAACATTCCGGGGACGCGGCGGCCGCCGGCTGCATCAGCACGGTGCTGCTCCAGGGTGCCGACGACGCGTCGGAATCCTCCTGCCGCTCGCGCAGGAACCGGGTAAAGATGGACGCGACACAGGCTCCCCATGGCCAACGCAGTTGGTACCAGAGTCGCCCCGCTACGCTGTTCATACATTGTCCGGCCAAAAAATACAGGCGCGTTGAAGAGGCGCGCGTTAAACCGGGCCACCGACACGCGCCCAGGAAACACAATGCCCGCAGACAAGACGCCGCTTCCCGCCGACCCCATGCAGCACCTGCTCGACATCATGGCGCGCCTGCGCGACCCCTCCGAAGGCTGCCCCTGGGACCGCGCGCAAACCTTCGCCACCATCGCGCCCTACACGATCGAGGAGGCCTACGAGGTCGCCGACGCCATCGCGCATCAGAACATGGCGTCCCTGAAAGACGAATTGGGCGACCTGCTCTTCCAGGTCGTCTATCACGCCCGCCTAGCCGAGGAAGCCGGCGCCTTCGCGTTCGACGACGTCGCCGCCGCCATCGCAGACAAGATGGTGCGCCGGCACCCGCACGTGTTCGGCGACGCGGCCGCCCGCGCCGCCGACGCACATGCCTCCGCTTGGGAAGCGCAAAAACTGGCCGAACGGCTCGCGCGCGCGCAATCCGGGGTGCTCGCCGGCGTGCCGGCCGCCCTGCCTGCCCTCACCCGCGCCGAAAAACTCACCGCCCGCGCCGCACGCGTCGGCTTCGACTGGCCCGATGCAGACGCAGTGCTGCTCAAGCTGGATGAGGAACTGGCCGAATTGCGCGCCGAATTCTTCGAAGGCGACGCAGACCGGCTGGAGGACGAGTTGGGCGACATCCTCTTCGTGGTGGCCAATCTCGCCCGCAAGCTGCACGTGGACCCCGAAGCGGCGCTGCGCCGCGGCAACGCGAAATTCACCGCGCGGTTCGAGGCCGTTGAGCGATTGCTGGCCGCAAGCGGGACCACACCCGCGGAGGCGGGTCTGGAGGCGATGGAGGAAACGTGGCAGCAGGTTAAGAAAGCAGTTGTTTTTTGAAAAAAACTTTTGCCTATTGGACACGCGGCCCAATAGCAAAAGTTTTTTGGTTCTTTTTCTCAAAAAAGAACTGCTTCATTACCTGTCCGGTGCCCATGTCAACGGACTCTGCTTTTGATGCAGGATCGATTGCGCCACCAGAACGCCATCATGGTAGTCGCCGCGCACGTCGACGGCATGCCCAGGAACGATCGCTACCACATCGAACGCGGCCCGCGCGGCCTGCATGTCAACCTTCAGCCTTCTGCCGTCACGCAGGCGAAGGTTGAAGCTCGTTTTGTCCATGTCGGTGACGGTGCCGCGGACTTCGTGCTTTACGCCGGGTGGCAGGCCGCGGGCCGGCGGCGCCGGGGGCGGGTGGAAAATGATCGGTTTCGTTCCGCCACCATACATGCCGAAGCCGGAAATATTTTTGTAGCTGGCGACAAATACGTGCCCGTTCGCCACCACCGGAACGAGATTGGCGTTCGCACTCTGGGCAAACGGCCAGGTGCCCGCGACGCCTGAGAAAATCTGGTTCGAATTGTTTGAAGGATCGAAGGCCAGCAGCGCCACATCGTTCGTATTGGGGTCGTAGGGGCGTTGCACGGCCCAGATGATCTGGGTGTTCGCCGCGGTGCCGTTCGAGGAAATCGTGGTAAAGAATCCGAGGTCCTGCATGTCCTGCAAATGCGGCGAGTAGCTTTCCGCCACCAGCTTCGGCTTTGCCGATGTGTCGATCTTCCAGACGATCGAAACGACACCGCTGCTTTCGACTACGCGCCCCACCCCGTCCGACCCGACATAGTAGGACGGGCCGCACCAGCAGCCGTAATTCGCGTAGCGGCCGAGCGTCACCTTTTCCGGCCCAAGGCCGCCGAGATGGTCACGGTCGAGCAAATACATCGGGCCGACCTTGCCGCCGGCGACAGCCAGGTGCGGATACCGCCCCGGCTGATCTGGCAGCAGCAGCACGCCGCCGGCGGAGAAATCACCGTCCGACTTGTCCAGGTTCGACCAGCCGTCCTGGCCGCCCGCCGGGGTGAAGAAATCCTGCACCGTGCCAAGATCGTTTGACAATTTGACCACGCTCTCGTCCAGATTCGTGGTGCTGTTGTAGCTCTTGCCGGCCGGATCGGAATTGCCGCTGGCGAAATAGAGTGATTTCCCATCCGAGGCGATGCCGTAACCCGACATCCATACCGAGGTGAGAAAGAAATGGTTCGGCGTGTGCGCTGCATGGTTCATCAGTTTCAGTTGCGGCAGCGGCGCCAGCGTGCCGGCCTGCCAGCCCATCACCCAGCCGCGCGACACATTGCCCCCCAGGTCGCACCAACCGGAGAAACCCGCATATATGGCGCCGCTGGTTTCCAGCAGGGCTGCCCGCTGGCGATTGTAATAGCCGTCGAAATCGTAGGTCTTGCCGTTGGTGAGCGTGCCGCTGCCGCTCGCCACCACCGACGGCACCTGGTCGGACAGTGTGCCAAGATCGATGGCATGAATACGGTAGATGCGCTTGTTGTGCTCCAGCGTGTACGTGATGGCGTAGAGCGTGTTGGTGGACAGGTCGATCACCGGCGTCGAACCGATACCGACATGGTCTGAGTTATTGCTGCATTCGTCATAGAGTTTCTCAATCGGCACACCGGCACCGAAATTCCGCTGCGCGAGTATGCTGGCGTCGGACGCATCGATCGCATAGATCGTGTTGTTTTCGGTTGCGACATAGACAACGTCGTGCTTGCCGCCGGCGATCTGCTGGCCGGAGACGAACAGCGGCTGCGCGTCCACCTGCTCATCGAGTGCCACCTGCGCCAGCAGGCCAAAACCGGCACTGCCGACGCCGGCCGGCGTGAGCGTTGTCTCCGCCGCGTCCCAGCCGGTACGCAACGCGTCATAGTGGTAGGTCACCACATTGGTGCTGCCTGCGGTTGCCGCCGATGCGGTAAATACAATCAGCAACATAAAAACTACTATTGATTGCGCGGCGATGCGCTTAATAAGGCACGGCATGAATCTACCCCGGGACGGCGAACCATTAATCCAGCATGACGAGGGTAAAGGAAAGCACTTCTTTTTTGAAAAAAAGAACTACTTCCTCCGATAAACCCCCAGCAAGCAATTCTCCGGATACGTCACGCCCACCGATCGCAGGACTCGCCACAAGGAAAGCTCTACAACATTCGATACAAACCAGCGCCCGGTCGCGCGCGTGTCGGAAAGATAGCTGAACAAGACTTCATCCAAGCCCACCGACGAGAACAAGGTGCGCAGCGCGCCACGGGTATTCATTTTGTAGGCGGTGGGAAAATTGTCGCGCTCCTCGCCGCCCCACAGCACGGATTTTACCGCGTGATGCACGGACATCGGCGTCGCCGCCGCAATCAGCGACACCGGGGACCATTTATTGACCGTGTAAATCACCACATGCCCACCCGGCCGCGCGAGGCGCGCCAGTGCCGCCACCGCACCGCCCGCATCGGTAACATGTTCGGCGACCATCCGCAGCGTGATGAGATCGAAATCATCCGCCGGAGAAAAATCCTCCAGCGCACATTTGGCGCGGTGGTGCACATACGGATTTTCGTCGATGTTGTCGCTGGGATCAAGGCCGGTCAGGGATTTGCAGCGCGCCGCCAGTACGCGGGCGGCCGCATCGTTGGAAGGAAACAGCGCACGCCCGCAGCCCACATCCAGCCAGTTCGTTTCTGGTCCAACAAGGTTCCAGACGCACGCCTCATACCAGTCGTCGGGCGTGAAATAGCCGAAACGATGGCGCAGGCGCGGCGCCCACCCGCCGGCCGCCAGCTCGCCATATTTCAGCGCCGCGAGCGCCGCCAGATCGGTCTGCGACGGCCCCACCACATCAGACCGCGGCGGCCGACGAAAATGACCCGCCACGCTCATAGAAAGCCGGCTTGGGCGCGGCCCGGACCATGCGTTCGGCCACCCGCACCTGCTGGCGCATCATCACCGCCAGGGCAAACATGTAGTATATTTCAGCCTGAAACGCGATGCCGATGAACGCGCCGCAGGCCAGCGGCACCAGCAACGATATTTGCAGCATGCGCGCCAGGTCGTGGCACCATTCCATGCCGGGCAGGCGCTTGGCGCGAGTGGCGGCACGCCGCAACGTCAGGAACGAGACGGCGAACAGCGACAGGAAAAGACCAAGCCCCACCCAGCCATGTTCCCCCAGCATTTCGAAATACACACTGTGGAACGCGCGGCCCTTGTCGACGATCGGCTCGGGGTGCTCCTTAGTCCCCGGCAGCTTGATTTCATCGATCAGGTAGGCATTAAATCCGCCGCCATAGGGATGCGTTTTCACGAAATCCAGCGTCCATTGCCAAACCAGGATCCGGCCGAACGCCGAATTGTCCTGCGAATAGGTGGCAATCGTCTTCATCCGCTCCACCCATTCGTTCTTCGATGTCGCAACGTACGAACTGCCGACCACCACCACCCCGGCAAGGATCGCGCCATAGAGGATGCGCCGCCGCGAGCGCAGTAGCAGGCCAAGGACCACCACCACCAGCCCAACAATGGCAGTGCGCTCGAACGTGCCGACGCACGCGGCCAGACACGCGAACGCAAGGCCGAGATAGCCAAGCTTGATAATGCGCCACCGCGGCAAAATGAGCGTAAAACGCCGAAGATGTAACAAAACCGGTATGATCATCAGGCAAACGGTAGCCAGGTGCGAGCCTTCCGCCAGCCCGCCATTGCCCTCCACCAGCCCAAAGCTCGCGCCATACTTGCCGCCGGTGAGAATGGTCTTGCCGGCAAACGGCAGGAACTGCCCGGCGAGCGAGAAGATATAAATTTGCAGAAACGCCTCGATCTGCACCCGCGAGCGGAACATCGCCGGCATGAAAGCAGAAAATACAATCGTCTTAATCGCCCAGTCCCACTTGCCGAACGCATCCACCGGCCGCACCGGATCGTTCAACGTGGTAAACGTTACCCAAACCGCCATCGCCACCACCAAGGCGGTCACCAGATTAAGGCCGGGCGGCGATTTCCTGTCGAGCAGCAAATACGTAAGGATGGCGCCAATCGCCATCACCTCGGAAACCGGAAACTCGTTCACGATGGAATAGGCGACATTCTGCGGCGTAAACGTGTCCACCCACACATAGCCCAGCCCCAAGGCGAACGGCGCGACCAGGCCACCGAACAGAAACACGCCATAAACTAGGCTGATATAAAGGCTACGGAGCATCCGGCGGCTCCGTCTTCGGGCCAAACCATGGAATGCGTCCGTCCAACTTGATGGCGCGGAACACAATCACCACGCAGGCGATCGTGCTGAACAGGATGACGGTGTCGTCGATCATTCAAACAAAACCAAAAGAGAGGAAGGACTTCTTTCTTGAAAAAAAGAAGCAAGAAACTCTTGCTAGTTCGGCTCCAGGGCTTGGCGGAGATCCGCGATCAGGTCGTCGGGATTCTCGATTCCTACCGAAATGCGCACCAAATTCGGAAATAATCCGAAACGCATTTTACGGTCGTCCGGCACGGCGATATGCGTCATGGCGGCGGGGTGGGACGCCAGGCTTTCAGTGCCGCCCAGGCTCACCGCCAGCTTGATCAATACGAGCCTATCCAGAAACCGAAACGCCTCGGCCTCGCCGCCTTTCACGTACACACTCAAAGTGGAACCAGGCCCCGCGCATTGGCGGCTATAAATCTCCGCCTCCCGCCCACCAACAGCCAGATGACCCAGATAACCGATGCGTTCGATGCCCGGATGATTGGCCAGAAAATCAGCCACCTTGGCGGCATTTTCGCTGGCCCGTGTCATCCGCAATTCCAGCGTCTCCAGGCTCCGCATCAGCAACCATCCGGTGTGCGGATCGCTCATCGTGCCGAGCCCGCTGCGCATGCTGCGGATCGGTTTAAGCGCGGCACTCCGCCCCAGCACGGCGCCCGCCACCAAATCGCTATGGCCGCCCACATATTTCGTCAGCGAATAGATCACCATGTCCGCCCCGTGGTCCAACGGACGTTGCCACAACGGACCCAGAAACGTGTTGTCCACGATCACCGCCGGCCGCCCGCCCGGCTGCTCGCTGAGGCCCGCGGACAACCGCGCGCAATGCGCAATATCGACCAGGTCGTTGGTCGGGTTCGCCGGCGTCTCAAGCATGAACGCCGCGATTCGCCCCCCCGCGGGCAGCCCCGCCACCGCCTCCGCCAGACGCTGCTCGATTTCAGGCTTTTCCGCATTGGCCGCGAATTCCACACCGTTGATGCCAAGGCGCGGCAGCACTTTCATCAGCAGCGTTTCGGTGCCGCCATAGATCGGTGCGTTGAAGAAAATAGTGTCGCCCGGCTTGGCGACGCTCAGCAGGGTGGTGGCGATCGCCGCCATGCCGCTGGCGAACACCAGCGCGCTCTCCGCCCCCTCCCACACCGTCAGCCGGTCCTCGAGGATTTCCAGGTCAGGGTTATTGAAACGGCTGTAGATCAGCCCCGGCCGTTCGCCTTCGCGCAGGTCGCGCAGCCCGGCGATCAGTTCGAAAAAATCCTTGCCGTGCTGGGCGCTGCGGAACACGAACGTGCTGGTCTGAAAGATCGGCACCTTCACCGACCCTTCCGACAGCGCCGGATCGTATCCAAACCCCATCATCAGGGTTTCCGGCGCCAGCGTATGCCCGGCGATATGGCGCTTATGGTAATCCATGCGGCCGCTCCGTGAGTGTCGGATGATCCTACCCGACTGCGTGCCCCACCACCATAAGCAAAAGTTTTTGGTTTTTTCTTTCAAAAAAGAACTATTTTTTCTTCCTTTTATATAAAACCAGCCACCCGCCGCGCCCGATAAGGCCCCTCAAGCTGTGCAATTTCATCCTGCGTAAGCCGAACATCCAAAGCCGCCACCGCATCCTCCAGGTGATGCATTTTCGTGGCGCCGATGATGGGCGCGCTAACCGCAGGCCGGCCGAGCACCCAGGCCAGCGCGATTTGCGCCCGCTGCACCCCGCGCCCCGCGGCGACCGTGCCGACAGCCTCGACTATGGCGCGGTCCGCGTCTTCCTGGCCGCGGTAGAGTGTACGCCCGAACTGGTCGGTGCCGGCGCGGGCGGTCGCCGGCGTATCGCTCCATTCCCGCGCCAGGCGCCCGCGCGCCAGCGGGCTCCACGGAATAACGCCGATGCCTTCCTCCGCGCATAGTCTCAGCATTTCCCGCTCCTCTTCCCGGTACAGCAGGTTGAGGTGGTTCTGCATGGAAACGAATCGCGTCCACCCATGCAGTCGCGAGAGATACAGCGCCTTGCAGAATTGCCACGCATACATCGAGCTGGCACCGATATAGCGGGCCTTGCCGGCGCGCACCACGTCATGCAGCGCCTCCAGCGTTTCCTCGATCGGGGTGTGCGGGTCGAAACGATGGATCTGATACAGATCGACATAATCCATCCCGAGCCGCTTAAGGCTGGCATCGATTTCGCAAAGTATCGCCTTGCGCGACAGTCCCTTTCCATTCGCATCCGGCCGCATCAAACCGTGCACCTTGGTAGCCACCACCACGTCGTCCCGCGGCACCAGGTCGGCAAGCGCGCGGCCAAGGATTTCCTCGCTCGAGCCGGCGGAATACACATTGGCGGTGTCGAAGAAATTGATGCCCAGCTCCAGCGCGCGGACGAAGAACGGGCGCGCGTCGGCTTCCGGCAGGGTCCATTCGTGCGTGCCGCGCGCGGGGTCGCCGTAGCTCATGCAGCCAAGGCAGATGCGCGACACTTTAAGGCCGGTGTGGCCCAGGTTGACATATTCCATGCAGTCTCCTTGTGTAGAAGCAGTTTTTTTGAAAAATAGAACCAAAAACTTCCACTCATTTGGTTGACGCGCCCGGGACGTTCAACACGCGCCGAAGAGAGTAAAAGTTTTTTGGTTCCTTTTTTCGAAAAAGAACTGCTTCCTTCCTTCTGGATGGCAATGGAGTGTTATTTTGCGCAAGATTTTTCTGTCCGTATCTATCCTCGCCTGCACGGCCGCCGCCCCAGCGCCGCAAACCGGCGACATTCCCGCGCATTTCACCGAAGCCACCGCAACCTTCGATTTCGTCCGCCGCGCGGTGGATATTCCCATGCGTGACGGCATAAAGCTGCACACGGTCATCCTGATACCGAAAGGTGCTGCGCACGCCCCCATCCTGATCGAACGCACCCCCTACAGCGCCGACAAGGCAACCAGCCGCAACGACAGCCCGCATATGCTCGCGGTGCTGCCTTCCGGAAACGATGTCATCGTGCAGGCCGGCTACATCCGCGTGTTCCAGGACGTGCGCGGAAAATATGGTTCCGGCGGCGATTACATCATGAACCGCCCGCTGATCGGCCCGCTCAACCCCACCACCACCGACCACGCCACCGACACCTACGACACGATCGACTGGCTGGTAAAAAACACCCCCGAAAGCAACGGCCGCGTCGGCATCATGGGCACGTCGTACGACGGCTTCACCGCGCTGATGGCACTGATCAATCCGCATCCGGCGCTAAAAGTTTCGGTGCCCATCGCCCCCATGGTGGACACCTGGATGGGTGACGACTGGTTCCACCAGGGCGCCTTCCGCGAAGAAATGATGAGCTATGTCTATATGCAGGAAGCCACGAAAAACAGCAGCCAGGAATGGTGGTCCGGTGCGCTCGACGATTTCGGCGATTTCCTGCACGCAGGCTCGGCCGGTACCGCGGGCACCCTGCGCGGCATGGAACAACTCGGCTTCTGGAACCGCCTCACCCAGCACCCGTCCTACGACGCATTCTGGCAAGGCCAGGCGCTCGACAGGATCCTCGCGCAACGCGGCATTACGGTGCCCACGCTTCTGGTAGATGGCTTATGGGACCAGGAAGATATCTACGGCGCCCCTGCGGTATGGCGCGCCGTCGCCCCGCACGATTCCGCGCACATGCTGCACCTCGCCATGGGCCCCTGGCGGCACGGCGGCTCAAACGGCGAGGGCTCGGCGCTCGGCCCAATCCATTTCGATGCAGACACAGCGCTCTGGTTCCGCCGCAACATCATGCTGCCGTTCCTGAATCAGTATCTCGTCGAAGGCGCGCCGGCGGCAAACGTCCCGCCCGTGCTCGCCTTCGAAACCGGAACCAACATCTGGCGGCGCTACGATGCCTGGCCGCAATCCTGCGAAAAATCCTGCCCCGCGACTTCCAAGCCGCTCTATCTCCTGCCAGGCCACGCCTTGGGCTTCGCTAAACCCGTCGTCGGCCCGCACGCCTACGACGAATACGTCGCCGACCCCGCCAATCCGGTTCCCTATCGAATTCGCCCCGACCGGCCGCCCTACGTGAAGGACAGCACCTGGCGCCAATGGCTGGTGGACGACCAGCGCGAATTCTCCGCCCGCCCCGACGTGCTCACCTACAGCACCGGCGAACTCACAACCCCGGTCCGCATCGCTGGCCAACCCCTGGCCCACCTCTACGCAGCCACCACCGGATCGGACGCGGACTGGGTCGTCAAGCTCATCGATGAATATCCGGAAGAAATGCCCAACCAGCCCGAACTCGGCGGCTACCAGCTCATGATCGCGGCCGACGTGCTG
>Ga0116226_10004911_pt1 | contig 11887 bp, 10 predicted proteins | sample S1TSphfallax_FD_89692 | JGI IMG/M metagenome (GOLD analysis project Ga0116226, IMG submission 89692) | Host-associated microbial communities from peat moss isolated from Minnesota, USA - S1T2_Fa - Sphagnum fallax MG | ecosystem: Host-associated > Plants > Peat moss > Unclassified | place: USA... | reverse complement strand
CGGCTGGAGGGAGCGGCGCGCGGGGCGCTCGCGAACGTGCTCAATGCGGGGGCGACGTGGCTCGCGTGTGGCGTCGTCGGTTGGGAGACTGCATGGCAGATCGATCGCGCGGTGGCGGGCAGCGACGTGTGGTGGGTGACGGCGTGGGCGGTGATCCCAGTGATCGTGCTCGGACTCCTGCCGCGGCTGGTGGCGCGGGTGCCGTGGCCGTTCGGCAAGAATCGCGAGGCCTATGGTTCCGTGGTGGGCGTCGGCCTCGCGGTGTTTCTAGCGGGCTGGAGTTTGGTCGCGAATCTTGACTCGCGCGGGGACTTCGCGCCGTTGCCTTACTTGCCGCTGCTCAATCCTTTGGACATTGCGCAGGCGGTGGTGCTCACGGTGCTGTTCATGTACTGGCGATTCGTGCGGGATGTGCGGCCCGTGGCGCCGGCGGTGCTGACCGCGATCACGTTCGTGTGGCTCAACGCGATTTTGCTCAGAACGCTGCATCAGTGGTTCGGCGCCGAGTACGGATGGGACGCGTTGCTCGAGTCGACGCTGGTGCAGACGTCGTTGTCGATTTTCTGGGCGCTGCTGGCGTTTGGCACGATGTTGATAGCAGCGCGGCGGCGGCGGAGAGTCGTGTGGCTGGTGGGAGCCGGGCTGTTGGGGGTCGTTATTGGGAAACTGTTCCTGGTGGATCTGTCGCGGGTGGGGTCGGTGGAGCGGATCGTGTCGTTCGTCGGCGTCGGATTGCTGATGTTGGTGGTGGGGTACGTGTCGCCGCTGCCGCCTGCGTCGGAGGAGGCGTCGGCGTGAGGGTGCCCTTGTCGATCTCCATTGCGCAAGTATCCTTTTGGTCTTAGGTAAGTGGGCATTCGGATATAATATTGAGCGCCATCCGCGCGGCCACGCGCCGCTAAAACGGAAGTGTGGTCCGCAAGAACTACCATCAGTAGGAAGTTTCAATCATGAAAATCGCGATTGGCCAAAAACCAAGTGCCTGGGCTCCGGTGGTTATGTCGCTGTGCGCTTTGGCAATGTCTTTGGTATTCATTGAGATCCACTTTTTTACCGAAGGTGTGGCACCGCAGCGGGGCGCGGGTGGAGTTGCGGGTGTGGTTGCGCATCTCTGGCAACTATTGATGTGGGCGCAGATACCGGTGATTGCGTTCTTCGCGTTTCGGTGGATTCGTGAGGCGCCATGGCAGGCAGTCACCGTGCTCATAGTTCAGGCGGTCGCCGCCGCCTCAGCAGCCGTGCTGCCGGTGTTGGTGCTCGGATGGTGAGAGGGCGGGCTGCCGCTGTGGGTGCAATGGCCGTTGCCTTGGTCGCGGCCGGCGGAACGGGAAATTTGCTTGATCGACTCATGAACAAGGGCCTGGTAACGGACTTTCTCAATGTTGGGATTGGCTCGTTGCGCACCGGGATCTTTAACGTCGCCGACATGGCAATACTGGTCGGTACGATTCTTTTGGTGGCGGGTTATCGAGGCACGGGGTCTAAAAGTTTCGATTGAGCCGCGAAGAAAATCGCAGATTTGGCACCGGGCGTGGGGAACAGTATGCTCATGCAATCCGGGGCTGGAAAAAGGTGGGGACCTAACATGCGATATGCCATTGTCATTGAAAATGCGGGCGAGAATTATACTGCCTATGTGCCTGATCTTCCGTGCTGCACTGCAACCGGGGAGACACTGGTCGCGGCGGAACAAGCGATTCGTGAGGCCATACAATTCCACCTTGACGGGTTGCGGGAAGACGGCGAGCCGATACCCGCTCCGTTGAGCCACGTCGAATATATCGAGGTTGCCGCGTAGCAATCGGAGTCGCGGTTATCCGTTCCGAAGCTTCGCTTCGATCGCATCGAGCAGGTGTCGATGGAGGCGACGACACAGCAGGGCCTCCAGGGGATTGGCCAGCCAGCGCGGGCGGATGCGGCTGACGTACCGTGTGGTGATGGCGAGATCGGTTTGGGTTGCCGACATCGCATGCAAGGTGAATGCGCCGCTCAATAGCATCACGCCGCGATCCGATGTGAGTCGTTGATCAACCACCTCGAACTCGTACCGCATGGGCGGCTCGAGTTTGGTGATCCGTCTTGCGTAGTGCCCGCCGTCATACGGGAAGCTGGTTGCGTGGCCCTCGACGGCCGGCGCCGTGACCTTGCGCTCCGGACGGGGGAGCAGCAGGCGCAGGAGAAATGGCGCCGTGTGATCCAGTTCTTCGTAGAACTGGAGATTACTCCAGACCTGTTCCACGGACGCCGCGATATCTCGGTGGGTCACGATCGATTGTATCCCGGTGGTCGGCGTGGCTGGGGCGGACTCTGGCGACGTGGCGCCGCTGGCATGATTCGCCGATGGGTTGATTGGTGTCGACATCGCTGCGTTGTCCTTGGGGCTTGGGATGGCAACCCGAAACTAACGCAATGCACGCGGTTGCTCTGTTCGATAACCGACATATCGATGAAGCAGCCGGCGATTTAGCGGCTTGTTGGCGGGCGCATCCGACCACCGGTCAACGGCAGTGTGCGGGTGCCGAGGCCCCCCGACCCCTCCCCTCTCATTTGGGAGTGGTGGCTGTGGCGGTGCGTCTCTAGAGTTTGGAACCATAAACTCTGGGGATCACTGATGGGCACTCGCAAGATCGGCAAGCTGGCCACCGCGGCCGCGATGGTTATGGTACCTGGACTTGCCGCAACGGCGCTGGCTGCGGTGTTCGGTCTGTTGGATCCCATCGATCATTCACGCGTCGCCCAAGCAGGTCGGCAGTATCCCAACTTCAGCGTGCAGCAACGCAATGCGACGTTACGCGAGATGCACCGACAGTTGCATCCGGACTGGCGCACGTTATCCACGGCGGCGATGCTGCGGCGGGCGGCGCGGTTCTTTGCGGCGCATATGGCATCGGTCAATGCGGCGGGCAGCGCTGGGGCCACGGCGGCTGTCACACCGGCGAACTTCCAGGGCAACCTGACCAGTGTGGCGGTGGCCGGCAGCGACATGCTGACGCTGGTGCGGCAGCCGGATTGCTCGCTCACGGAGCGCGACCTCGTCTATACCTTCACGTCGACGCCGTCGTGGAGCTACACGCTCAATCCGTCGACTCCGAGCTACGAGTTGGCGTTGCATGATGCGGCGGGGTTGACGACGGTCGCTGATGCGTTCAAGGGCGGATGCGCGGCGCCGGTGGATACCCTCCCGGCGCGGGCGGTCATCTATCTCGGGCTCACGACCGGTAACGTCAAGGTGGTCGCCGACACTGCCTACGATGCCATGACCTCGGTTTACGGCGTGTTCGTCACCACGGTGACGACGGCGGACGCGTTCTCGAAGTTCACGGCGCTCGCCAATCCGGACAACAGTGAAGGGTTGCTTGCCGGGGATTTCAACGGTGACGGCAATACGGATCTCGTGTCCGTGAACGATTCGACGACCAGCGGCGTGCTGCCGTCGGTGACGGTGTTCGCGGGGAATGCCGACGGCTCGTTCCAGAGTCCCACCCAGATCACGTTGACGGGCAGCAGCATCGCGAGCGCGGTGGTCGATGACTTCAACGGCGATGGCCACCTCGACATCGTGGTCACCACGCAGGACTCGGCGCATTCGTATCTGACTTTCATCGCGGGCAAGGGCAATGGGACTTTCGCGGCGCCGGTGGCGGTGACGCTGAGTCCCCCCTCGACCGCGACCATTCAACCGTATTCGGCGCTCATATCGGCCGATTTGCGCGGCACCGGCCACAAGGATCTGGTGACCGGTGGCGGCCTTGTCCTGTTCGGTAACGGCAACGGGACGTTCAGCCAATCGGCCACGCCCGCGTTCCCCAACACGGTGCCGACCACCACGCTGGGCGCCTTCGTCACGGCGGCGGACTTCAACCACGACGGCAAGCTCGATCTCGCAGTCGACGTTGGTGTGAGCATCTCGGTGTACCTCGGCAACGGCGACGGCACGTTCACCGCGGGCGCGTCCTATGCCGGCATCAACAACTCGGGCTACATCAACGCCGTCGACATCGACGGCGACGGCAATGTCGATCTGTATTCGGGGTTCGCCGATGGCGGGGCGCTCGGCGGTGACAAGGATAATTACAATTTGGGCTACGCGTTGATGGGCAACGGCGACGGCACGTTTCGCGGCGCGCCGGTGCTGCCGGCGCTCTACTCCGGTACCAACCTCGCCGATCTGAACGGCGACAAGAACTTGGATCTCGTGGGGCTCACCGGCCAGTCGTTTACCGCGTATCTGGGTAACGGCAAGGGTGGCTTCAGTGCCGCGGGCACACTCGCCACGTCCCCCATCAGCATCGGAGGAACGTCTTACACCCTGAATGCCGTCGACTCATTCGCATTGGGCGACCTCAACGGCGACGGGGTGCCCGATCTCGTCTACATCGAGCCGGCGCTCAACGGCATTCCCGACGGCACGGGCGGAACGGGCGTGTTCATTGCGTTGGGCGATGGCAAAGGCAACTTCGGCGCACCGACGTTCTACGGCGTACCGCCCCTGCCCAGCAGCCTTTCCGGCATCTATACCGTCTACCCGACGATCTCGCACCTGCATGTGGCGGACCTCAATCAGGACGGCAAGGCCGACCTGATCTACAGCTACAGCGAACTCTATACTGGGGCGCCGAACACGACCTATCTCAACGAGGGGACGGCGATTCAGCTCGGCAACGGTGACGGGACGTTCCAGGCGCCGCAGCAGATCGTGTACTACTCGGGTGCGGACTCGACCGCCACGGGTACCGGCATCTACTACTCGTCGACGCTGGTGCAGATCACCGATCTCAATAAAGACGGCAAACCTGATCTCATCTTTTTGGCCCAGTCGCCGACCATCGACGGCACGCTGTCCACCTACGTGGCGACGATCCAGGTCGCGCTCGGCAACGGCGACGGCACCTTCGCGGCGCCGACCACGGTGGCGGGCCCCGCCATCATGGTGGACGAAACCGGGGGGACGGTACTCGCTGCGGATATGAATAACGACGGGATCCCCGACATCGTCGCGCTCGGATCCTCGGCCGGTTACACCGCGCAGGTGGCGATCGCCCTCGGCAACGGCGACGGCACCTTCAAGGCGCCCGTGCTCACTAACTATGCTGAGCAATATCTCAACACCGGGCAGGGTCTCGCGGTCGCGGATTTCAACAAGGATGGCAAGCTCGACGTGGTGCTCACCGATCCGTTCGATTCGTCCGGTAGTGGCATTTCGTTGGGGAATGGCGATGGGACACTGCAAACCCGAACCGTCAACGGCGCCATGATGCCGCTACTGCCGATTTATCTGCAGGTCGGCGGCGCCACGGTGGCCGCCGACTTCAACGGCGACGGGCTGCCGGATGTGCTCTCCAGCGACACCCTGTTGTTGGGCCAGGCGACCGCCGCCGCCACGGTCGGCACAACGGTTACGTTGACGAGTTCGGCGACCAGCGTCGCGGCCGGCAAACCGGTGACCTTGACCGCGACGGTGACGGCGGCCTCCGGCACGACCCAGCCGACGGGTACCGTAACCTTTTTGGATGGGACGACGACGCTGGGAGCGGCGCCGCTCGGCGCCGGCGGCACGGCGACGTTCGCGACCTCGGCATTGACTGCGGGCGCGCATTCGTTGACCGCCGCGTACGGCGGTTCCGCGGCGTTCGCATCGAGTGTGTCGACCGCCGTCACCGAGACGGTTACGGCGGCAGCCGCGGATTTCGCGGTGTCGCTGAGCCCGGCGTCGGGCACGGCGGCGCCCGGGGCGGCGGCGACTACCTCGATCACGTTGACGCCCAGCAATGGCTTCACACAAACCGTCACGCTGAGCTGCTCGGGATTACCCGCCGGGGCGACCTGCAGCTTCGCGCCGGCGTCGGTGACGTTGGGGAGCGGCGCCGCCACCTCCACGTTGACCATTGCCACCACCGCGGCCACCGCGATGAACGGGTTCGGGCATCCCGTGCCGTTGCTGCCCGACGGGGTGCTGGTGGGGCTGTTCGCTGCACCGGTGTTTCGCCGGCGCCCCTTGGGCAAGCGGGCTCGTTACGCGTTGCTGGCGTTAGTCGTGATGGGTGGCGCGGGTCTGTTGCAGAGCTGCGGAGGCGACAATAGCGGATCCGCGAGCGGCGGTGGCAGCAGCGGCGGGACGGCGGCCGGAACCTATGGGGTGACGGTGACCGCCACCGCCGGGTCGACGGTGCATACTGCGACCTACAGCCTGACGGTGAGTTAGCCGCTACACGGCGGCTTGGTCACTCGACCTTGGCAAGGAGTGCGGCCAGTTGTGCCTGGCGGGACGTCGCGGTCTTGGCGAAGATTGCCTTGAGCCGCTGACGCGCATGCGCTTCGCTGATGGAGTGCAGCGCGGCGGCGTCCTGCAGCGAGCGACCGCTCGCGAGTGCCTCCGCGAGGGCGGCTTCGGTGGGCGTCATGCCGAATACCTGGGTCAGCCGTGCGCGTGTCGGGCCGCGAGGTCGTTCGAAATCGGTAATGAGCAGCAAGGCGGCTACGCCGCCCGAGCCGCTCGCTGAATCGTTGCAGCGTATGCCATCCAGGACCCAGGGTCGTGAAGTCGACGAACGCGGCAGGACGAGGGTGGTGCATTCCGCGGAGTCAATGCCTGCCTTAAGGACTGTGGTCAGAAAGCGGCGCAGGCGCAGCGAGTCTGCGGCGTGCGATGTGTGAAGCCTATGTCCTGACAGCTCCAGGCCATCGCCCAGTCTGACGCAGCCATTCATATCGAGCACGCGCTGCGCTCGGTCGAGGAGCAGTGCCCCGCGTCCGAGGCGTTCATAGGCATTCAACTGGCCGGCATAGGCGTTGCGCCCGCCGCGAGTGTGCGGTGATGCTTGCGGAACGGTGGTCGACATGTCCCGGCACTTTGTGCAACGCGGCAATCCCCTACAACCCCTCGAAATAGGGGGTGGCCACGAATCGGTCAGGCGGTCATGACGCGTGAGAAGTCGGCGCCCGACAGCACGAGCCGCATGGTGCGGCCGCCGGCGGGATCGGCGAAGCGCACCCATTCGGGACTGCGCTCTTCGTCGCGCAAATAGAAAATTCCGCCGCGGGCGGGCTCTAGTGCAATCACCCCGTCGAGCCACAGCCGGCCGCGTCGGGCGACTACGCGATGAGAGCCCAGCCAAGGATCTTCATTGCGGTAATGGCCGCAGTAACCGCGCCATTCGGCGGGCAGTGGCGGATCGGCCGGTGCTTTGAAGCTTTCGCGCGCAAATGCGGACTCGGCGTGTGCGACGTCGATCACTGGGCTGGTCGGGTCGTCGGGTTCCTTGCGGGTGAAGATCATGAGGTAGCGGGCGAAATCGGGGTGCGCGACGTGAAAGGCCTCGGCGGTGTCGGCGGGTTCGAGTGCGATGCGCTCGTTGTCTTGCAGGAGAACCAGCCGGTCGCCCTCGGCGCGGATGTCGAGGGCGCGTCCGGCCGCGCCGGTGTAGCGGCCGGCGTAGTCAGCGGCGCGTGCGACGCGCAGTGGGTCAGCGGGCGGCGGAAGTTCGGGGAGCGGCGCGCCGCTGCGGCAGGCGCGCATCAGGCGCAGGGCGTATTCGGCCACCGGCCGAGGCCGTACACCTTGCATGGCGTTCACGGAGGCGAACACGCCGACGCCGTCGTCGAGATCGACTTCGAGTGCGGAGGCGAATGACACCATGCCGCCGGTGTGCCGCAGGCGCAGGTGCCCGTCGAAGCGATCGACCGCGATGCCGTAGCCGTAAAAGGCGTCGTTACCGAACTCGTCGGCCTTGATGTGTGCGGTCGAGAAGAGTTCAAAGGCTTCCGCGGATACCAGCCGGCCGTGGGGCATGGCGCCGCGGCGCGCGAGCATCGACAGGTAGAGGCCCATGTCGTGCGGTGTGGCGGCGATGCAGCCGGCGCCGTCGGTGGTGACGATGGACGGCGCGACGGCGAGCGGACCCCGGCTCGGGTAGGGCCGGTCGGCGAGCAGCGGCACGTAGCTCGTCACCATGCGCTCGCGGGTCTCAAAGGTCGTCACCGGCTCCGAGCTGTTCATGCCGAGCGGCGTGAAGATCCGTGCGCGGAGGCAATCGCCGAGCGGCCGCCCGTCGAGGGTCTCGACCAGGTGGCCGAGCGCCTCCCAGCCCATGTTGCAGTAATGGAAGTAGCGACCGGGTGCGTTACGTGAAACGTGCCTAAGGCCGGGATCGGCGGGGAACAGGGGGCCGTCGGGCAGTCCGGCGGCATGGGTCATGAGGTGGTGGACGGTGATCGGCCCGAACGTCGAGTCGAAGCGAATCCACGGCAAATAGCCTGCGATCGGCCGCTCGAGGTGGAGTTTGCCTTCGTCGCGCAGCTGCAGCAGGCACAGCGCGACGAACGACTTGGTGATCGAGCCGATCTCGAACAGCTGGTCGGGCCGTACCGGCCGGCTGCCGGCCAAGTCGTCGCTGCCGTAACAGACGACGCGGCGCACGCCGGTCGCGTCCGCCAGAGCGAGGGTGAGGCCGGGCGCGCCGATCTCACGCAGGTAGCGCGCGACGAAGCGATCGAGCGCATCGAAGGCGGGGGCGTAGGGGCCGGGGTCGTCTTCGGCGGCCGCCGAGGCCGGTTTGGCGGCGGCGATCGCGGTCATGCCCGCGCCGAGGGCGATTAATTGGCGGCGGTTCAGCATCTGGGTGCTGCCAATGGAGCGTTCCGCCGTTGAGCGGTATCAACGCTACCGGCATCGATTCGGCGGGCGAGTGGCCAAATGACCATGATGGCACCCACACAGGCGATGAACCCCATGGGTCCGATCGGTTGGTACCCGCGAAGTAGCTGCGCTGTGATGCCGGTCGCCAAGGAGCCAAGCGACATCATGAGCAACCAAATGCCCGAGCTCATGACGGCGAGACGACCGCTACGATCGACGCCATAGCCGATGCCCATGAGCAGCGGATAGCTGATGAACCAGCTCGCATTGAAGATCACGAGCGCCAGCGCAAATAACCATCCCTCCGTCACCGTCGTGAGCGCCGCGCAGGATAAGCCGCAGACCAGTACGGCGACCGCCAGCGGCACCGCTCGAGGGGCGCGGACGCCGACAGCCGCCAAACCGAGATTGCCCAACATGCTGGCGATGGTCGCGATGCTCTGGTAGCGCCCGTAGGTGACGGCCGAGAGACCAATGCCGTGCGCTGCACGCTCCATGAAAGGCCAGATGGCGAGACTGCCGAATGTGAAGAGCGCCATGGAGAGCAGGACACGCCAGCCATCGCTGCCGAGCGCCATGGGTTGAGGGGTGACTTGCGCCGCATTGATCTGCGGCGCCGCGGGCAGCCAAATCGCAGCCGCCGTAAAGAGCGCCGAGAGCGCCGCCAGGGCGCAGAACATACCCGCCACACCGAATCTTGCGCCGACCATCGGCAAACCAATGTTGACTAAAGCATACAGCACGGTCTGTACAGCAATGCCGATCGACAGCGCCCGTGCCGGACTCTCGGTGCGTCCGGCCGCCAAGTTGAGCGCGGTGTTGGCCAGCCCAAAGCCGACACCCGTGGCGATGCGTCCGGCGAGAAGAGGCGCGTAAAGAGTCAAATTCGCCGAGCCGAGTTGAGCACATGTGACGAGCAGGCCGGCAGCAATCAGCAGCCGACGCGGACTGAAGGACACCACGGTAGGCGCAATCAAGAACATGGACGCCCCATACGCCAAGGTCTCGGTCATACTCCAAGCGCCCATTTGTACGGGTGTGAAGTCGAAGCGGTCGATCAGACCACCGATCAGATAGGTCGTGAAATTGTTACCGATGTGGGCGGCAGCGGTGGCGAGGCCAATGCCGACGAAGACCAGAACCGTGCGATTGGTGCTGTGATATGTTTCCATCATGACCGAAACCGGTAGCAGCGGATGCGGGCCCGACGAGACCTTGGATATCACGCCCGTGGCCGGCCGCATTGGCGGCGAAGTTCGCCACGTGCGGCTCAGTACTGAATTGGACGATATCACAATGACAGCGCTGCATCAGGCGCTCGGACGGTACAAGGTGCTGTTCTTTCGCGACCAGGGACACCTGGGCGACGAAGGGCAGCAGGCGTTCGGTCGGCGCTGGGGGACGCCGGTCAAGCATCCGACGGCGCCCGCTCAGGTCGGTGACTTTCTGTTGGAACTCGATTCCAAGCACGGCGGCAAATCCAACATGTGGCACACGGACGTCACCTTCACGGTGGCGTATCCTTCGGCGTCGATTCTGCGTGCGGTCATCATTCCGCCGAGCGGCGGCGATACGGTCTGGGCGAATGCTGCCGCAGCGTACGCCCGGATGCCGAAGCCGCTGCAAGCGTTTGCCGACACGTTGTGGGCGGTACACAGCAATGACTATGACTACGCCGTCAACCAGACCGAGACAGATGAAAGCGCCGCGGCCTACCAAGCGCAGTTCGTCGCGACGGTCTTCGAAGCCGAGCACCCCCTGGTCCGCGTGCATCCCGTGACCGGAGAGCGATCGTTGGTACTCGGCGCCTTTTTCAAGGAGTTTGTCGGGCTGGGGTCTGGCGAATCGCGACGTCTGTTCGAGGTATTTCAAAACCATATCACGCGCCTGGAAAATACCGTGCGCTGGCGATGGCGTGAGGGTGACGTTGCCATCTGGGACAACCGCGCCACCCAACACTATGCGATCGACGACTATGGGGACCAGCGGCGCGTGGTACGGCGGGTGACCATCCAAGGCGACGCGCCCGTCTCGGTCGACGGACGCCGAAGCCGCCAGATAAAACCCGCCGCGCTACCTGAGTTGCTCGTGGCATGAGGCGACAACTCACGCGGGGAATTCCGTGAGCGAGCTGATTACGTTTGCCGATTTGCGGGGCGAGGTGTTGCTGGACAATGAGCACGTCATGGTCCAAAAGTTTGCCCTGCCACCCGGCGGCTCGAGCGGTGAACAATTGCATCCGGCCGATCAGCTGCTGGTGTTTATCAGAGGCGGCGTTCTCACATCGAGCGGGCGCTCGGTACTATGGAAAGAGGGGCGCGTGCAGTGGCGGGCCGCCGGCACCCGATCCGATGCGCCCTCGGTCAACACGGGCAGCACCGTGATCGACATGGTCTGCATTAGTTTGAAGGGGCCCCGCGGAGTTCCACCCAATCCGGCATTTGGATACCTCAACTACCCCAACATTCCGGGAGAGGACCTCTTGGAGAATGATCGGGTGATCGTGCAGCGATTCAAGGTGGATCCGGGTCAGTGGGAGGGCGTCCACGGACATCATCCCCACACCATTTACATTCACATCCAGGGCGGGCAGTGGGCGGCTCGCTCCAAGAGTGAGCCGGAACGCGCGTCGCCGAACTTTTCGGAAACCGGCTCGGTGGGCTGGATGACTCCATTCGACATCAGCGAAGGGCATGAGTCGGGTAACGTGGGCAAGGAGCCCATTGATCTCATATGGGTGCAGCTGAGGTCCTGAGTTGGTTATCGGTCAATCCTCTCTTTCGAAGCACCTCTAAAATGAAGTCCGTTTTACCGTCGATATACTTGTCGATGTCCGTCGGGAATCGGATGGCAAGTTGCTTCTTCAGTTGGCCGTACTTTGCCGCGGCGTCGGGGTTACTTCGAAGGTAATCGCGCAACGAGAGATGATTTTGGAGGGCGGTTCCGGCTTGTAAGCAGACGTACAAATGGTGCCTCAGCGATCCCGGTGGATTTTTGAAGGCCTCGCGACCCTCCACCCCCAGGTTGCCTTGATGCTCATACCCAATCACAGCCAAGCGTTCGATGGCGACCGATACTGCGGGTGATTCCACAACCACATCGATGTCTATGATTGGCTTGGCGGCGAGCCCGGGGACCGCGGTACTACCGACGTGCTCTATTGCAATGGCTGAATCGCCGACGGCTTGCGAGATAATTGACCGCATCTCGTTAAATTGAGTCGGCCATCTCGGATCATAGTCAATCACCGTG
>Ga0116226_10004910_pt1 | contig 11888 bp, 9 predicted proteins | sample S1TSphfallax_FD_89692 | JGI IMG/M metagenome (GOLD analysis project Ga0116226, IMG submission 89692) | Host-associated microbial communities from peat moss isolated from Minnesota, USA - S1T2_Fa - Sphagnum fallax MG | ecosystem: Host-associated > Plants > Peat moss > Unclassified | place: USA... | reverse complement strand
GTCAACTTGAAGGTTTTGGTTTTGACAACCAAGGTGTTTATAATATATATTAGAAAAATGTTGACCCTTGAAAACATAGCTACCGAAGGTTGGAGTTTGTAGTCGCTAATGAACTGACCCATTGTGTTGACTATTGCAATAATTACGTGTGAGCACAGAGGAGTTCATAAATGGCAATTTGAAGCAAACATCAGTTTGGAGTTTGGAATCAAACATAATTCAATCATGTTGGACTAAACATAGGCCTTTTGATAAAGTAGACATTACATCATGTAAACGTCCTAAAAGAAGAAAGGGCAAGTACTTTTTAGCAAATCTCTTATAGAAGATCATCATAGACCTAATTTATTGTGACAATCTGATGCCCAAAAGTTCTAATTTTTTGAATTCTTCCCATTTTTTAGTTTTGACAAAACATCATGGTGTTCATGGCTTCTAGGTATTTGTTGGTCTTGGTAAACAAGAAATAATCCAAGGTCACACATTGATCTCAAACTAATCATGTAACAGATAGTAGAAGCACTCATTTGTTGGTGTGTGCCATGTATTGGATCTTAACATTGGAGCACACAATTGTTCCAAGTGTTGTTTATTTTGAGGTGAAAACATGTTGCAATCCACATACATCCACTCCTACATGCATGCTTGTTTCAAAAGATTTGTGCATGCATGTTTCATAGCATGTGCAACACATGCCAACAATTCACACAAGGAGAAATTAGGACACATGGTTGTTCCTAACACTACAATGCACATGCCGGAATCATTGCAAAGGAAGATGCAAAATTTCAAAATGTGCCTCCTAGGCCATTGGATTGGATTGAATGGTGATCATGCATTTTTAGGGTTCTGTTGACGAATGAAAATAAATGGGCCATTGGTAACAACATCCACAAGGTTGATAAATGAACTTTGTTAGCTCCTTTGTTGGTCACACACCTTAGAACCTAGTTACAGTCAATCAATTGGTGCATCATGCTTATATAGAATTTTGGACAAGGGATTTTTGCAAATTGATCACACCTAGTCAAAGCATAATAAAAAAACACTTAATTAATCATGTGATAATCATTTTTGGACAAAGGAATTTTTTTTAATTTATAAGATTTGATGGGTTATCTAATTATTAGTTAAATCGTGTAATTTTTTTTATTAAATGTCATGTTCAACTTTTTTACATTAAAATAAGAAAATTTGCTTTTAAACACCATGTATATTGCACCACATTTACATGTGACAAAGGACTCATGAACTTCAAGCAAACTTTGAATTTTGAAAAAATATCAAGTTGTACATTTATTGGTTTTTGTTTGATTTTTAAATGTTTTTTTATAGTCCCCAATTAATAAAGAAAAAATTGGTGATTAAATAATTTGTAATTTGAAAATTAAAGAACCCTTTGTGAATGTATAATTATTTGACATTGCACCTATTCAACTTTGCAAGTCCTAAATTCAATCCAAAACTCAATATTAGAACATGTACTAATTGAATTTAGGATTCCCAATGTCCATATTTTTCATTAAGCACAACATCCCATGATTTACTTGTCATTAAAATGGCACTACACATTTGTATGTAATAATCATTACAAAATTTTGACATGATTTGACATGATTTTTGGTTCATTTTGGCAATTTGACCCTTGTGTTGTTTGCCACTATCTCCTAAACTTATAGTTTTGGCAATACCATCAAGAAACAAAAAATATATGATTTCATACAACCAACAACATGGGACTATTTCTATGAAGAAACATATTTTGACTAAACGACCTAGCTACTTCGTCTAGGTGAAAGACTGCTAATTCAACTCTTCTTGCAAAAAAAAAATAACGAAAAAAATCCAAAAAGAGGTTTGTTGTTGGTTATGGGGCCATTACATATCATTATGAGTTAAAAAATCCTTATTGTAAGAAAGATGATGCATAATAATTGAGATTCACAAAAGACTTATTGTTATTTGTTGCCAAAACCTACATCCTTATTTGTATTATGGAGAGTTAATGGCCAAGGCACTTGGTCATGCATAAAAATCCTTGAATTGTCTCTCCAAATTGGAAACATTGCTTCAATCTACCATCCCTTCACCGGTTTTTTAATTTATGGAACAATATGTGATTCTAGCTCTAGATTTTTATCTTACAACATCATCTTTTGACTTGTGGATATCTAGATCTAGACATGATACATTTGCCCTTGTGATTAATTTTATAAACTCACAATGAGTACCTTACCATGTGACAATGGGATATTTTGAAGTCAATGATAAAATTGGAGTTACAATGGCAACGCAAGTCAGGGATTTCATGTTTCCTTACTCTTGCATGAGCTCTTGTTTCTATTTCAATTGTGCCCTTCTTGCACTTTCAGTTCCTTGCCAGGGTTCATGTACATGTTTTGGCCATGTTTTCAATAAAGCATACCAATATGCATGGAATGGAATTAATATGTGTTGGTTTTCATGAAATCAATTTGAAGGCCAGACGATCTATGCTACAAAAAATAATTGCATGGATTAAAAAGTCTAACAAAGGACACATTGAATGGTAGAAAGCATGTGTTGATCTTAGGTTCTCCCATCAAAAGAACACTCATGAAAACCAAGTTTGCTAATAAGATGATTATGTTCCAAGAAACCATGGAATACTAGGATGTCATAAATTTGCAAACTAGGTGAAGTAGGAAACTTAAGAGTCACAAGGTTGTGTGCCAAATGCACACACTTAGACAATTTCCAAGATGGTTGTTAAAATCATGTTTCCTCAATCAAACTCGAGGATATTGGCTACTTTTTTATGCTTTAAATGTTACACTCTTAATAAGTGTGTATGTGTAGAATTAGATGGATCAATATGAAATTACCTCCTTCAATTTTGTGAAGGGGGATTTTGAGTTTGAATTGGGGGCTTTGCACATCCATATGATGGAAGAAATCAAGGTAATCTTTACACCATTTCTGGAATTTGCATCTATTTACAATGTTATTAAGGCCCACAACATGTTTGCATTTATGTTAAACTTATGGTTCAAAATCCTTAGATGTTTTAAAAACATATGTTGGAAAGGCCAAACTTATACATATGGTGGCAGAATATGACAACACGAGTTTGATGCCATTTTGGTGGCTACCTTTCAATTTTTAAATCTCAACATTGATGGTGGTATTGCATTAGCAATAATTGATGCTGAAAACAAATCTATTTTTGGGAAAATGACATCAAACAAAGCTACTTTGCAAGGGTTAATGAAGAATGAATCTTCATTTTATCATCTATCAATGAAACTAAAAAATGTTGTATTGCCTTTGAATTGGTGGAAGATCCATGAAGCTTGATTTCCCTACATTTCTTTTGTGACTCAATAGGATCTCAAGATTCTTCGGTTTTAAATTGAAACTAAGAAAATTTTCAATCTTGTTGGAATGTTGAAACACTTACAATGTTGTAAGTTGGGAGTTGACAACCTAGACAAGCTTATAATGATAATGAAAAATTGGACAATTAATGCACGAATAGATTGCCCATGAAAAAAAAATCCATTATTGAATTGTTAGTGGAAGAAGTAGATATCATTGTGAAAAATGATACATTGATGTTGGATGTAGTTGGTTATTTCAATGTTGATCATGAGCTAACTTGATGGATATGAAGGTTGATGAACATTCTACTCAATTTTTTTAGCAGCTTGTTTACTTTGATTAAGTTTCTACTTGTGTTAACTTTAGTGGCTAGATGTAATGGTCAACTTAGCTATCTATTTTTAATGATCCATGGGACTATGTCTTGGTTCAATTCTCAATTCAAAGTTTTAATAAAATGTGACATATCATTGTAGCAATAGGATAAGATTGTGAAAACTTTTTATGTCTTATCCAACATCCAAACCATCCACTTGAGAAGTAAACAATCATAGTGTATTTTTTCTTTTATTAATCAATGAACAAATGTATGTAATTGTTAATGTGTGAGTGACAAGGGTTATGCTTCCATGAGATATTGGTTATTTTAATCATGATAAAAAAATTGCTCTTATTGAAATATATATATATATGTTTGATAACTAACCTAGACACAAAACTTGTTTAGTTTTTAGCAAGATCTTGCAAAACCCGACTCTTATGCATACCAAATGATTCTTATATATATACCTTTATTGACTAGTTACCTTAACAAGCTGATACCAAGTGGGTCTTTGACATTTTAAAAAATCCTAACATTTGATATGTTGTGTGTAAGCAAAATATTCTAAAATTTAAATATTTGGCCTAGTGGATATTGAAAATAATCAATATTTGCACAATGCTAGTATTACATTTTGGAAAAAGTCACCAAATTACCAATATCACAAAATTGAAATTAAAAACCCCAATTGTAAGTAATTATTTCATAAGCTTGTTGATCAATGTTTTTTATGATTTGAATTTTATGACGTAGGCAAATTGGTGATCATCCATAGAACAATTTAGCCAAATCTAATTATAAACTAGATATGAAAATATAAAAATTCAATCATCCTTTAATATTTTTGGCTATCCACTATAATCAACTATGGAAATCTAATGAGTTCTACTCTTTTGTTCTAATTTTGAACAAAATTGCCCAAAATGATTTCATTTTTATTTTTTTCCATTTCACTTTGACATTTTGGCGAAAGTTTGTAATTAAAAAATAAAAGGCTATTGCTAATTGTGGTTCAATTATTGAACCTTGTGGTCCACTTGTGATCGTCAATAACATGGTTGCATAGGGTTCTTAATGTGAACACTAAGGTTTAAGGTTTCATAATTCATGTCTTTATCTACATTATAATTGCAATGGCTAAAAGTTGGCAATCAGTTGTTGTTTATGCAAATTAAACATCAAAACTTGTGAAGAACATGTGAGAAAATGGTGTGGTTTGTGTTTCTGTGTGTGTGGTGCAGGGCTAATATTATCCTAGAGGTGAATGGTTGAGGATGAAATGGCATTGGTGGAGCTTCAGTTGGGAAGGACAAAAGAAGAATATAAAAGAGGGGTGTTGTGGGGAATGCATGGAAGTTGTCAAGTCTTAAAGATTGAAAATATGTTTTTTAGAATTATGATTTGTTGGGATGATTGAGAACAACATCCTTCTCCCCTATGTATGGCTATGTTGTCTATGCCTCCACAAATTGTTGTTCCACAACTTTGTCTTCCTCAAATTCTTCAATGAACATTGGATCCATGAATGTAGCTCTTGGTCCTTTTTGCACACTTACACACCAATGTCTTCTGCTTTTGCATCAAAATTCAATTGCAAATGTTATAATTTGATTTATATCGTGAATTATTGTTTATGCAAAGGGTGAAAGCACACTATGGAGGGGGCCAAAAATGTTGTCACATTGTACTGTTTTCCAGGGTTGTCCATGTTTGAACTTCAACCATGGTAATATTAGAGCATATTTTTCCAAATTTTTTGCATAACATGGTAGATTATAACACAAAGAATTCAATCACAAAAAAATTTCCTATTTCCAACTTATATTGTGAGGTTCTAAAGTATATTTGTGGCAAAAAATGTACGTCACTATGTACTAAAAAATGCAAATATACTCAAAAAATGATTGAAATGATTTTCAGTCTTTATGAAATTTGCAGTATCTATTTAACATTGTGATTCCATATGATTGGAATAACCCTCTAGCAACTATCAAGTTCATTAGTGGTATGTTTATAGTTTTGTGTACATGAATAATCATTATTGGATTATAAACACCATTTGTGGTGTCCCAACAACTCTTGTATACATCGTTGGTAGTCTCAAACTCCTACTCAAATTCCTTCATGTAAAGAATCCACCCAATCCATGATTTATTGTAAATCTAATAATTATTCCCTTTCTAGCAACATTCACACTAGGCACAACAACCATTTCCACTCATGTGGTTGTTATGACTGTATTAAATGATTGAATAACCTCTATCCTAGCAAGTTTTAGTAATTACCGCTTCTAACACTCTTGGTGAAGTTGTGTTGACTTGAGGTTGACGATATTCCATTATGTGGTTACCCATTGGTATCCTTTGTGGTGCAAAACGTGGATGTGAAGACACCTTTGGTTCTCTGCTCCTAAACTAAATGGATGGACAAATCTATCGACTCTATGGTGCCAATTGGCTTCCCAACTCCATGCCTCTTAATCTATTTTAGACTAGGAATTCCTAGTTCATGTTTTTATGGATGATCCATTAATGTTCTTGTCACATTTTGTAATTCCACATGTCTAACAATACTTGTTTTAATGTGGAAAGGCACAAAAGGATAATCCATAATTGCATGTCCTTCTTCATAGAATGCACAAACTTCTGAAAGTAATCTTATTACCTTTGAATCCACAGATTTGTGATTCGATGTTTCGGTTGTGTACCTTGTTTGATCCAACTTTAGATTTCCTTGATGTGAGTATGATTGTGGTATTTCATCTAATACATTCACCTATGCCTTTGCACATTAAAACGATCATAGGTAATTTTCCTTAATTTCCTCAAGCACATCAATATTGGTGTTTTCTTCCACCTCCCAATCTTCCACATGTTCATAGTAATCTGGATATGCAAATTGATACAAAAACCTAGGTTGTATACCTCTTATAACATCCCTTTATTAAGTAGTCACTGATTTAAAACTTGAAATTTACTATGGTTGATTAAGTACTACAAAAGTCCCTGCTATGTCTTGATCTCTATGATTCTGAACCACAGATTGTGGCTAAGAAATATATTACACCCACTCATTTGGGTGAGTAGTCAATTGCATCTCTTTCCGTGAAGATCATCATTTGTAATTGTGCCTTCTTTGAAGACTTTAGTCCATACTTCACACTCGTACCACTTTTTGTGGTAGAAATGACATGTGACCTACAAGTTTTTTCTCTATTCTTAGAACTCATATGTTTAACGTCATATTCCAATATGGGGTTTTTGTAAACCTTGCATACTTCTCTCCATTTTCAAGATTATCTTTTGTTTGTTTTTTAGTGATTTGACAATTTGCCTCCAAGTCCAATTGTCATTGTAAATTCCGAGTCACCATCCAATTCATCTTGCTTCACAATCCTTCATCCTCAAAGTCTAGAGATTGCTTTACAATTCTTATAACATCAACCACTTAAAACCTCTAATATGCTCTAAAATAACCTTTTAAATTTTGAATTGAAAACCAAAACCTTTCATCTAAACACTTTCATCTACAATACCACAACATGAAATGTAGAAAACCTTTTTAATACTGTAAAAGAAAACATAAAAAAAAATTCCCCACAAGATGGTCACTAAGTGGTAGAAATGAATTTAATTCCTGCAAAATTATTTCACACTACTATAACAACAAATTTGCACTATAATATGCACACATTCACAATTTTTGCCTTGATTCTAAACACACCTAATTCTTGAGTTCATTAAAACACCAAATTCATAGTTATTTCCTATAATTAAAATCTATACTTTAGAATACAATGTCGAAAAATCCAAAAACAAGATTATAATTCATTTCATTATATTTTGATACCATAGAATATTCACACAACAATATGGATATGGAAATCATTATAAAAGTTTGTATTTTTCTATTTTACTAAAAATTCAATTAAAATTATAGTAAAATTCCATGTTTTGTTGAAATGAAATCAAAACAACAAAATAGAATCTATGGTTTTTTACTACAAAGTACCTATAGCTATTCTTACTCTCCAAAAATTGTGTCTACAAATGAATTCTTTTTCCCCAGATCTCCCCTCTTTGGGTAGTCCCAAATCACATCATCATGATTTTAAAGCAACAAGAATTCAAAAACCTACAATGTTCCATGATTAGTCCCTATCCTAAATGCCTTGTTCATCCAAACCATGTAATCATCCTACCCCCTTAACATGGAGCTTTGAACTCCCCCTTCATTTTTTTTGTTTTTGTTATGAAATGATGTTGAACGAACTTTGAGCTCCCCTTTCTTTTTTTCTTTTTTTTATGAAACAATGTTGGGGGAGTTTTGAATTCCACCTTTTTTTTCATGAAGCATTACAAAGGGAACTTCAAGCTCCTGTTTGTTTTCTATGGTTTAATTTTAGGGGAGCTCAAAGCTCCAAAACAATGGTAGTAAGAAGTACCTATGCTACCATCATTAGAAAGTGCTAACTCCTTTTTTTTTATTTTTATGATGCACTACTAGGGGAGTCAATTGTTTTTGTGACAAACAACTTGAACTTCTAAACGAAAATGAAGGGAAAAAAAGTAGAAGAATTTAAAGGAGAGAAAAAGGAAGAAAATAAGTTCATAAACCATGGTTTTGTTTTAGGATGGCATTTCAAATGAAACCCAAATGGGCAAACCCATTTGTTAAAAACATAATTACCAAACTGAATTTGGTTAGTTTTTATTGTTTGTTGCAATTTAGTAATTCAAAATTACTACTAGTAGATGTAAGTGGTTAAAAAGTCATTCTATCCATTGTCTTAAATGATGGTTGACTTAATTCATCCATTTTAGTTACATCCTACAAAATTTGTGGTTACAAATATTAATGTAGAACAAGGGGAAATTTTTATCATATATACATGTACACCTATTAAGGGCAAGACTGTACTATAGTAATTAGATTGAATAAGCATAGGGAATAGGCATTATGATGTCTATTCTGAGACAAGTTGGATAGAATAGGTTAAATAAATGTAGGGTAGGTGAGATTAAGATTATTGAGGTGGAATTCAAATGATGATTTACGCGGGAAAGTTGAGAATTAAAGAGGTTTGAGATATTTTTTGGGGGTTCTTTTCTAACTAGTTTTTTTTTAATGTCCAATATTGGGAATATATAGAAGATAGAAAATAGAACAATAGTTATGGAATTTGTTTTTTTGAAAAGGTACACAAAGTTGTTAAACTATGATCTTTGATATTTTTTTTTCTATATTTTTTTCCATGATCTGTTGTTTCTTTCCTATATATTAGTATGAGAAATAAACTATGGTAGAATTATGATAGATTCATAACTGTGCAGACTTTTGGGTTGTGAGGAATGTGGTTGTTGAAACATTTTGGATTATGTATGAATTTCTAGTATATATTTTGTATAACTAAAACTAAATATGTATAAGAACATAAACTATAATTAAAATAATGTTAGAATATTAGGATTTACCAACAACCTTCTTAAATGCATACCCTTTGTCACATATCATCATGTAGTACTCAATTTTTCACACTTGTTTCACATGCTAATCAAGGTTTAGAAAAATTTAATATCATTCCATCAACACTTTGAACAATAATTCCAAAATTACCATTGGCAACAACCCATCCCATCTTCACTTTCCATGTGAAAGTGGAAGTGGTTAATTTTTTTGACCAATTTTTCTCAAACAATATGTGTGTTTAAACACGATTTTTTTTCACCTAATACAATATTCACATCATGAATACAAAAATGGGTTTCAAGTTTAGGGTTTGTTTACAATACCCACATCATTGTGACCATGTATTTGTTGGTATGTGTGCAATACCCAAACATCTTATATGAATGCATTTGTTTTGTGAATAATGCCCACATTTTTTAAACTATGATGTTGATATGATTGTTTGTACAAACTTCTTTGTGGGGCCTAAAAAGGCATGCCAAGAAGGTGATCATGGAAATGCCCCACCCGAAAACACAATGGAAGAGATGGATGGGTTCACAAAGGATAAAAGGTGGATTTGAGTAGGCAATGCATGCATTGACTCTTGTGCGGTTAAGTGGTTGTTTCATCAACATCTAGACAAAACACATGGTTTTCACATGGAAGTGGGAAAATTTGGGCATCCTTCTATTTGTCTTTGGGGGGAGAGAAAAAAAAGACCATGAATCCATGATTTTTTGTAGTTTGAACAACTCACAAGAAAAGTTTAATTTAAAAAAAACAGGCAATTGAGTAGGCAAAGAAAAAAACTAAAGCTAAGTGGGATCAACTTTAGATTAAGGTGTAATACTTATAGGAAATTTGATGTACAATTAACCTTTGACAAGTTACAACTCATTGACATTCTTGTGTGGAATGTGGGGTTCATCCGATGAAATGTTTTGTCATCAATTATAAAAGACAACAATCTTGTTGAAGCAATTTAGGCAAGTAAAATTGCCTATGTAAAGCCATGTAGGTTACATGGGAAGTTCAAAATTGAAGGTTAGAATCCACCAAGGGTGTTTGGGAAAAAGAGATGCATTGATATGTATCATGAGTAAAAAATGATTCATGCATAGTAAATTTGTAATTACTTAATTTATTGCTTTTTCCATCTAGTTTCCATCCCCCAATTAAATCATGACTAATTTTTACAAGTCTATTCTTGAACCAAACTTCAAGTCACAATGAAGGAGGCCTTTGTGATAAATGCAATCCAGTTTGCATTTCAACATTACCAACTTTAACTACAACATGTTGTGTTCTTTCCAACCAAACCCAAAAATAAAAATAATTTTTTTATTACATTTATAACTATTTAGTCACATAAATCACTAAGTAATGTGGCAAATGACATCAACATGTCACATGGCATTATGGTTTTGCAACTATAATCAATTTAACAACTTGTTGTTTTTGAGGTAAAATATCCCATTATTCTTCAATTTGTGGTTAATATATATTTGTGATGTGAAATTATTTAGTCAAAAGTACCATATTTGACCTTTACAACTAACAACAATTTAATCTCCCATGATGATGACATGGCATACCATGTGGCAATAAAGTGTTGCGATTATAATCAACATCATGATTCATAATATTAATTTTTATGAAATTTCATTAATTAGTTGATTGAAAGTATCATTGACCTTTGTGACTATGGCTTAATCTCCCATGATGATGATGTGGTACATGGCATCCCATATGGCAACAAGGTGTTGCAATTATAATTAATTCATTATGACTCATGGGTAAAACATAACACAATATATGTAATTATTAGATGAATGTTGCAACTATAAGACCTTGGTTATTAGATAATAGACCAACACATGATGGCATCACCAAAAAAAATACAAAACCCAAAGATGCATTGTTGTGACCAATATAATCATGACAAGTGACAACAATAACTGATCCCCATTGTTTAATTAATGGTGAATGTTTACATCTTCAAGCAAAAAAATATAAAATAGAATCTTGACACATGGATGCAACAAAACACTATACATGTGATTATTAGATGAACATTGTAACAATAAGTCACTAGTTATTTAATGGTAGATTCACACATGATAATCATAGATATTACAAATGGAAACATAGCCTAAGTAGCCAATAGGTAGGCATTTAGGTAGCCTAAATTATCCTTACATAGTTTAAGTAGCTTAGGCAACTTTTAGGTGGCTATAAGCACCTTGGGTGGATCCATTAGGAACCATCTCAAAAATTGGTAAAAGGGTGCAGTCACACTAACATGTACCATTGGCAATTATAACCACTATTTAATTATGTGTATCTCAAATTATAAAAATAAAATAAAATTACAAATGCATTTGTTTCTATATAACATTATTTTCAATATATTGATATACATATCCGAAAATTTTAGAATCAATCTAATGAATATAAAATATATAATAACATTTTTTATAATATGTAGCTAATGTTTTTAAGTAGTAATTAAGTAGTAAAAACATGATTTGAATTTTTTTTAAATGATACGGGTTTGGAAATTTTTTAATTTAAATCTTAAATAATATTATTAACAAGATGTTGAAGATTTTTTAAACTTTTTGAGATGATGTGTAGCCCGAAATTAGGTTGTTTGGCCTCTGGTCATCCCTGATCAGGTGGTAAGTTGTGCTAATTAAGTCATTTTGCCCATGGCGGCTGCTTCTGGATTTGTGCTTGCATGGGAAGAGCTGTT
>Ga0116226_10004909_pt1 | contig 11889 bp, 4 predicted proteins | sample S1TSphfallax_FD_89692 | JGI IMG/M metagenome (GOLD analysis project Ga0116226, IMG submission 89692) | Host-associated microbial communities from peat moss isolated from Minnesota, USA - S1T2_Fa - Sphagnum fallax MG | ecosystem: Host-associated > Plants > Peat moss > Unclassified | place: USA... | reverse complement strand
GTCCGAACACTGGCAGTGAGCTTATCTCTTAAAACCTTGGCCCATACAGTTCTCAATTCCTTTACGGGCATACAAAGTTTCATGTTCTTATTTACACGGTGCTGTCTTGACCTAAATATGGTCTTTCCCATATCATACAGTTTTAAACCCCAATAGTGTTGCCCAAATATCCCCATGGTTATTGCATTCAATTACAAGACAGGCTCCACATGTCATAACCAGGAGCTTGTATCTTCTTCACATTAGGTGTACAATCTTAGGACCTACACACCCTAAGAAAATTATATAGGTAAATCTCTTTATGGTGGTTGTTTCACAATTGTCACAGGCTTTTGGCATATCATAATTGACCCAGTTAAGCAGCACCCACAAATGCACCATGGAGGATGGATAGTAAGTGGCCAGGAAACAGTTTTCCATTGGGTTTCAGTTCCCTAGCTATCCATGGTGGTAACTAGCTCAGTTGCTTTTTTTACTACCTACTAACAACCACCAAGGGGGTTATTAGTAGGTAGTAAAAACAGACCTTACCAATACATAAACCATCTACATACCTAGAATGTACTTATTTTCCTACCAATCTATTATAATCTACATAATTTGTTACCAAGTGAAACCAGATATTAACTGAGTTGAGGTTCATCCACGATTAAGTCATAATGGGCATCCGATGAATGGTGTGCTGGTGGGTGCTGGTTCCCTCTGACCTATCATAATTGAGCTTTGCAATCCCTTCCCCACCTTAACCTTCCAGGCCACACGCATTGTTTACTGCATATCCATATAATCATAGTCAAAAAGTAACATTTAGTGAAATCAGATTTGGTCCTAACACCCTGACAGCTACAACTTGTTATAATTTCCTTTGGAGTAAAATGTTTCTAACATTCAGATGTATGTAAAATTTTATGGTTGTCACATTCGCCAGAGTTGGACTTGCCCAAAGGCACAAGGGTGATTGCAAGGGCTGACCATTAGCAATTGCTTCACCTTGGGTTTTTGCTCCCTCTTTGCCTGGACCTTTGTCAATGTACTTCATTTTCTTTGATACAATTATTATTCACCTGCCAATTTGTGGACATTCAAATGCTCTTTGTTACTCAAATGTGTTGTTTTGTAGTGCTTGCACATCATACCTACAAAGATTTGAGGTTCTAACTTCTAACCTTTCATAAATTCCCCTTCCTCAAGCCTCACATTATAGAATCCAAATCTTCCAATGGTTTTTGTTCTTTGTTGAGATCACAAACTAAGAGCTAGTACTTTGGTAGCCATTGTAAATTGTGATTCGTTATCACTTATGTATGATCATGCACATTGCACACAAATCTTTGTTTGTTGGTTGTACATTCTATGAATCACTAACTTTGTTGAAACTTGCATTTTGTAATCTTTCTAGTAAGCATTGAGCAACTTCAAATCATGTTACATTGTTATAAATGCCAAGTGTTAGGCTAAGTGATGCAATTCTACTACCAAAAACACAAATGTTTTGGTAAGTGTATTATTATTGTCAAAACTCTAGACTTCAAACATTGACTTTATGCTTGATCTATTAATAACTTTTTGTTCGTTCCATTACTAACAATTTATTTTTCTTTGTTGAAAAGAGTTGAAAATCTGAATTTGAAAGTTAATTTTTTTGGTTGTGTTGTTTTTATTACTTATGTGTTTGAACTTGTAAATTGTCCATTTGAAAATTGGGTGTTCCAAGTGATCTTATGAATTATCATTTGGAATGTAGACTTTTTTTTTGCATGCTCTTAGTCTTTTGAATTGTCACTACATGGAGTATGGACCTTATAATCAAATTTCCAATTCTAAGCATCTTCCTTACATTTAAATAAATTTGTAATTTATTTATTTTCCATAAGTTGCACCTTATATGTTTTTGCATGTCATTTGAAAAAAAATGAAAAAAAATTCCCTTGGCAACTACTTAATTTAACATGCTTTCAAATAGTAAATCAAGCTAATGTTAAAATTGTTTAATGTGTTTATATAACAATGTTTTTAATATATTATGTAAACATTTGGATAAATATGAAATGAATTTAATTAGTATAAATTTTATTAAAAGACCCAAAAGCATATTTAAAATAATGTAACAATTTTTTTCATTGTTTAATAAGCTTTTAAAATAATTTTAAATTATTTGAAAAAACCATATTTCTAAAATATATTTTAAATATGCACTTACATAACAATATAATGCAACATTTTTTTGGGTCATACGAATTTTATGTCAATTTAGAAATCATGATTTTAAAAATATTTCCTTGGATAGTTGATCCAAGTTTGCCACCAATAACATTAATAAAAAAATCATTAAAAAACATTGATAGTCACAACTAAAATAAAATAGCTGAAAATAGCCTAAGGTGAAATAAGCTAAAACAGCCAAAAGTAACTTAGAATAACCAAAAGTAGTCTAAGGTGAAATAAATGTAATTATGTACATCATTGATTTTTTTTAAAAATTAAACTCGAATCATTTCATTTGAACAAAATCTCATTAAGATATGAATTTTCAAAGTTTATGTTTTTATAATGTTTAAAATGAAGTATTTGATAAGTAGAATGTAATGGAACATATTATCACAACAAGTGGGGTGGATTGATGGTAAGGGTGTTTGCCTTCATTCCAAAGGTTAAGGGATCAAACCTCATAGGTGGTGTTGTGTGTGGTCAGCAATGGCATGTTGACCGAATATTCTCATATCGAATTCCTAGAATAGGTGCCTAGGTTGATTATGTGGCCTACCTAGGCTAGGTTTTTAACCTAACGTGGGTAGTGACACGTGTCAATAAATAATAGGTTTTTAAATTTATGAAATTATCAATAATATCATATATTAAATAATTAAATTTTAATTCATTTCCATATTGGTTAATTAATTAACTAACAAGTGAATGGTTTGGTAAATTTGTATTTCATTTTAGAGTAACTTTGTTTCACTGGGTACCAGTGAAACAAATCATTGTTTGTAACAATTGGTCCCTGTTCATTATGGGTTAAACAATTTCATTAGGTAAAAATGTCCAAATTCACTCAAAATCTAATGAAACCCAAAGTGAACTAGAATGGATATCCTATTAGTGATTATTCACTACTAAAATTTCGAGTTTTTCAAATTGTGCAAGTTGATTAGATGGTCATGTTTAACCACACCACATGTACATTTTGACTAAAGGCCAAACGATTGAAAAACATGGGTATCTTTCAACCACTCAATTTGACTATGATGATTAATTTGACCATATGTTAAATAAACCATCTAGTGAACTCAAACCAAAAAAAGACCCCCCTAGTTAAAAAGACAATTGTTTCGATTAATCAGGCTAATAACAAAAGGGCCATACAAATACCATTGGTCAAAAAAACTTTTATTGTAATTAAAAAAACCCACCTATATTTCCATATGATAGGTAGGTATCATAGGTCCTTTAGTTGTGAATGTTCATGATTTAATATTCTTTGGCCATTTATTGTCGTTTAAGGAAATTATTCTACTTATTACAAGAAGGGGGAAAATGAAAATAAATTAATTATTCACCAGGGATGAAAGCTAAATGTACTAATAATTAAGTTATTTTCACTGAAATATTGTGCAGTAACTTAAGGAAAATAAAGTACCTTAATTTAAGGGGAATAAATTAGTTTACTTTAAATTTACAAAAAACAAATTACTATAATTTACGAAAATTATTTTCCTCTCAACTATAGAAATTAACCAATTATAAAAATCTGGAATAAAAATTTTATAGATTATAATAATTAAGTTGCAAAATTTTTGAGAAATTGAATAACTCAAATTTATAATAGTTGAATTACTGAAAATAGCAGTAATTAACTTCTTCAAAACTCCAATAATTAGATTACTGAAAATTACAGCCATTAAATTACTGAAAACTAAAATAATTAAAATGCTGGGAAATATGATCATTAAGTTCCCAAAATAAAAATTAATTAGATTACCTGAAAAATGAAATAATTAATTCAATGAAGTTTATGGTAACTAAACTATTGGAAATGACAATCATTAAATTACTACAATTTACAATAACTGGACTATTGGAAATTACGTGGTTAAATTAGTAAAACTTAAATTACTGAAATTTATTGTAATTAAATCACTGAAAATAAAAATAGTTAAACTACTGTAAATTACTGAAGTTAGATTACTGAAATACTGTAATTAAATTACTGCAAATTACAGTAGATGAGTTTACAGTGACTAAATTGTTAAAAGTAACAATAATGAAATTATTGAAAATCACAATAATTGAATTACTGTAGTTGATAGTAATTAGAATACTGAAAATAACAGTATTGTAATTATCATGAATTACTGAAAATTATAGTAAATAAATTTCTGAATTAATTTGCTGATATTTTACAGTATTTTAATTACTCAATTTTTTCGTAATTACATTATTGCAAATTATAGTAAGAATATTACTACCATTCACATAATTAAAGTAATTAAATGGCACGAAATTAGATAATTGGAAAATGTTTTCCTATGTCAAAAGCAATGGAGCAATATAGAACTATGTATAACTCGTTCAAGTGATGAGAAGTTCTACCTGAATTATTATTTATTTATATTAATTATTATTTTAATATAAATAAAACATAAGTGAAAATTTATTAATTACATGATCAGTTCATTAGATAATTAAACATTTAGTTAATTAGTTGTATCATTTAGAACTTTTAAAATGCCCAAAAACGTGGGAAAACTTCATTTGTAGTTATATTCTAGTGTGCAAGTAAGATGCAACTTGAAAAGTTGTCCTGTATTCTTTGCACTTCATACTCATTTTGAAAGTTATATAAAGAAGGGTTGTGGCCTTTCATTAGCACAATGAAAAACAACTTTTGATTGGGATGAGCCCATCACAAGATTGGCCCATAATAAAAATAAAAATATTTATCCCTCTATCTAAGTAAGGTTTAGGGTTTAGGACCTAGTCACCTACATGGGTAACTAAATCCTACTTTAACTAGGTTGGTAGCTTGAACTAGGTGGGTACCTACATAGGTAAGTAAGTAGACCTATTCAACCTATATGTAGGTGTGTTGATTGTAGGAATTAGATAGGTAGGTATGGACATAGGTAGGTAGATATATTTGGTAGGCCACATGGCAAATGTTATGGCCATATGCCATGTGGTAGATTAAGAATTGACCATTAATGTGTGTATCAAATGATGACACATGGGACATTAAAATAACCTTACAACATGTCACATTTGACCATAGGTCAAAAAGTCTATTGGTTAAACAACTTGGTCAAAAGCACCAACCTAAGGTTAGTAAAAAAAAACCATCCCAATTGTACTTGACTTGTTAAATTGACTTGTCTTAGAAAACTAAAGCATTTTTTTACCGGTGTCCCTTTGGGGTACTTTTTGCTTTGAAACCCCAATTTGAAAAACCTAGAACTTTAGTAGTGATTATTTCACTATAATTTCACATATTTGGAATGATGTTTGTAAACCATGTGAAGAATTCAATTATTTTATTCTCACAAATGGGGTGCTTTTACCATAATGTGTATATTATAAATATACCCATGGTTCCTTGAATTTAAATGATTTTTTCACATTATATTATATAACATTAGTTTTGTGAAAATTGTAGTTATAAAGCCAAAACACCAAGAGTTAGACCTTTGGAACAATTATATTATACATGTTTGGACATTTAAATATTTTGTGAATATTTTTTGTAGAATACAAATGTCAAATAGTGTTGGGTGGGCTTTAAAAAAAATTCAAAATTAAGTAGGGGTTCAACCTAGTTTTTCCAAAAAAAATCAATGAGCGTCAACCCAAGTGTTGTGTAGGTTAATATCTACCCACTAGGTATCAAGTTGTAAATAATTTTCAATTCCCTTTAAACAATTCATAAAGTGAAGTTCCTTAGGTAGATTATATTAAATAACTTTTGGGCCTAATTTTCAATTAAGGTCTAAGGTCTAGCATAAGATATTTATGAATGGAATCTAAGTTATAGATTACCTAGGGGTAGCATACAAGCTAGGTTGGTTATCATTTTGTGTTGAACAAACTAGGGTCTAAGATAACTTATAACAATTAGATATGCCATAACTATTTCATGTGGAGTGGTTCCAACTGTAGCTCCATTCCCATTGGGTCTAATTTTTTTTCTTTTTTTTCATGATTCTACTCATTTTGTTGCTTGTTGTTGGTTTTTTGTTTTCTCCCTTCCTTTGTTTTGCACATCTTTTTGCCTTTGGTGTGTACTATAATACCTCAACAATTTTGGCAACAAATTGCCAAATAATTAATTAAATACTAAAATTTAACTTCAACAATTGGTTTTTTAATTTTGAAAATTTTGGCAAGTAATGGGTATATAAAATAATAAATAGTCTCTTGTCAAGGTTGTGGAATCATCAAGTGTGTCTAGATTATCTAGGTTCCAAAACTTATTACTTAAAGGTATGTGGTTGAAACTTGACAGTTAAACTTTTGATTTTATTCAAATTTGGCACAAATATTTAAATATTTTTTTAAAAATTTGGCAAAACAAAGAATAATTTAGTTTTTGTTGAATTTGTTTAAGTATTATAGTAGGTTGTAGGTTGTGATTGGTGGTACATCTTGGTGTTGTTTGCCTACAAATCAATGACCTTTGTTTTTAAGAAAAAAACAAATTCAATTTTTTTTGTTGTTTCTTTTTTGCTATATTTTTTTGTTTGTTTTATGTTTTTATATATGTTGTTTTACTTTTTAGAAACAAGTGTGGGGGTTTTTTTTTTGTGTGTGTTTTTATATTATTTATGTGCTTTATGTATGTTTATTTTTAATTTTAGTTAAGGGAAGTCCCTTGTTCTATATTTTATGGAACATTGAGATATAGGGATTTTTTGGTATCTTATGAAGTAATGGGATTTTTTAATTACTAAAATTTAAAATATTCTTAAAATATGTTAGGCATATTTTCATAATCCAATTTGAAGCACCCTATTTATATCTAAGTAAATTATAAAAATTCTTTTCTTCAATAAATTGGATCTTATATTTGTTTGCACATCATTTGAAAAATATATATATATATTCTTCAAGGTTTGTAAGTTGTGTTTGTTTTTTGTTTTTTTATGTATTTTGAACTCGTAAGTTTTATATGTGATTTTATTATTAATTTATTTTGTATGTTCTATTTGGCTTTTTAGTTAATGTCTAATAATTTGTTTGTTTGTTTGTTGTGCATTGTTTGTGCAAGATCAAGTATTGCAAATTGAAATTTTTGAAATTTTGAATGGTTTGAAATGAAGAAGTTACTTTCTTTTTTACTTGCATTTCTTATGCATATTTGTGAACAAAAACAATTTTGCATTATTATTTTCATTGACATACCTTTTGTATTATGCATCTTGTGAAAAGTGAATGTTATACTTGTAAATGTTTGTATTCTTTTCATTGTTTGCATCCTACAAGTTTGTTAAAACTACAATCCTTACACACACACACACATGGGAATACATATATTCATTTTGGTTTTTCAACCTTGGTTTGTTAACAAATCCTATGAAAAATGGAACCAATTATTGTGATGAAAATAGATGTATGGATGAGAATTGTGAGATTTAATACATGAATGAAAGTGAAATTCCAATTAGGGGAAAAATGAAGATGTTCAAGGTTTGAAACATTACCAAGTTTACAATTTTAAAATGAAAATTTATTATAATTAAAATTTTGAAAGAAATACATTAACAAAGAAACCTTGGGAGACTTCATAATACCATTTTTTTAACTTGGTCTTTTTTTCCTTTGTCCTAATGATCATTTGAAAGTAGATTTGAACATTACACAAATTATGCATTGTATTGTTTCTTATAATAATGACACAATTGGCCTTGTAATTTTCAACAACAAACAAGGTGTAGGAAAGGTTTGGTGTCATACTCAAGAATAATGGTATATAACTACATTGGAAAAACATGATAATGCAAAACATCACCACCACAAATCATGTATCTTAACTAGGTTGTCCATCTTGATTAGACCAAAGGTACAACTTGACTAAAATGATGGGAAGTTGATTAACTAAGGTGATTTTTTTGACTAATCACATCAATTGAGGCAACTTTTTAACTATGGATTATCAAATGGGGTAGTTAGTCAAATAGGTAAAATAATTGACAATTTAAGTCAATTAAACTGTATGTTTAACCAAATGGGATATGTGGACATTTATGCATATTTGAATAACAAATTCAATTGACTTGTTTAATGAGTATTGAACGGCAATTTGATTATTAAAGTTATGTTCATTGAAAAATGATGTATTGTGTACTTCATGTATGTAATTTTTTTGAAGGGTATATAGGGTGTAATCATTTAAAATATATATTCAAGCTGCTTTAACATTTATTATGGTTTAACCCTTGAAATAACATACTTCAAGAACCAAGAGAGTTGAATTATTTTCATTTCCTATTATATGGTTTACCAAATTTGATGTACTATAAGAAAAGTTGTTTTTTGCAACTTGATTTATGATTAAGTTGTTAGTCATGGATGACATCTATGACTACATGACTATGTAGTCAAATAGGACATGTTGTTTAGGACATCTAATCACTAGTGTGGCTCAGTTGCAAAACAATTTGCAACTATGAAGTTATGGAGGTCATAAATGCTTGATGAGATCCATAAATTATGGTTGTTGGATATAACTCATTAAATATGAAATAAATATGTTTTTCACCTATGCCATGTAAACACATGGCATGTAGACACATGGTATAAATGTTATAAACCTAGCTTACATGTTAGGAATGTATGCCTTAGCCTACCTAGGAATGTAGGCTAACTTAGTTAACAAGTTAAGCTAGTTAGGCTACATCACTAAGTTGCAAGTGTGAAAACTTGAACCTTCACCTCCACATTGAGGGAAGAAATTTAACCCCCACTTAACCATTGTAACACATGATTTTTACATGACAAAAATTGTCTTCATATTGTTATAAACATTTTTTTCCAACCTACTTCATAAATTAGATACCTAAATATTTACATAACAACTTAGAACCTACCTAGTAACCTAGTAGGTACTTAACTTGGTAGGTAATAGGTAAGTATTACCTAGAGGTAGTAGTAAGTAGATAGGAGGTAGGTATGTATGTACTACCTACTTAATAGGTAGGTATGTAAGTAGGTAAGTACCTAATAGTAAATAGGTAATTAGGTAGGTGTGTACGACCTACCTCATAGGTAGGTAAATACTACCTATTTAGTAGGTAGGCAAGTAGGTAGGTGCCTAATAATAAGTAGTAGGTAGGTACTTTGTAATAAATTATAAGTAGGTGGGTACATACTACCTACCTAATAGGTAGGTACATTCGCATGTACACATGTGCTGCCTAATAGGTAGGTAAGGGTAAGTTTGCAATATAATGAGCCATTGTAAGTGTAACCAGTCCTAAATAACACATTTGTCAATTTTTAACTTCATGTAATCTACACAATGTGATGTAATATACATTCAAAAATGATATATAAAAATATGAGTTAATTACATCAACATTTGAGGGTGAAAAATGACTAATTAAACATTTGTAACCAATCTTGAGATCCTAAGTAAGTCACATAAGAATTATCAAAACTAATCTAGATTTGTTTGGAAATTTTTGATATTCATGTAGATTGAATAATTATTAAACTTTACATGGTTTTGGATCATCATTGGAATTGATATATAAATAAGTTGTAAAATTCAAAATCTACAATTTTCTTTCCAATAATTCTTGGATAAATATGAAAATAAGTTGTAAATCAAATAAACTAAATTTTATTATAAGAATATATTGTAGAAGTCGAATATGTGATTAAACCATAAATGTGTGTAATGGTTGCATGCCATTTCAATTTCCAATTTCAAGCCCTTGCCCTTTTGAAAAAAACAAAGGAGTTGGGTTTGGTTCATTTTATTGTGGACATACATGTAGGTACCTAGTAGTAAGTACGTAGTAGGTAATTAGGTAGGTACGTATGTACTACATAGTATGTAGGTAGATAATAGGTAGTACTAGTCCATATGTATTAACTACTTTATAGGTAGCTAATAGGTAGTTAAAACCTAGTTAAACTACTAACATAGGTAGGTTATTAATGTATGTGGCTACTCATGTAGTCATAATGCAATTGTAATGTAATCACAAATTTGAGTAAAAGTATATGACTAAAGACATATGACTACATGACTAGATTAGGACATTAGTTGTAAATGTCCAAGTCATGAAAGATACACTTTGGCATTGTGATGGCTTTGAAGTTTAATGCCATTTTGGTTTGGAGGAAACATTATATGCAACATAACATTAGAGAATTTGCCAAAATTGATGACTTTCAAGTTTGATGTTAATTTGGTTTTGAAAAAAAATTATATATGCAACTTAATGTTATAGGTTGTCAAAGTTCACTATAATATTTTTGCAACCGATAAATGTTCAATTTAAATGGTTTACTGTGTAGTTATTTTTTGTCTTGAATTTCTCTATAACCAAACACACAATATCACATACTTAGAACCAATAATTAATCCAAAATTACCTTTAAAAAAACCTATACAAGGAACTGACATGCATTAAAAGGCAAAGATAATACTTTTTTTTTGGCATAACATTCTTCAAAACCATAAACACATCCTAAAAAACATGATGCACACAAATGGTGTACATTCAGAAGGTATCCATATAATTTGCATAGTTGATCATTGAAAAATAAATGCCATGGCCCATTAACCAACCTTTATTTGGCTATGCAACATGATGGATTTTATTAATTTAAAAATAAAACAAAGTGCAAAAGTAATGTGCAAGAACCCTTTTTGTAAACTATTCCATATTAAATTGTTAATTCATTTTAAATGACTAAGAAAAAAATTCAGACCAAAAAATCTAACAATCCTATTGGCCAAGAATGTTATTTTGCACATGTATGTGCACAAGTTTATTCAACACCTTTTATATACGTTCCACTAATACTATAGCCCTTGTCTATTCATAAATTGGGTTAATTACCAAACTCATATCTCTAGATGATACTATCGTTATTTTTGGCCCTCTTTAATTTCACCTTCTAACTGATACTACCACTACCTTAGGCCCTACAAATCCATAATTAAACACCAGCACATTACTAGATTAGTAAATAGTAACTAGTTGCAACCATGGACTAATATTTTAATTATTGGTACAATACAACCACATTGACAACACATAATATAAATAATAACTTATAACTACTTATGAAAATCCATCTCAAGAATTAAGGTATTAGGTGCCATGAACTACAACATGATTTTCAAGATTCTTGTTCATAGGATATGTAAATGCGTAATGGGTGGAAAATTTCAAGATGTCGAAATCCAATTTCTTTAGAATTGTTGAGAAATTAAGGCCAATTTTCATGAAGCCAAATACAAAATATTGAAGAGCCATACTTGTTGAAATCCATGTCTTTTGTTTTATTTATAAGCTTGCACATAGTTGTATTCTTTTCATATGCAACGGTTTGTTCACAATTGAAAAGTCCATTGACTATAGCCTTAATTTTTCATGAATTTGTTGATGTAGTGAATTTGCTTTTAGAAGGTTGATTTATTGGCAAGAGGGACTTAAAATATAGAAAGTCGTGAAGAACTCCAAACAATGGTGTGGTTTACTTACTAGTGATGGCACCATGTGTTGACTTCTAAACCTTTTATCCCATACCCAAAGGACTATTACTATCATAAGTTTGGGGGCTATTTCATGGTTGCCCAAGCTATGGTGGATTCCAATTAGAAATTCATTAACATTTCATTGTTTTGCCATGAAGTCTCAATGGTTCACAAGTCATAAGAAG
>Ga0116226_10004908_pt1 | contig 11889 bp, 11 predicted proteins | sample S1TSphfallax_FD_89692 | JGI IMG/M metagenome (GOLD analysis project Ga0116226, IMG submission 89692) | Host-associated microbial communities from peat moss isolated from Minnesota, USA - S1T2_Fa - Sphagnum fallax MG | ecosystem: Host-associated > Plants > Peat moss > Unclassified | place: USA... | reverse complement strand
CACCCGCCGGGCTCTTATATTCGCGGGCATATTGTTCAAAGATCTTTGCGTCCACCTTGGCCACGGCGCGGGACTTCGGCTGGAAATCAGGCCAGCCATATTCATGCGCCACGGCGCGCACAATCTCCATGGCCAGTTCCCCGCCCGCGTCGCTGTTCGTCATAATCACCACGCCATCGCCTTCGTCATACGCGATCAACTGGCAGCGGTAGCCCTCATTCGCGCCCCCATGCTGAAAGTAAGGATGCCCGGCACTCCCGCCCAGTTCCGGCCCCAATCCCCAGTCATTCAATCCCGGCGTCAGCATCTGCCGAACCATAGCCTGAGAGAGAACCGGGTGTGGTCCTCCCGCCAGCGTGCTTTGCACCTGCAACGCGTAGCGAGCCAGGTCCGAAGGAGTGGTCCACAAACCAGCCGGAGCCATTTCTGGATAGGTGTGCGGTCCGCCTTCCACCGGCTGGCCATCGCCGCGGTAAGGCATCGCCGCCTCGCCCAATCGGCCCTTCGGCAGCGGCTGCTCATAGGTGCTGCGGGTCATACCGATGGGCCCAAGCACGGTATCTTGCATCAGTTTGGGAAACGGCTGGCCGGAAATATCTAGCAGAAGCTGCTGCGCCACCACATAACCGCCGCCCGGATACCGCCAAACGGTTCCCGGCGGCACGTCAACCCGAATGGCCGCGCTGTTCGCCGGCTTTTCTCCATTCAGCACCTGCAACAGCGTCGGCACGGGCTCGCCGGCCGCATAACCCGCAAAGCCATGGACCGTCAAACCCGCGCTATGCGTCAGCAGTTCGCGCACCGTTACAATTTGGTTCCCCGGCACCTTCCAGCTCTTCAGGTAATCATTGACATCGGCATCCAGCCGAATCTTGCCCGCTTCCACAAACCGCAGCACCGCCAGCGCCGCCACTGGCTTGCTGATGGAAGCAGCCTGAAACAAAGTCTCCGGAGTCACGGGCGCGCCGCCAACACTGGCAACCCCAAACCCGCGAGCCCATTCCATTTTGCCGCCATGAATCATCGCGATACTGACGCCAGGGACATGCATTGCCGCCATCTCATCGGACAGCTTCAGGCCGTTTGAGGATTCACCTTGAAGGACCACCGGCGGCAGAAGCCCATTCTGGATACGGCCAATCCGCTCTGCCACCGGGCCGCTTGTTTGGGCCAAGGCCGCAGCAGTAATGGCGACAAAAGCCGCCGCGTGCGGAAAACGCAACGGGATCTTCATGAGCGGCCACAGCTCAGCATCTTATTTTTCTGGATATAGAGTTGCTGGTACGAAACGCTGGTGAAATACGGGTGCTGATTCTTGGGCGCGATGAATTTCATGATGCCAGAGGCGTCCTGCCACACGGGAACGACGTTGCCCGCAAGCCCTGCGCCGCGGGCGCAGACCTGTAACGTGGCATTGATTTCGTGCTTTTCGGCCTCCGGCTTCAGGTCGAACGATTGATCCAAAAACACGACAATGACGTTCACATTCTGGATGTTTATATGCGCAATGGTAAAGTCCGCCATAGAACCATGCTATAAAACCATTTACTCCACCGGAGGCAAAGGCCGCACCGCCGGCAGCAGCAAACTATTCCAGCGCGCAGGCAGACTGACGGCATACCCCGTGCCAAATTTCGGATTCGGCACGTAATAATCCGTGCTAATCACTTGCGCACCGCTGATAAGCGCATCGCGCCAGCGGCTGTAATCACCCTTGCGGGCTTCCGCCGTGTCGGCGTCGGCGCGCGTCCGGACATAATAACCGGAACGGACCAGATACTGGATATACGCCCAGTCGGTCTTGGGTTCGTTGACAATCCGGAACGCCGCTTCGGGATGGCCTTCGGTCTGGTTCACGAACATCACTCGCCCGCGCAGCGACGGATGACCTTCCACGTAGGTGTCCAGCTTCACGCCCGTCTCATCCAGAACGAAGAAGAATTTGCCGCACACGCTGGACAGTTTCGGCCAGGCCTGCGCCAGGACGGCCTCTTCCAGCGTCTTGTATTGGCCGCGAACGTCGTCCGGCGTAATTAGCAGATCGCGCCCCAGACCGGCCAGAATCTCGCGGTCCCAGGCGTCGAAAGCAGCCTTGTCAAACAGCAGCGGCGTCACAAAACCTGGCTGCTTCAGACCGTCGTCCTTGGCGTTCATGGTAATAGGAATGGGCAGATGGTTCGGATGCGCCCGCGACCACTTTTTCAAAATCGCGAGTTCCTGCTGGAAAGTGTAAACGTTTGACCGGAAATCGATATCCGGCACATGAATCACCTTCAGCCCCGGCTTCAGCATCAGGCCGTCCGGATCATACGGCAGCCCCGCAAGATTGTTCTCCTTTTCAATCCGCATCCCTGCCGGATGCGCGTACAATCCGCCGTTCGGATCGCTGACCACGTCGATTTCCAGCGCCCGCAGCCCCCTATCCAGTTGCTGCTCCAGCGGCAGGTGGGAATATTCCAGCCCGTCCATGCGCTTGCCGTACTTGTCTCGCAGATACGTGAACAAAGCGGGATCAATGCCGGTGTGATAACTGTTGTGGCTTCCCAACACCTGCACCTGGTTCATGCGAGGTTCATCCTGGGCCCAACTGGACAGCGGGAAAGTAAGGAAGAGTGCAAATGCGAAGCGCAGCATAGAAAACCTTAGGTCTTGAACGTGTTGAGGCTTTGCCGGAAACGCCGGATGCGCTGCGCCGAATTCACCTTCAGCCGTGTCAAATCCGCCTGGTGCTTGGTCTCCAGCGTCTTCAGCTTCTGCTCCATCTCCGGAGCGCGCGCCGCCAGCGGTTCCAGTTGCAGCAGGCGCTGCTGATGCGCCGCCAGGCGGCTGGACACGGACCCCAACCGCTCATTCAGAAACGTAAGCTGGCCGTCTTTATCGCTGTTCAGCTCTTTCTGCTGCTTCAATTCCGCCGTCTGGCGGCTGAGCACGGTCTCCAGTTCGGCCAGCCGCGCCTTGGAATCCGTCATCTCGCCGCGGCGGCCTTCCGCTTCATCCCGCAGCGCCTGCAATTCACGCTGCATATCGCTATGCACCGACAGCAGCGCGCGAATTTCAATATCACGGTCGGACAGCGATTGCTCCAGCGCCTTCATGCGCTGGGTGGCGATATCCAGCGATTCCATGTGCGAGCGCAGCAGATCATCGCGGAGCGAAGTCAACTGCTCGCGATGCTCGCTCTGGCCATCCGCCAGCGCTTGCTCCAGTTCACGAATGCGCTGCCCGGCTGTCTCCAGCGCGGCCGCATGCGTTTCCTGTAAATCTGAGCGGACCAAATTCAATTGCTCTTCGCGGTCCCGCAGCAAGTCCTGCAAAGCGGCCCGGTGCTCGCTTTCGCGGTCACCCAGCGCCTGTTCCAGCACCCTGGCGCGTTCGGCCGCGGCTTCCAGTTCCGCCACGCGCTCCCGCAGGTCATTCAGCGTGCCTGCCTGCTCATAGCGCACCGCGACATGCTCGGCAATCTCCTCTTCTTTCATGGAGACCGCCTGTTCCAGTTCGCTCACCCGCTGCTGGTGGTCCAGCATCAGGCCTTGCATCGCCGACTGGTGTTCGGCCATGATCTTCTTCAGTTCGTCGGCGGGAATGGTGGTCGCCTGCAGTTCTTCCACCTGGTTCTGCAATAACCGCAATTGGCTGGAATTTTCGGCATGCATTGCCATATGCCCGGCAATTTCCGCTTCCTGCCTTCTCAGAATCTCTTCCTTTTGCGGAGCTTCGGCGGCAAAGGGCTCCAATTCCGCCACGCGCCATAACAGAGATTCCAGGCGCGCCGCCTGTTCCGACAACTGGGCATCGCGCCCGCGCAAAGCTTCTTCTAACTCCGCCTGACGCGCGGAAGTGCCCTGGCTGGCCGGGGTTGCCTGCCGGCTCTGTTTCCAGAAAGCCAGTTCCGCCGACAGCGCTTCGCGTTCCTTCAGCAGCCGCTGACAGCGATCACGCAGTTCCGCCAGCTCGGGATCAGGAGTATCGGCGGTTTGCGGGCGCTGGCTGTTCTGCAGGTCCCGCAGCGTGGCCTTCACGGCATCCAGCTCCTTCTGACGGCCCAGCCGCTCGCGCTCAAAATCGGCGCGCTGGCGGTCCCATTCAGAGGCCGCGGATTCAAAATCCCTTATCTGCGAAAGCAGGCCGCTGGAACGCACTTCAAAATCGTTCTTGGCCTCCTGGAAGCGGGCTTCGGCGGACCGGCGTCCGGCAATCGCGTCGCTGAGGTCGGCCTGCAGAAGCGGCAAGCGGTCGCGGACCCCTTCCAGTTCCCGCAACTGCTGCTGCAAGTGCTGGATCTTAGCCTCCCGCACTTCGGCCTCCAGATCCGGCGCCATGGGCACCGGTGTGAATGAGGAAGGCGGAGCAAATGACGGCACGCTGGCCGCCGAGGCCAACAGGGGCTCACTCAGTATGGGACGCACCGGCTCATCTTCTTCGCCGGGAGAGTCTTCGAAAAATGCCCGCCGCACCGCCTGCCGGGCCGGCATCTCGGCTCCGCTGAAGGCCGTTTGCAACGCGTTCGAAAGGCTGTCCGGCGCGTCCTGCAGCGCCAGCCGGGGCTCGGGCGAAGCGGCCACGCGCGCCGACATGAAATGCATATCCGCCAGCCGTTCGCGCAGCGTTTGCACTTCCTTGCCGCGCTGGCGCGCCGCATAGCCCCACAATAGCCAGCCCAATAACAGGCCCAGCAGTTGGGCAAAAATCAGGCAGATGGCGATGTGGCTAACCAGGTATGCCATTTATTCCCTTGTCCTCATGTCTTCTTTTACCCGCACGAACAAGTCCAAAGGACGCCTGGCGCGGCGCTCTTCGCCGGCATGAAACGCGCGAGTGGACAACTGCCAGTCTGGAATGCCCTTCCTTTCCAGGTAGTCGGCAACCGCCAGCGCCCGCTGCAAAGCCAGCACCCAGTTCTGATGACCCGCCGGTGCCTGGATGTCGTAGCCCCGAATCTCACACAGCATGCCAGGCTCTCCGGCCAGGTAGGTCGCGATTTTGTCTAATGCCCGTTCGCTTTCCGGTGTCAACGTCGTCGTATCGGTCTTAAAAGATATACCCTGATTCTCCAATATTTGGTCAATATTTCTTTGAAGCTCTTGTGAATTCAGCGGCCCCGTCGGCACGGAATCCGCTAAAACCTGGGTCCTGACCACCCGCACTCCCCAGACATGCTCAACGGCCGACAAGATGGCCGGGTTCAGAATGGGCGATTGCGCAGCGCCGGTCAGCAGCACGTCGCGTCCGTTCACCGCCAGTCCTCTTATCGAAACGCGATGCATTAATAGGGTGTCCTGACATCTCTTCAGGATGTCCTGTTGAATAATCGGGGCATCGGTACTGATGCAAAATACGCTCACCCCCAGAAAAGCCGCCAGGTTGAGCAGAATTGCGGTTCGGTTTAGCGGCGCTGCCATCAAAAAAGGATCGACGGCTGAATTTTACCAGTAAGCCAGGACACACTTAGGCGTTTACGTCCACCCAGGCACGCTTTTCGGCGCTTTCAGCCACCTTCTCCAGCAGAATCATGCCATGCAGCCCGTCTTCGAAGGTCGGATAGTCAATGGGTGCATTCGCATCGGCCACGCGCGCGTAGAAATGTTTGAACACCTGCTTATGCGAATCGTCATAGCCTTCGCTGTGTCCGCCAGGCAGATCAGCAAAGGCGGCGGCGGCGGGATAAAACAGCGAAGCGTCCTTGATGATGATCTGGTTCGGCTCATTGCGGTGCCCAATCCAAAGCGTGTCCGGCTGTTCCTGATTCCAGGCCACGCTTGCCTTGGTGCCGAAAATCTGGAACTCAAAACGGTTCTTGCAGCCGGCAGCCATCTGGTTCACCGTAAACGAACCGCGTGTGCGTTCGCCCAGGTGGAGCAGCACCATCCCGAAATCCTCCGTTTCAATGGGGAACGATTCGTAGTCGGCTGGTGCCAGTTTCTTACCCGAAAAGGTTTCCACTGAACCCTTTGGACGCTTGCGCGTCTTGTGGAAGATGGAAAGCTCCGCGCAAACAGCGGTAATGGATTGGCCGGTCAAATGCTGAATCATATCCATCCAATGCGACCCGATATCGCCCATGACGCGCAGCTTCCCGTTCGACTTTGCATCCAGCCGCCAGTTCCAGTCCGTATCGTAAAGCAGCCAGTCTTGAGAATAAGTTCCCTGAACAACGAGAATTTCGCCGAGATCTCCCGCCTTTATCATTTGGCGGATCTGCTGCACGTTGGGATAGTAACGCAAATTATGCTGGACACCATTTACGACATTTTTTTCTTTTGCGGCGGCAACAAGCTGACGCGCCTCTTCGACCGTCATGGTCATGGGTTTTTCGCAAAGCACCGCTTTGCCCGCTTCAATGGCGGCCAGCGACATGGGGAAGTGGTCCACGTTGGGAGTGCAGATATGGACGGCGTCAATTTCTTTATTGGCCAGAACTTCAGCGAGGTTGCTGGTGGCGAACTCAACGCCAATGGCATCAGCGAATTTACGCGCCGTTTCCGGACGGCTTCCCACCACGGCGGCAATCTCCACGTTTCCCAGACGCCGGACATTTTCGGCGTGAACTTTGCCCATGAACCCGGTTCCCACAATGGCGGTCTTAATCTTCTTCATTTCGTTTCCTTTTTGAATCTCTGCTTGCAGAAAGTATATAAAGCGGTCTCTTGCCTATTTGAACAGGCGGAATGGCGCGTTAGACTGAAGACGGGCCTCCCCGTTGATCTTACGCATTCGCCCCTCCCGCACCCGGCCTCTGTCTCGCAAAGTTCGGGTGATCAGACCCTCCCCCGGTGCCGACGCCGCTCTGGCACTGCTTTTCTCCATGATTTTTGTAACGCTGGGTCTGGCTTCCTTCACAGTGTTTTGCTGGAAGGCAGCGTTCGCTCTGGATGAGTCTCCGGGGAGAATGTCCTGGCTATTCCTGGCAGGACTGGCATGGTTATTTGCAAAGCTAATTGATGCATTTGCCGAATTGCTTAAAAGCCAGCCAAGAGAGGCCGATGAGCTTCGTACCGAGAAGCTGCATGAATTTGCGGCTGCATCGGAATAACTGCTTTCAATTTCCATTTCTAGTTACTGATTTCGGTAGTTTACCCACCGCGTACCGTCGGTAGGCGCTGATTGTCTCTATTAACCGGTAGTCAAGACGAATAATGAATAGCACCGCAAAACTTTCGGTGCTCAAAGTGCATCAACAAAGTACAAGAAAAGGGTCTTTGGTAATGATTGAACCTCGCGTGACAGCAGTAACAATTGAACAGGAAGGCACCCGGGTTACCACTCTGGGTGTAGCTGGTTTGTGGTCCACCTTTGCTCAGGCGGCCGCGCATTCAGTGACGCAGATTGGTGTATGGGCGGCGGACACGGCGCAGCAGTTTGGAGTTCTGGTGGCCGTGCTGATGGGGCCGGCTGTTTTTTCCGCCTACGCCTTTGCGGCTTGGGCGCTGGCTTTTAACCTGGGCTGGACCGGCAGTTTTATCTTCATGTCGGGCGCGTTATCCAACTGGATCATTTGGATGGGCATGGCGGTGCTGGTCAACACCGCGGCGGCTATCCTGAAAAAGCACACGCAAGCTGATTAAGCGGGCGGTCTGTTTCTTGTTATGCTCTGTTTGAGGTCAAACTTGTCCGATGGCACTGAGTTCTCGGCCCTACGCGAATCGATACGTCCCCTCCAGCCGCTTCCCCGTTGGCACTAAGTGGCTGCTCATCATCACGGGCGCTGTGTCAGTGGGCTATCTGCTTCTGGCCAGTGCCAACGCCGCCGCGCCGCTGGCAATGTTAACCCTGAACACCTACACCGTCGTCCATAGTTTGACGGTCTGGCAGTTAGTCACTTACATGTTCCTGAACGCCGGGGTCATGCAACTGCTTTGGAATATGCTGTCGCTCTGGATGTTCGGCGCGGAACTGGAGCGCACATGGGGCACGGCGAGGTTCTTGCGCTTTTACTTTCTGTGCGGAGGCATTGCGGCCCTGACTGCCACCATTGCTTCGTTTTTCTGGGGCCATCCCGGCATTTTGGCGCTGGGCGCATCGGAGGCGGTGCTGGGGCTTCTTGTCGGCTACGCCGTTATGTTCCCCGATAATTCGCTGCTGTTTGGCTTCCTGATTCCCATGAAGTCCAAATACTTCGTGATGATCATTGCGGGCGTGGTCATTTTGCAATCGCTGTTCAGCGTTCCGGCGCTGGCTGCGCATATCAGCGCCATGCTGACGGGTTTTCTGATTTTGCGAGGCAAGCGGCTTTACACTCGCGGCAACCTGCTGGCTTCCGACAGCTACAAAGACTGGAAGCTGCGCCGGGCCAAGAAAAAGTTCGCGGTCTACCTGAGGAAGAACGATTCCCGCCGCGACCGAACAATTCACTAACCAAACACCGTTACCTCACGTCTTCTTGTATAAGCTTGAGGATGATGCTGGCTACTGGTATGAAATCACGACTGTCTTTTGCCGCTCTGGCGGCGTTTCTGTTACTAACAGGCTCCCTGGTGCCTGCGCGCGCCCAGGAAAGTCCGCAGCCGCAAAACGGCGAAACGGTGGCCAAACCAAAGAAGAAACCCGCCGACGATTCGCAAACACCCGCCCAGCCAGCCATCCCGTCTGAATACAAAAAGCCGACCGTTCCCAACTCCGACAATCCCACGTTCCGATCCACGGCCACCACCGTGAGCGTCGATGTTTCCGTTATGGATGACCACAATCATTTCATCCCGACGCTGACCAAAGACAAATTCCGCATTCTGGAAGACGGCGTGCCGCAGGAAATTGTCCAGTTCGGACAGGGCGAAGCGCCCATGACTATCTGCATGGTGATTGAATTCAGCGGCCGTTTTCAGCGCTACTGGAGCCAAGGCTGGCGCGAGACTTTGATGGCGTCTTACGGATTCCTGGAAACACTGAAACCCGATGACGCGGTCGCCGTCGCCGAATACGATCTGCGCACCACCATCCTTTCCGATTTCTCCCCTGACAAGCGTCATGCCGAAGAAGCGATGTCGCAGCTCCGCATTCCCGGTTTTAGTGAATCGAATGTTTTTGATGCCCTTACCGACATGGCGGACCGCATGTCCGGCATCGAAGGGCGCAAAGCCATTCTGCTGATTGGTACTGGCCTGGACACGTTCAGTAAGCTTACTTTCGATAAGGCCAGAAAATCGCTGCAGGAATCGGGAGTGCCCATTTACACCATCAGCACTTTGCAGATTGCGCGCATGATGGCGGACGCGCGCGGCGGCGGCGCGGAAATGGATTTTCTGCAGGCTGATAATGAGATGCGCACTTTCTCAAAAGAAACCGGCGGCCTCAGCTTTTTCCCGCGCTTCTCTGGGGAATATCCCGATATCTTCCGCCAGATAGAAGCATCGTTGCGCGAACAATATGCGCTGACTTATCACCCCACCAACGTGGCCAAGGATGGAAAATTCCGCCGCATTAAAGTGGAGCTGATCAACCCCGACAACAATGCGCCGCTGCGCATTGAGAACGAAAAGCATAAGCCCATCAAGTACGTGGTGCTGGCCAAGGCAGGTTATAAAGCGCCTAGGGAAGTGGAATAGAAAGTTTTGGCTGCTTCAAACCAAATTACGCAAACTCTGTCAAGCACTCGATGTGTTTCAGTTTGAGCCTGATAGCGATGCGTTGACATGCTCTGTCATCGTCTGCTAACTTTGCCAAGGTTCGAATGCGATCGGTCTCTTCATTTCGCGCGTCATGTCACGCCTTGATTCTGATGGTGGATGACAATCGTGACGGTGTTTTAGCGCGGCGTTCAGTTCTGGAAGAATTGGGCTATCAGGTAATCTCCGCCGGCTGCGGCGCGGATGCGCTGAAACTTGTTAAGGAGCATGAGTTTGATTTAGTGGTGACGGATTTCAAGATGGAGCCGATGGACGGTCTTGAACTGATCCGAAATTTGCGCGCCGGTGATTTTGCAAAACCGATTATTTTGCTGAGCGGTTTTGTGGAGAACCTGGGGCTTCGTCCTGAATCGACAGGCGCTGATGCCGTTGTGCAAAAAAGCGCGAATGAGGTGGCGAATCTGCTGCGCCACACCAAACGGCTGCTGAATCCGCCGCGCAAACCGGCGGCTGGCAGCGCAAGCGCGGCGCGTCCGCGCGGAAAAGCTGTCTCTTCGTAGCGGCAGCGCAATTCAAAGCATCTAAACTTTGAATTGCTATGACAAAAATCACCTGGCTCGGCCACGCGACCTTTGAGCTTGAATTTGAATCGGGAGAAGTTCTGGTTCTGGACCCCTGGATTACCGGCAACCCCGTCTACCCTGCCTCTTACAAAATTAACCGTGTGGATGCCATTGCGCTTTCACACGGTCATATGGATCATGTCAACGATGTTTTGCCGCTGTCGAAGGAGTTTGAACCCAAGATCATCGCCATGGTGGAGGTGGCCGGGTTCTTTGAGTCGAAAGGAGCTGTCAACACCCTGGGCATGAATAAGGGCGGCACGGTGGACCTTGGCTTCGTGAAGCTTACTATGACGCATGCGCTGCACAGCAGTTCCATTCAGGACGGCGATAAGACGCTGTACGGCGGCGAGGCCGCGGGCTTTATCTTGACGTTTAAGGACGGCCGTAAGGCTTACTTCGCGGGCGACACCGCTGTGTTCTCAGAGATGGCGATTTATGCCGATCTCTATCAGCCGGAACTGGCCATCCTCCCGATTGGCGACCATTACACGATGGGACCGCACGAAGCCGCCTACGCGGCAAGATTGCTGAAAGTGAAGCAGGTGATCCCCATGCACTATGGAACGTTTCCGGCACTGGCTGGCAAGCCGGAGGATCTGGCAGCCATGCTGGATAAGGACGGCATCGGGGTTTGGACGCTGGAAAAAGGCGTGCCGGTTAGCTGGTAACCCTTAGTAGTGCTGAATGAAGCACTTGGTATAGCCTATTTTTCGCAGCTTGTCTTCCGTGTTTCTAAGATCGCCGGCATCTTTTGCCGGACCCACCAGAACGCGGAAGATACCGCTGTTTCCCGGTGCCGGGGCCACGCGCGCCGCGAAGCCGTGCTGGCGCAAAACATCGGCGGTGGCATCGGCCACTTTGCGCACGACGGCTTCCACCTGAACATAATTTTCGCCGGACTTCGGAGAACCAGAAAGGCTCTTGGGCGCACCCAGAATCTTCTCCGGCTTCTCGACGACCGGGGCCGGCGTCTCCATCGCGGGCGGCGCATCGGTCTTGACAGGCTGCGGATCATCCGGCGTTATCTTCTGCGTGATGGGGCCGCCGCTGGTGTCCGTCTGCGGCGCCGCTGTCTGGGCCGACTCCGCGTTCTTCTTATCCGCCGAACTCTTGCCCAGCATGTAGCCAGCGCCAAAGGCAATGGCCAGCAGGACGGCCACCAGAGCAAACACCAAAAGCAGCTGTTTGTTGCCTAATAAAATTTCCGATTCGTCTTCCACGCTTGCTGGCATTCTAAATTGCATTGTACTTGAGGCCGCGCGATACAGTACTAGGTGAGATGAGATTTACTTTTCGGCCGTGCGCGGCTCTGTTGTGTGCCGCCGCCGCACTGACCGTTCCCGCTTTCGCGATGGACAGCTTACCCGGAATGCCGCCGGTGCTGGACCCCAAAAATATTTATTCCGCCGCCGTGCCCGGCAATTTCGCGCCCGCCGTGAAAGGCATGCCCGCGCGCGTCTACGTTCCCAACTGCAAGGGCGACACGGTGGATATTATTGACCCGGTTACTTACAAAATTATCGGCCACTTCGCGCTGCCCAAACATACGAAAGGCCTGCTGGAACCGCAGCATGTAATTCCTTCCTGGGATTTGAAGAAGCTCTGGGTGGCGCAGGATCTGGGCGACCAGTTGACCGAAATCGATCCCATGACCGGCAAGCAGGGACCAACCATTCACATTGACGATCCCTACAACATGTATT
>Ga0116226_10004907_pt1 | contig 11894 bp, 11 predicted proteins | sample S1TSphfallax_FD_89692 | JGI IMG/M metagenome (GOLD analysis project Ga0116226, IMG submission 89692) | Host-associated microbial communities from peat moss isolated from Minnesota, USA - S1T2_Fa - Sphagnum fallax MG | ecosystem: Host-associated > Plants > Peat moss > Unclassified | place: USA... | reverse complement strand
TCGCGACATCGCCGGGATACGGCGCCTTGCCGCTGCCATCGACGATGCTGCCGCCCCGAATGATCAGATCATATGCCATCTTTTCCCCCCGGCCGTTGGTTGCGGCCTACAGATGATGCCAGCTATCGCGCACGCCGTCGGCATATTCCCATCCGGGATTTTCAACCTTCTCCTCCCAGATGTTCGACGCCGCCAGGGTATCGACATCGGCGGCACCCCGCACGCCCAGCGCCTTGCGCGCTTCCTCCAGCGGCATGTCGAACACATCCTCATAGATATTGGCGAAGATGATGTCCGACATCTTGCCGACCTTGATGCCGCGCTCGACCGTTTCCACCGCGGTCGGCCAGCTTTGCGGGTAATGCAGCACCGCACGAGTCATGATGCGGGTTGAACCCAGGATATGCATTGCCGCAAGTTCGCTCGCCAGTTCCGAGCCAACCCATTTGAAAATATTGGTCAGCCGCATGTAATACGGCACCAGCTCACCCAGATAGTCGAAGCCGCCGCCGCCGATGATATGCTCCAGATCATGCGTCTGGCCGCTGCGGAACATGAAATATTGATAATCGTTCTTCGGCTCGTAGCGCGGCACCAGATCGACCTCGAAGCCCTTGCTGGTCAGATACTCGTAGAAAATACCCCCGACCGTGCCGGGCTTGTATTTCGCCAGATCGGATTTGCCGAAGGTGGAAATGAAGCCCTTGCTGAACCAGGCCTCGAGCTTCGGGCTCTTCTTGCGCTCGGCCTGGATCAGGCTGAGGATCCGCGGCACGTCCGCAAGCTCCATGATATAGCCGGCGAGCACGCCGGGATCCGACGGCGATGGCCGGTCCTGGCCGCTACGCCGCAGCATATGGGTTGAAACCCAGTCGCGGATGCGCGGGTCGTTCAGATATTTCGACGAGCTGACCAGCGTGCTGCTCTCGGTCGGAATCGCCCGGATGCCGCGTTGCAGATAGGGGATTTCTTCGTCTGCCATCGTATTCTCCTCGGATTGATCTTGCCGCCGCGATGCGGCTGTTTCCTCTCGTTTGCCGCAGCATAAGACAGTTTTCGAATCATACAAAGTTTCAAATCATCCAAATTCGTCGGCGCCCGTCGCGCCAGGACGCGGCTGGCCGGAACGCGCGGATTCCGCGGTCATCGCTTCTGCCAAGGTTCTCCAAGTGTTACTTGACGGAACCGATGCGGGTAAGGAAAACTTAATAATAACGGTGCCGGGCTTGAAACGGCCAAATAGTGGAGTTCGGCATGCCCATTGCGATTGAAGAGCTTGCGGACGGCATCACCAAGGTCGTGCTCAGCGGCGTGATCGACATCGCCGGTTCGGCCGAGATCGACGAGCCCATGCAACGGGTCGGCGAGAGCGGCAATGCGGTCATTGTCGATCTGTCGGGCGTGGAGTTCATCGACTCGCTCGGCCTGCGCTGCCTGGTTCTCTGCGGCAAGTCGGTAATGCGCAGGCGTGGCGTCTTGGTCTTGCTCGCCCCCCAGCCGGCAGTTAAAAAGGTCATCACCGTCAGCAACATCCACGCATTATTCCCGATCCATAAAAACCAGGCGGCGGCGATCGCCGCGATTACGCCCAGTCTCGCGTGAGTCCAGCCTTGCCTGAGTCCTGTCTTGCCTGAGTCCGGCATCGCCCTGCCGCGGGCCGCACCCAGGCTGCGCCTGGCGCAATTCCGGGTGCTGATCGTCGATGATATCGAGACCAACCGGGACCTGCTGCGCCGCCGCCTGGCCCGGCTCGGCATTACCGATATCCTGGAGGCGGAAGATGGCGCCCAAGCGCTCAATGTCATCCGCGAAAATACGCTCGACCTGGTAATGCTCGACATCATGATGCCGGTGATGACCGGCTTTGATGTGCTGGAGGTGCTCAACGCCGAGGGGCGCATCGAAACGCTGCCGGTGATCGTCATCTCGGCGATGAACGAGATGGAGGCGACGGTCCGCGCGATCGAACTCGGCGCCGAGGACTTCCTGCTGAAGCCGTTCGACCCGACGCTGCTGCGGGCCCGGGTTCTCGCCACCCTGGAGAAAAAGCAGCTGCGCGACGAGATGCGCCACGAACTGGCCCGCAAGCAGGCGGAGCTGAATACCGCCCGGCAATTGCAGCTGGCGCTGGCGCCGCCGCCTTACGCTGAGGCCGGTTTCAGCCTCGACGTGGTGATGCAGCCGGCTCTGGAGATCGGCGGCGACCTCGCCGATCACCAGATCTTGCCGGATGGCCGGCACCTGCTGGCCTTGGGCGATGTTTCCGGCAAGGGCGCCGGGGCGGCGCTGGTGATGGCCCGCTGCCATGCGCTGGTGCGCAGCCTGGCCGCGCGCGGCGACGCCGCCGCCCTGCTCGCCGATCCCGGCCTGGCCGCCGCGGCGATGAATGCCGAGCTTGAATCCAATAATCCGAGCTGCATGTTCGTCACATTGCTGCTCGGCATTTATGATCCGGCTGATGGCCGGTTCGACTATGTCCGCTGCGGCCATGTGCCGCCGTTCCTCCGCCGCGCCGATGGCCGGCTGGAAAGCCTGAACGCCTCCCGCGGCCTGCCGCTCGGCATTGACGCCGGCGCCCGCTACATCGCCGCCACCGCCTGGCTGCAACCGGGCGATTGCCTGCTGGTCATCAGCGACGGCATCACCGAAGCGGCGAGCCCGGATGGCGTTTTGTTCACCGATGCCGGGGTCGCTGCCTGGCTCGCCACGCCACAGCGCGCGCTGGCCGGCCTGGTCGCCCTGGTGCGCGAATTCGAGGCCGGATATCCGGCCAGTGACGATCTGTCGGCACTGCTGTTATGCTGTTGAACCGAAACAATCATGGTTGAGAACGCGACATGAACAACCCGCCGGCGCCGCTGCAGCTAAGCGACGATCATCAGACCATCCGGCTTCTGGATTTGAGCCCGTCCGCCGTGATCATCGTCACCACCAAGGGCGGCGAGTTTCTGTTCGCCAATCGCCGCGCCTATGAGCTGATCGGCGCGGCGCAAGGTACGCCGTTGCCAAATACCGCCGAACTCTATGTCGATCTCGACCGCCGCGCCGAACTGCTCGCCAAGTTCAAGGCGCAGGGCTGGCTGCGCAATGAAGAAGCCGAGTTCAAGCGGCTCAACGGTCAGGCCAATATCTGGATCCTGCTGAGCTGGGAGCGGATGACCTATAACGCGCAATCCGCGCTGGTGGTCTGGATGTTCGACATCACCGAGCGCAAGGCGGCCGAGGCGGCGATGGAAGAAGCCCGCGACCTGGCCGAGCGCGCCAATCAGACCAAGGCGGAATTTCTGGCCAATATGAGCCATGAGCTGCGGACCCCGCTGAACGCCATCATCGGCTACGCGCAGATCCTGCAGGAGGAGATGGAGGATAGCGGCCAGAGCGCGGTGCTGCCCGACCTCAAGCGCATCGAAAGTGCTGGCAAGCATCTGCTCGGCCTGATCAACGACATGCTGGATCTCAGCAAGATCGAAGCCGGGCGGATGGAGGTCTATCTGGAACCGGTGGTGCTGCCGCGCTTGCTCGATGAGCTGCAGTCGATGGGCACGCAGCTCGCCGCGGCCAAGGGCAACCGGCTGGAATTCGTGGTGCCGGAGAACCTCCCGGTCCTGCGCACCGACTACACCAAGCTCAAGCAAAGCCTCCTCAACCTGATGAGCAATGGCTGCAAATTCACCGAAAACGGTCTGGTGCGGCTGACCGTCTCGCTGACGCCGGAGGAAGTGCTGTTCGAGCTGCGCGATACCGGCATCGGCATGACGCCGGCCCAGCTGGAAAAGCTGTTCCAAGCCTTCACCCAGGCCGATGCAAGCACCACGCGGCAATTCGGCGGCACCGGGCTTGGCCTGGCCATTACCCGCCGGCTCTGCCGCATGCTGGGCGGCGACGTCACCGTCACCAGCACCCCCGGCGAGGGCAGCGTCTTTACCATCAACCTGCCGCTGCGCGAGGAAGAGGATGCCGCCGAGCCGCCGCAACCCGAACGCGCGCCGGCCGCCGCCAGCGGCGCAGCCGGGCCGCTGGTCCTGCTGGTTGACGATGATCCGCAGATTCACGACCTGATCGGCACCATGCTGGCCCGCGAGGGCTATCGCGTCGAGCACGCCAATGGCGGCAAGGAGGCTTTGGAGAAGGCCCGGGCCGAGCACCCGACGGTGATCCTGCTCGATGTGATGATGCCGCAGGTCGATGGCTGGGCGGTCCTCGGCATTCTGAAGGCCGATCCGGCGCTGAAGGATATTCCGGTGGTGATCGTCAGCCTGCTCGACGAACGCCCGCTCGGTCTCACGCTGGGCGCCGCCGAATTTCTCAACAAGCCGGTGGATCGCAGCCGCCTGATCGACACGGTTCGCGCCTATGCCGGCGCGGCCAGCGGCTGCGTGCTGGTTGTCGACGACAATGAGGATGACCGCGAAGTCGCCTCCCGGGTGTTGGAGGCGCAAGGCTTCAGCGTCGCCTCGGTCGGCGACGGCCCCTCCGCCCTGGCCTGGCTGGAGGCAAATCCGGTGCCCGCGCTGATGCTGCTCGACCTGCTGATGGACGGCATGAACGGCTTCTCCCTGCTGGACAAAATCCGCCATAATCCAACGCTGCGGGAGCTCCAGGTCGTCGTCCTCTCGGCGCTCGACCTGTCCTCCGATGATCAGGAATTCCTGATCGAGCGCGGCGCCACCATCATCCCGAAAGGCCCGAACGCCCGCGCGGCGTTGCTGAAGGCGCTGAAATCGATGCGCCCATGAGCGTCCGGATTCTGCTGGTCGAAGACAATCCCGAAAACCGCGACATGCTGAGCCGGCGGCTGATCCGCCGCGGCTACCAGATGAGCTTCGCGATGGATGGCGCGCAGGCGGTGCAGCTGACCCAAGCCGAGCTGCCGGACCTGGTGCTGATGGATCTCAGCCTGCCGGTGATGGATGGCTGGGAGGCGACCCGCCGCCTGAAAGCCGACCCCGCCACCCGCGCGATTCCGGTCATCGCGCTGACCGCGCATGCGATGGTCGGCGACCGCGAACGCGCCGTCGCCGCCGGCGCCGACGATTACGACACCAAGCCGGTGGACCTCGAACGCCTGCTCGAAAAGATCCAGCGTCTGGCGCCAGATCCGGGCAGCTGAAAGCCGCCACAACGGGCAGTTCCAATTTCTCATTGTTACAACTTCAGCACCGAATTTTGCTGCGACCAGATCGTTTGAAGGCTTTGTACGAATGTCGGCTGTGACGATGGCGGTGATATTTCTTTTTGTGTCGCTGGCGGTTTTTTGCTGGAGTTTTTTCGATGCCGCAAACAGGTACCCAAAAATTGCCCCTGTTATCCTGCTGCTATCGGCATTCATATCATTACTGATCGGCAGATGGCCAATTCTGAAATATGATCTGGTCCTCAATCCTGACGAAGCATTGATGGCCGCGAACGCAATGCTGGCGCATCACGGCTGGCTGAACTGGAATTTCGCCGATACGCTGACCGCCGGCCCGCTCGACTCCATGGTGCTCACCTGGCCCAAACTATTCGGCGGCGACATCACCCTGTTCTCCGCCCGCCTCACCGGCATCATATTGCTCGGCATCACCCTTTCCAGCCTCTACGCTACGGTCGCGCTGCTCGGCAATAACCGCCTGGCCACAATTTCGATCACGCCAATATATGCATTTCTTATCTTCACATCCTGGTTTGATTTTATTCACTATACCAGCGAGCTGCTGCCAATCGCCTTAATTTCGGCAGGACTTTTCTGCTATTCGGCATCGGTGCGGCGGCATCTGACCTGGCCATTATTTCTTGGTGCATTTCTCTTGGGTTCGGTGCCAATGGCCAAGCTTCAAGGCACGCCGATCGCCATGATTGTCGGCAGCTTCATCGTCTTTCGGGTTTTCTTGACAACCTCCACGATGAGCGGCCGCGTGACGCGCGTCGCAACCATTCTCGCCGCAGCATCCGCGCCGGCGTTGCTTTTTCTTGTTCCACTGACGCTGGCAGGCGGTTTCAACGATTTTGTAAAAAGCTATTTTCTCCAGCAAAGCCTGCGTGTCACCGGTCACGCTTGGCATGACCAAGTTCCACGGATGATCGAACAATGTTTTCTATTCGTATTTTTCTGCTATAGCACCATCATTTTGCTCGGCATGGCCGCCGGCACTGCCAATAGATATTTTCAGCATCAAAAATTTGATCTCGCCGATCGTCGTATGTTCGTTTTGGCTTTGCTCCTGCTGCCGGTTTCATACCTCTCGATTGCCGCATCCGGTCGAACCTATACGCATTATCTACTCCTCAGTATTCCGGCCATCGTCATGGCAAGCGGCGCCTCATGCGCCGCCGTCGGCGCGCTTTTTCAGAACCATCAATCTGCCTCTATTCGCACCGCATTGCCGATCGGTGCGTTCTGCATTGTCACGGTTTTCGGGAGCATATTTATTTTAGAAGATAACCAGCCGGTTTGGGAGAACAGCCTTTTATTACAAGGATTTCCATTTTCCGAACCGCGATCGTTGCAATGGCTCAGCCCTTTGCCGACCGATCATCTGCTGTGCTGGGGTTGGAGCGCGGAATGCTACCTCAATTCCGCAATCCTGCCGGCCACACGCGAAGCGACCAACGAAAATCAAATCTACAAAACCAGGCTTCGCAGTTATTTTCGAAGGCGATTCATAGCGGATTTCGAAAATACAAAACCGGCTTTCATTGTCGACACCGTGGTTCCAACCAATATTCTTGGTTTTAGAAAGCCCCAGACACAGGGCGCCATGGCGTTTCCGCAACTCGCTCAAATTATCAGCCTGGACTATCAATTGGTCTCGGCCGCCGATCCATCGGATAGATGCCCGCGGCTTTACGTCCTGAAATCGCGCGCGCCAGCAATCGAGGCCAGACTGGTCCATTTCCGATCGATTACCGCAACAGCATCCATGCCAGGCTTTTCGCCGTCAGCCTTGGATGACGGCAGCGTCTTTGAAACCTGCCAGGATTACTGGCTGGCTCCGGAGAATACCGGTGGTTCGATCGACGTCCGGTTTGATGCACCCAGCACTGTCAAGCGGATTGCAATCCTAAATACCCGTGACGGCAAAACCGGCGATAGGTCGGCTAAAGATATACGTATAAGATTGATGCTCGGAGACCAGCTCGTCAGAACGCTCGAAGTTCGGCTGAACAAATTTCCGCGTTGGACAATGATAGAATTCCCCGTTCCCGTAGCACGGGCGGACGCAATGCATGTCGATATCCTAACATTCGATGGCAAAGGCGGCGGCCTGAACGAATTGAAGCTGTACCGGAATTAATCGCCAGACCTACCGCTTCTGCACCCATTCTGCACCCATTAAGGGCGATTGTTGCATGGTCACCCGGATATTTGTCGTCGAATGCCGAGGAAGTTGTAAACTATCCGGTGCCGCGTTATTGGCTATTTGAATTCAAGGCAAGGCAAGGTTCGTTGATCACCCGGTTTGTTCGACAGTTCGCTAGGCGGCTAGCTCCGAAGCATCTGAAGTTTCTCAAATTTGTGGTCGCCGCCGGGATGTCGGTTCCGGTCAACCTCGCATCCAGAATTCTATTCTCGATGTTCGTCCCCTTCGAGCTGGCCATTATTTTGTCGCAGATCTGCGGCATGGCGGTTGCCTACCTGTTGACGAAACTATTTGTATTTGAAGATTCCGGACGAAAAATTCATTCCGAACTCTTCCGTTTCACCCTGGTAAACCTGATTTCCCTGGCTCAGGTTTGGATCGTCGCCGTCGGATTACTCAGATTTATTCTTCCAAAATTCGGCATCACTTCTCATGCGGAATTCGTGAGCCATTTCATCGCCCTCATGAGTTCCGCTCCGACCGCCTTTATCGGCCACCGAAAACTATCCTTCGCCCCGGATGCCGCGATTGCCGCGGACGCCGTCACAACCGGGCAATAACCTCGTCCTGGCATTTCTTCACGAAACGCTCGATATCCGCAATCTCGGTGCTCATCGCCTCATTGGCGACGCAGATCAGCCGCGACACGCCAAGATCGGCATAGGCCTTCATAATCCCAAGATCGAGCGAAGCGCCGAATTTCCAGCTGCACGGCGCAAAGGTCAGTTCGATCCTCGCCTGGTCGCGCCCGGCCTCCCGCGCCGCCGCCTGCATCGTCTCGATCAGCTTGGCGAATTCATCCGGCGAGATCGCATGCGGAAAAAACCCGTCCCCCAATCGCCCGGCCCGCTTCGCCGCCACCTCGGTCGAGCCGCCAACCAGGATCGGAACGCCGCCGGGTTGAGCCGGCTTCGGATCCGAATGCAGTTTGGCAAAATCGTAATATTTGCCGTGATAGCTGGCCGGACTCTCGGTCCACAGCGCCCGCACCGCATCGATGCATTCATCCATCCGCCGGCCGCGTTCTTCGTAGGGAATGCCGATCGAGAGATACTCCTCGCGCTGCCAGCCAAGGCCGACCCCCAGCCGCACCCGGCCGCCGGAGAGCGCATCCAGTGTGGCGACCCGCTTGGCCAGGATCACCGGCGCATGCAGCGGCAGCAGCAGCACGCCGGTGCCGAGATTGATTTTCTCCGTCACCCCGGCGGCGAAGGCCAGCCATTCCAGCGGGTCGCACATCTCGGTCTCCGGCTGGAACGGCGCGCGGCCATCGCTGCTATAGGAATAAAGCGGCTCGTAATCCTCGGCGACGATCGGATGCTCGACCGTCCAGACCGACTCCACCCCGGCCGCCTCGACCATTTGCAGAAACGGCCTCGCCCAGGCCGGGTTGGTGGTGAACCCTTTCTGCATCAAGGGGATGATTCCAAGCTTCATGTTGTTCCTCCGGCCGGCGCGCTCAGATCTGCGAATTGGGGGTGGTAATGGTCAGCCCGTCGAGCTCTTCGGTCAGAAATATCTGACAGGTAAGGCGGCTGTTCGGCCGCAGGTCGATACAGCCGGCAAGCATCTCCCGCTCCTGCGCCGATGGCGGCGGCAGCCGGTCCAGCCATTCCTCGGCGACATAGCCATGGCAGGTTGCGCAGGCCATCGCGCCGCCGCATTCACCCAGAATTCCCGGCAGCAGATGCTCGGTTGCGCAGTGCATCACGCTTTCGCCGGGCGTTGCGCTCACCAATCGTTCCACCCCCTCATCGTCGATGAAGTTGACCCGCATCGTCACGCTTCCCCATAGGGTTGCACCCAGATTTCCCGCGGTCCCCGCAGCACGCCGCCGACGAATTCTATTTCGGCGCCGGGCTTCAGGCGCATTTTCGGATAGCGCTCAAACACCACCTTCAAGGCGGTCTCCAGTTCACGCCGGGCGAGATGCATGCCGAGACAAAAATGCACGCCGCGGCCAAAGCTGATCAGCTGCCGATGGTCGCGCGACGGATCGAATTTACGCGGATCGGGAAAAACCTTGGGGTCGTTATTGGCGGCGGTGATGCCAAACAGCAGCCAGTCGCCCTTCCGGATATCCGCCCCGCCCAGCCGGATATCGCCGGTCGCCAGCCGCGGCAGCATCGCCGTCGGCGCCTCCCAGCGCAGCCCCTCGGTGGCGATCGCGGCGCGCTCCTTCTCGCCCTGCCGCGCCAGCGCGCGCAGCGCCGGATCGCCCAGCACGGCAGCAAACAGGCTGCCGGCATTCTTGTAGGTGGTGTCCGAGCCGGCCGGGAACAGCAGCCGGAACAGCGACAATATCGCCTCGTCATCCATGGTCCGGCCCTCGACCTCGGCCTTGATCAGCATCGAGACAAAATCATCCGTGGGCGCGCGCCGCCGCTCGGCTAAAATACGCAGCATATACGCATCGAACGCCGCCTTCGATTGCAGCGCGCCCTCCGGGTCCCAGGGAAAATCGATCAGCTTCACCGCCCATTCCAGCAGCATCGCCTCGTCACTGACCGGAATGCCGAGCAGCCGGGTGATGACGGTGAACGGATAGGGCCGGGTAAACCCCTGCACGAACTCGACCTCGCGCTGGCCCTCGATGCGGTCCATCAGCTCATGCGCGATCGGCTCGATCAGCGCCTCGACATAGCCGCGCACGCTGGCCGGCAGGAACGGTGCGGCGACCGCGGCGCGCGCCAGCCGGTGCTGCTCGCCCGACATGGTCTGCAACGTCATCCCCATCGACGGCGCCGAGATCAGCCGATAGCCGTCGCCCGGGTCGAAATGTTCGAGATCATTGAAAGCCTGGTTCAGCTCCTGATGATCCAGGATCGCCCAGACCGGCGCGCCCAGATATTTGATCCGCACCACCGGCCCATGGCCGCGCAGCCGCGCCAGCCGATCGTGCAGATCGGGGATTTCGTCATAAGCAAAATCGACCTCGGGCATCAGCGGCGCCGCTTCGTCCATGGTTCCTCACCGGCTTTTTTGTATTATCGTGAGATACTTGCCGCTTGGTTCGCCCAGCCGCCCGGAAAAGTCGAGTCATTTTTTGCCGCCAGCCGAAGCAGCATCATGCCCGGTGCAAGCGCATAGCCGCCGCTACGCCACCAGCTCGGCCACCAGCTCCGGCCGGGCCTCGATCACACGAATATAGGCCACGGCAAAATCCGGCGCCGTCGAACGCGCCTGTTCCCAGTCCCGCAAGGTGCCCACCGGCACCCGGAAACGCACCGCAAACTCCTGTTGCGACAGACCCAGTTTGGTCCTTGTCCTGCGGATCAGCCGTGCCCGGTTGCCACGCTCCAAGCCTGCTTCGGTTACATCCGAATCTTCAAGGTCATTCGGATCCGCCGGAATGACGATACGCCCTTTCTTCACGCTCATTGCTCCTTCTCACCGATATGAAGCGCGCGCGGATATTTCATCCGCCAACGCCGCCGGCGAAGTTCCATCGTAACTAAAATCGGTAGAAATATTGGTGGGTGCAGTAGGGATCGAACCTACGACAAGCTGATTAAGAGTCAGCTGCTCTACCAACTGAGCTATGCACCCGCCGGGCGGCATTCCGTCAAGCGCCCCCTCTAGCAAGCCCCGGTCACGCTGTGAAGCCCGCCCCGAAAAACCCCCTTAACTTTGAGCATTGACCAAAACGCATCGCTCGTATCCATTAAGCGCATCGGGCCCGGGCAAACGGAGGATCATGGCTTACGCGCTGCAGCAACTCATCAACGGCGTAACGCTCGGCATGATCTACGGCCTCATCGCCATCGGCTACACCATGGTCTACGGCATCATCGGCATGATCAACTTCGCCCATGGCGACGTCTTCATGGTCGGCGCCTTCATCGGCATCATCGTGCTGACCGCACTCACCGGCATCACCTCGGTCCCGCTCGGCCTGCTCGCCGCCCTCATCCTCTCCGCCGGCATTTGCGGCCTGTACGGCTTTTCAATCGAACGCGTCGCCTACCGCCCGCTGCGCGGCTCCTTCCGCCTGGCGCCGCTGATCTCCGCCATCGGCATGTCGATATTGCTGGAGAACTACGTGCAAACCAGCCAGGGCGCCCTGGAACGCGCCATCCCGCCATTCCTGCCCGGCGGCATCCAGTTGATGAATGAAAACGGCTTCGTCGTGCAGCTCTCCTGGATGCAGATCGCCATCGTCGTCACCACCCTCGTCATCCTCGCCGCCTTCACCTATCTGGTCACCCGCACCCCGCTCGGCCGGGCCATGCGCGCGGTCGAGCAGGACGCCAAAATGGCCGCTTTGCTCGGCATCGACACCAACCGCACCATCAGCATGACCTTCGTCATCGGCTCGGCGCTGGCCGCCGTCGCCGGGGTCATGTTCCTGCTCTATTACGGCGTCATCGATTTCTACATCGGCTTCAATGCCGGCATCAAAGCCTTCACCGCCGCGGTCCTCGGCGGCATCGGCTCGCTACCAGGGGCGGTCCTCGGCGGCCTGCTGATCGGCCTGATCGAGGCCTTCTGGTCCGGCTACGCCACCGTCGCCTACAAGGATGTCGCGGTCTATTCCATTCTCGCCATCGT